>Ga0209712_10003249_pt1 | contig 13196 bp, 3 predicted proteins | sample ArcOceMetagenome_FD_187443 | JGI IMG/M metagenome (GOLD analysis project Ga0209712, IMG submission 187443) | Marine eukaryotic phytoplankton communities from Arctic Ocean - Arctic Ocean - Greenland ARC118M Metagenome (SPAdes) (version 2) | ecosystem: Environmental > Aquatic > Marine > Oceanic...
GTGATCCGTCGACATTGCGTGGCAGTGTGATCTCCATGTTAACGTAGGTGTCAGTGCCGATATCGTAGGTACCTTCTTCTTCAGGTACAGTTTCGTCAGCGACCACTGCGTTGAATTCTGCAATCCAATCCTCATCGTTCTCGTACGATGTGAGAGACCAGTTTTCGGGTTCTGTCTTGGCTCCGATGTCGATCACGAAGTTTGCATCGTTGAGTCTCGCCTCAACTGTTTTGGTGAATTCTGCCATCGAATCTTTGACTTCTGTTGTTTGTTGTTCGAGATTGGTTACTCGTTGCACGGTTGTACGTGGAAGTACTTGTCCGTTCGCCTTGAGGACATAGTATGTCATCGCGCCACCGTGATTGGTGGCTATTCCGAGCCATCTTCCAATTGTCGGAGCTTCCAATCGGTCGCCTTCAATGATGTGGACCCAGTCATAGAATGACATGTCAACGTACTCAGATATATCAACTGTTTCACCTGTAACGCGTTCAATTGGAACTCGTCCGTTGAGAGAGAACACAGAGTTAGAAGTTCGTGACATAACTTGGGCACACCATTTGAGACCGTAATCCCAAAGTCTCCTCGGAACACGTCGTCTAATCATGGTGCGGAACCACTTTCTTTTGAGCTCTCGGATCACTGTTTCTGCACGATTCTGGTTGTGCCTATAAGGCTCGGTGATATGATATTTCACGTCATTCCTCTTCATCGTCTGCATAAATAGTGAGCCTTTCGCCGTTTGCTCTTTGGATCCGTCAATAGTTAGATTCTCCATGATCCCATAGTCCCGCCCCATTTGTCGCAACGCTTCTCCCGCCATTGCTTTCGATTCCATCGGATACACTTCGACGAAGTGTTCGTCGTTCGCGAATATCTGCGCGCAAGTGTTCCCTTCGATCGACTTAATGTTCGATATGAGTGTGTCCCCGTACCAGTTTCCCCCCAACCTCGGTGTTTGGTATATTAGATTAGACTTGTAACGCCTGCTTAAAGGCATCACAGCTGATCGTACGCCTCGTTGCGTAGTAACCCTGAGCGTCTTGTGCGCCTGTTTCTTCGATATACCCCACATTTCGCTGAGTGTGTCCGCCTTGATGGTTGAGTGGCGATCTGACGCTATGAACGCTCGTTGTTCTGGAATGTCGGGTTTAACCTTGAGGTTGTCAACCAACGGCTTGAATGTGTCAAGCTGAGCCGTCCTTCGAGCATTAGACATGAAAGTTGATATGTTCAGCACTGCCGTATAGTCTTCCTCCTCATCCTCCGTCGATCCGGGGAACCGGAACGTCGAAGGATTCCATTCGGCTGCGGAAGATAGCTGTATGTGGGGGTTGTCGTCGATCTCAGCGCGCGTAGGTGCCCAGGTGTTAAAATAGATAACCGTTCCTTTGGTCTTCAGAGGGATCTGTAGGTCGGACTGTGTATCAATGTGTAAGTCTGTTGTGCGATCAAAGGGGTTATCATGGACATCGAGTTGGTAGTTACGCAGCTGGTTAGGGTTCAATAGGGTATGGTCCATTCCTCCTTCATCTCCGAACCATAGAGCTTCGTTCAATACGAGAATGTACACCTGTCCCGTTTGAGGGCACTGGTATGCAGTACAAGCCGTGACAATAGGAACATCAGTCTTCGCATCGTAGGTGTCGGAGAATGGCATGACATCGCATGCCCTGTTTGTGTAGTACATCAGCGTGCAGTTCTTGCCAGCACAGATCGTATCGGCGTGAGAGTCAAGTTCGTTCTTTGCGACATTGCCCGCATTGCTAAAATTTAACGTTGCGTCAGTCGTTTCGATTCTCGACACAGTGCGACGTTCTGATGTCTTTTGCACTGATATCTCACGGGGTTCCGAGTGTCACTTCTTGGCTTGAATGGAGTTCATGATCATCTGTTTGTTCTGTGCCATTGAGGCCGATGACTTTAGTTGCATAATTTTAGATTGGATCTGGTTTCTCTTGCCGCCGAAGCTGTCTCCAGCATTCGCGGACGGACCTTCTTCTTGGTCGTTTGGATCCACTGTTATCATAGCCGAGATGGTGGTGGCGACGGAATCGGTAACAATCTCTTGGATTTGCCTCTTTGTTATTGGCTCTTTGCTGCCTTTTCCGTTGCCGCCTTTTCCACTAACGGCGCTGACTTTTCTTTTCTTTCTGCGTTCTTGGACGTACTTGGTTCGTTCGTCCGCAGACATCGCATAAAATTCATCATCATCCATCCAGCCTGCTGCTTTACCTCCTCTTCCTCCTCGTCCTCTACCTCCTCGTCCGCCGCGTCCTCTGCCGCCGTATCCTCCTCGTCCGCCTCGATGAGTCCCCATTTCCGAAACGTTACGACGATTCTGCGTTGTCGACGCTTGGGATGCTAGGAGAGCAAGTACTGTCTCGTACGGAATGTTTTGTTCGAGCTCGACTCTGGTCCTGATCGTAGCAACGGTGATTTGCATGTCTGATGACGTAACCTTGTCTAATAGTTGCCTGATCTTGGCTTTCTCCGAGACGGGCTCTCCGTGTTTTTCAAAGATGTTGAACATCTCTTTGAGCTTGTCCGCAAACTTTTCGAAAGACATTGTGCTCTCCTTTTTATAATGCAGGGTTCGATTCATGGCCTCCGCCTTGGAGATCATCTTCGCCGTATTACCTGACCCTCCGTAGAAGGCAAGTAACGCCAACCAGTCTGTTCTGCCATTCATTTTAGTGGCATTGCTTGCGATATGTTGGTAGCTTCCTTCTCCTTGAGTGAAGGTACGAATGAGCTGGTGAACCCTCTTTCTGTCGGCTATAAATCTCGGTCCTTCGAGGGGGTGGCGAGCAACACATTCCTCCATGAAGTCGTTGTACACAACTTCGCCATCTTCTGGCTCGGCGACTTCCCTTATGACATACGAGAGCGGGATGCCGCTCGTAGCCGGGATTACCGATAGGAGGTTTGCGAAGCTCGTGCTCCACACTTCCCAAGAGTTTGAATCCTTGAGTTTGCCGGGGTCAGCAGCCTTTGACATTACGTCAGTTTGGCTAGCGAAGGTCTCGCGAAACTCAGCACGATCATGTGCTATGAGCATAGTTTCGACGTTGAAGCTTGCGGGGTCGATGTCCGTATTGGTACGGACACAATCTTGCACCCAATGCATGAGAGCAATCAGGTTTTGGAGTCTAACCATTCCGACTAGGAGACGTGTTGCCGCAGTTGATCTCTTGGCGAGATTAATGGCCATCCCACGGATGTCTTTATCAGTGAAACGTTTGAGTTGCACCAAATTCGTGAGGCCTTCTTCGTGCAACTTGTCGCGGTCATCCTGGTTGGTGAATCCGACGGTGTTGAGACATAGTCCCATCTGGACGAGAGCGGCAGCCATTATGACGTTTTGGGGTCTGTAGAGGAGCTGTAGGTTGGACAGATTGGGTAGTGAGAAGTTGACATGAAGAACATGAGAATATGGATGAGAATTTCTCTGCGAGGATGTTTTTCAACTTCATCCTCTATACTGGATGCCATCGGCACCTCAACAGCGACGGATTGCTGCTCTCTTTTGTCATACGTAATCAAAACATACAACAAACATGTAAACATACGAGCAAGGTAGTATACATCTAACAGGTCATAGGAGACATCGTCTCCTCATGCACCTCGAACGATATCGATCAGCGTCCGTCAAACGAGCGTCCCCGTTCTATACACTGATCATTTGATACTCGGTTCGTCTATTCGTTTCAAACGAAAGCGTCCACTCAGTAGTGAGACTGGGTCTGATAAACCGTTTAATTGTAGCCGTACAACTAACGAATGAACAATAGACGATTGTACTCACTAAAGGTAAAGAGAGTAGTCTTCAAACAAGCACTAGGTATTAGAACTTGTGAGCTTTCCAATACATGGAAACTCTCTCCACGTAGCTCCTTGCGTACGTGTCTTCTACTATACTGTATCGCTAGTGCCAGTACTGTACCAGCACGGTCATATTCAAACGGTCCCCTTGAACTGATGATACTCGTCTCATCAATTCATACCGACATATGCACCGAGGTAATTCAAAATTCTCCGAGCCCCTATCTGAGAGTTCGTGTTCGTACACAAGCAACCGTGAGTTTTCCTCTCACGGCTATCTCTGGGTGGAATCCTCACGTATGAGGTTGATCCCTGCTTATCCCAACATCGTTCCTCTGATGTTGGCTTCGTTCATACATTACCTGTTGGTTCTTCTTCAGTACATCCAACGGTCCATTAGTACCTCACGTTTGGTTCTTCCCATAGTCTTAGTGAAAAGATCAGATAAATTTGATAGCGTTGCCTCCCATGCGACTCGGCCCGCACCACTCGCAATGAACTCTCTGACTCGGTGAAACGCAATACTGTTGTGTTTCTTCTTCAATGTAGATTCAGGAGTCCGCGCACTGTTGCATACTGCCTCGTTGTCACAATAGATACTCGTTGCTCCGTCCAACGGGATTCCAAACCAGCGTAACTTGTATCGCAACGCCTCAATCATCTCGACTGCGATTTTCATCGCGATAAATTCAGATGAGAACGTAGAGGTCTCCACCGTATTCTGACGCTTGGAGTACCAAGTGATAGGTGCCTTGTTGACGAATAGCAAGATACCTGTTTGCGAACGTCGCGTTTTAAGACAAGAGGCGTGAGAAGCATCGACAAAACAAGTAGTATCAACAAAGTTACCTCGCGGAACAGGCATGTCCCCTGGAATGGGCTCCTCCACATTTCCATAGAAGTCCGTCCAGTCGCATTTCATGAATCGTCGCTCATCGCCGATGTGATAAGCAGGGTTGAAGCACAGCATTTTCTTCGGCACTCGTTTCAGGTAGCTGAAGATATTAAGGACTTCCTTGAGGTGACCGATTCGAGGATTGGCGAGCTGCGACGACATCATGGATACTTCCAATAGTACATCCGCACGTCCGATCTCTACGGCCCACCGTAGGATACCGATTAGTTCTTGGTAGTAAGTCGTTAGCTCCTCGTTCAATTCTTCTGACATGTCGACTTCCGGTCGATATTTGTCTGACATAGGCGTCAATCCTTTTGATAGTTTCAATACCGGTAGGTCCCCTTTCTTTAATCTCTCCTCAATGTTCTTGACAGCAGCGTTAACGTACGTCTGCGAGGACATTGACCAGCACTCAAAAGATTGCTTGGATTCTGAGTCATAAATAATTCTTTTCTTCAGTTGAGCACCCAAAAAGTCCGTCGGCTCTCCGTACTTGTTACCTTTCAACTCAAACCGTAGCTTGATGCCCTCCATTATCGGTTTAGGGTCGTGTGAAGCTACAAGAATGTCGTCCACATAGACGAGCATGTATTCGTAATACTCGAAGCCGTTCGGCTTCGTCGCTGGACGCATCCAGCAGTCTGGGTCAGCCCTTGATGGTGTAAATCCCAGTTGGGAGATATGTTCCGCTAGGAATGCTCTGAATGCTGCGCCCGAACTCTTGAGGCCGTAGAGTGCCTTGCGTACCTTAAGCCATGTGCCTTGGCGCTCTGGTCCGAACTCTGGTCCAGCCTTGATTAATATTTTCTCGCGACAATCGGCCGTTAGATAGGCGTTCTTGATGTCACAGCTGTTCAAGTCGAGTCCGTTCAGCGCCGCGATCATCAGAATAATACGTACAGAGTCCCTGGCGACAACAGATGAGTAAGTAATGCTTGCAGGTGAGTCGGTTTGGTGTCCACCAGCCACGTATCGGGCTTTCCGACGAAATCCTTCAGAAGGTTTAATATCGAAAATCAGGTGTCCGGTGATACGTTGATATCCAACATAGTCGTCAACGTTACCTGTGATACTGTCAAGTGCTGGGTTGATCTTCGCCATCTCCTCCTGCACAGCGTCTTGCCAGAGAGTGTTACCGTTGGCCGCGTCAATTCGTTTGGCGTTGTCCATGCTTTTCGGAATTTCAATCCCGTATTTGTGCGTCCTCCCCCAATACTTAGATTTTACCTTGGATATAATTCTGTCTCGCTTCCGTAGGACGAACGATGACCACCAAGAGAATGCAGGTTCCTGATTTATCTTGTTGTTCAGGGCGTATTCTGCTGTTTCAATTGGGTTAGAGTTCGCGATGTCTTTGAGTTTCACCCAGTTTGTTGAACCGTCTTTCCATGCGACGAGTAGAGACCAGCCACGGTAGGATTTACGTAGGTGTTTCTTCCCTTTCCGATCGGAGATGTATGCATCGTCCCCGCGGTACGCGTCCTTGTCCATCCGGTGGTCTTGTATTTCATCGAGTAGCTGGAATCTCTGACCGTCGTCATCCAGTTGTGCGAATAGGTTTTCTGCAATAACGTTCGCGCGTAGAGTCTCGACGTTGCCGTCAGCAAGCTCGACTTCATAGGCACGAGAGTCAAGTAATGGGTTAGAATGCGCCGTGCCAATTGGTTTACCATCGTCGTTCTTGGCTCGCTTTGTTACTCGACCGACCATGGGTGATCCGTCAGCATTGCGTGGCAATGTTATCTCCATGTTGACATAGGTATCAGTTCCGATATCATAGGTGCCTTCTTCTTCAGGTATCGTTTCATCAGCGATTACTGCGTTGAATTCCGCAATCCAGTCCTCGTCGTTCTCGTACGATGTGAGGGACCAGTCTTCGGGTTCCGTCTTGGCTCCGATGTCGATCACGAAGTTGGCGTCGTTGAGTCTTGCCTCCGCTGTCTTTGTGAATGCCGCCATCGAGTCTTTGACTTCTTCTGTTTGCTGTTCGAGGTTGGTGACTCGTTGCACGGACGTACGTGGGAGTACTTGTCCGTTTGCCTTGAGGACGTAGTATGTCATAGATCCACCGTGATTGGTGGCTATACCGAGCCATCTTCCAATTTGTGGAGCTTCCAATCGTTCACCTTCGATGAAGTGGACCCAGTCATAGAATGACATGTCAACATACTCCGATATGTCGACTGTTTCACCTGTGACGCGTTCAATTGGAACGCGTCCGTTGAGAGAGAACACAGAGTTAGAAGTTCGCGACATAACTTGAGCACACCATTTGAGACCGTAGTCCCAAAGTCTTCTCGGAACGCGTCGTCGAATCATGGTGCGGAACCATTTTCTCTTGAGCTCTCGGATTACTGTTTCTGCACGATTCTGGTTATGCCTATAAGGCTCGGTGATATGATATTTCACGTCATTCTTCTTCATCGTCTGCATGAACAGTGACCCTTTCGCCGTCTGCTCTTTGGATCCGTCTATAGTTAGCTTTTCCATGATCCCGTAGTCTCGCCCCATCTGTCTTAACGCTTCTCCCGCCATTGCTTTCGATTCCATCGGATACACTTCGACGAAGTGTTCGTCGTTCGCGAATATTTGCGCGCAAGTGTTCCCTTCGATCGACTTAATGTTCGATATGAGTGTGTCCCCGTACCAGTTTCCCCCCAACCTCGGTGTTTGGTATATTAGATTAGACTTGTAACGCCTACTTAAAGGCATCACAGCTGATCGTACGCCTCGTTGCGTAGTAACCCTGAGCGTCTTGTGCGCCTGTTTCTTCGATATACCCCACATTTCGCTGAGTGTGTCCGCCTTGATGGTTGAGTGGCGATCTGACGCTATGAACGCTCGTTGTTCTGGAATGTCGGGTTTAACCTTGAGGTTGTCAACCAACGGCTTGAATGTGTCAAGCTGAGCCGTCCTTCGAGCATTAGACATGAAAGTTGATATGTTCAGCACTGCCGTATAGTCTTCCTCCTCATCCTCCGTCGATCCGGGGAACCGGAACGTCGAAGGATTCCATTCGGCTGCGGAAGATAGCTGTATGTGGGGGTTGTCGTCGATCTCAGCGCGCGTAGGTGCCCAGGTGTTAAAATAGATAACCGTTCCTTTGGTCTTCAGAGGGATCTGTAGGTCGGACTGTGTATCAATGTGTAAGTCTGTTGTGCGATCAAAGGGGTTATCATGGACATCGAGTTGGTAGTTACGCAGCTGGTTAGGGTTCAATAGGGTATGGTCCATTCCTCCTTCATCTCCGAACCATAGAGCTTCGTTCAATACGAGAATGTACACCTGTCCCGTTTGAGGGCACTGGTATGCAGTACAAGCCGTGACAATAGGAACATCAGTCTTCGCATCGTAGGTGTCGGAGAATGGCATGACATCGCATGCCCTGTTTGTGTAGTACATCAGCGTGCAGTTCTTGCCAGCACAGATCGTATCGGCGTGAGAGTCAAGTTCGTTCTTTGCGACATTGCCCGCATTGCTAAAATTTAACGTTGCGTCAGTCGTTTCGATTCTCGACACAGTGCGACGTTCTGATGTCTTTTGCACTGATATCTCACGGGGTTCCGAGTGTCACTTCTTGGCTTGAATGGAGTTCATGATCATCTGTTTGTTCTGTGCCATTGAGGCCGATGACTTTAGTTGCATAATTTTAGATTGGATCTGGTTTCTCTTGCCGCCGAAGCTGTCTCCAGCATTCGCGGACGGACCTTCTTCTTGGTCGTTTGGATCCACTGTTATCATAGCCGAGATGGTGGTGGCGACGGAATCGGTAACAATCTCTTGGATTTGCCTCTTTGTTATTGGCTCTTTGCTGCCTTTTCCGTTGCCGCCTTTTCCACTAACGGCGCTGACTTTTCTTTTCTTTCTGCGTTCTTGGACGTACTTGGTTCGTTCGTCCGCAGACATCGCATAAAATTCATCATCATCCATCCAGCCTGCTGCTTTACCTCCTCTTCCTCCTCGTCCTCTACCTCCTCGTCCGCCGCGTCCTCTGCCGCCGTATCCTCCTCGTCCGCCTCGATGAGTCCCCATTTCCGAAACGTTACGACGATTCTGCGTTGTCGACGCTTGGGATGCTAGGAGAGCAAGTACTGTCTCGTACGGAATGTTTTGTTCGAGCTCGACTCTGGTCCTGATCGTAGCAACGGTGATTTGCATGTCTGATGACGTAACCTTGTCTAATAGTTGCCTGATCTTGGCTTTCTCCGAGACGGGCTCTCCGTGTTTTTCAAAGATGTTGAACATCTCTTTGAGCTTGTCCGCAAACTTTTCGAAAGACATTGTGCTCTCCTTTTTATAATGCAGGGTTCGATTCATGGCCTCCGCCTTGGAGATCATCTTCGCCGTATTACCTGACCCTCCGTAGAAGGCAAGTAACGCCAACCAGTCTGTTCTGCCATTCATTTTAGTGGCATTGCTTGCGATATGTTGGTAGCTTCCTTCTCCTTGAGTGAAGGTACGAATGAGCTGGTGAACCCTCTTTCTGTCGGCTATAAATCTCGGTCCTTCGAGGGGGTGGCGAGCAACACATTCCTCCATGAAGTCGTTGTACACAACTTCGCCATCTTCTGGCTCGGCGACTTCCCTTATGACATACGAGAGCGGGATGCCGCTCGTAGCCGGGATTACCGATAGGAGGTTTGCGAAGCTCGTGCTCCACACTTCCCAAGAGTTTGAATCCTTGAGTTTGCCGGGGTCAGCAGCCTTTGACATTACGTCAGTTTGGCTAGCGAAGGTCTCGCGAAACTCAGCACGATCATGTGCTATGAGCATAGTTTCGACGTTGAAGCTTGCGGGGTCGATGTCCGTATTGGTACGGACACAATCTTGCACCCAATGCATGAGAGCAATCAGGTTTTGGAGTCTAACCATTCCGACTAGGAGACGTGTTGCCGCAGTTGATCTCTTGGCGAGATTAATGGCCATCCCACGGATGTCTTTATCAGTGAAACGTTTGAGTTGCACCAAATTCGTGAGGCCTTCTTCGTGCAACTTGTCGCGGTCATCCTGGTTGGTGAATCCGACGGTGTTGAGACATAGTCCCATCTGGACGAGAGCGGCAGCCATTATGACGTTTTGGGGTCTGTAGAGGAGCTGTAGGTTGGACAGATTGGGTAGTGAGAAGTTGACATGAAGAACATGAGAATATGGATGAGAATTTCTCTGCGAGGATGTTTTTCAACTTCATCCTCTATACTGGATGCCATCGGCACCTCAACAGCGACGGATTGCTGCTCTCTTTTGTCATACGTAATCAAAACATACAACAAACATGTAAACATACGAGCAAGGTAGTATACATCTAACAGGTCATAGGAGACATCGTCTCCTCATGCACCTCGAACGATATCGATCAGCGTCCGTCAAACGAGCGTCCCCGTTCTATACACTGATCATTTGATACTCGGTTCGTCTATTCGTTTCAAACGAAAGCGTCCACTCAGTAGTGAGACTGGGTCTGATAAACCGTTTAATTGTAGCCGTACAACTAACGAATGAACAATAGACGATTGTACTCACTAAAGGTAAAGAGAGTAGTCTTCAAACAAGCACTAGGTATTAGAACTTGTGAGCTTTCCAATACATGGAAACTCTCTCCACGTAGCTCCTTGCGTACGTGTCTTCTACTATACTGTATCGCTAGTGCCAGTACTGTACCAGCACGGTCATATTCAAACGGTCCCCTTGAACTGATGATACTCGTCTCATCAATTCATACCGACATATGCACCGAGGTAATTCAAAATTCTCCGAGCCCCTATCTGAGAGTTCGTGTTCGTACACAAGCAACCGTGAGTTTTCCTCTCACGGCTATCTCTGGGTGGAATCCTCACGTATGAGGTTGATCCCTGCTTATCCCAACATCGTTCCTCTGATGTTGGCTTCGTTCATACATTACCTGTTGGTTCTTCTTCAGTACATCCAACGGTCCATTAGTACCTCACGTTTGGTTCTTCCCATAGTCTTAGTGAAAAGATCAGATAAATTTGATAGCGTTGCCTCCCATGCGACTCGGCCCGCACCACTCGCAATGAACTCTCTGACTCGGTGAAACGCAATACTGTTGTGTTTCTTCTTCAATGTAGATTCAGGAGTCCGCGCACTGTTGCATACTGCCTCGTTGTCACAATAGATACTCGTTGCTCCGTCCAACGGGATTCCAAACCAGCGTAACTTGTATCGCAACGCCTCAATCATCTCGACTGCGATTTTCATCGCGATAAATTCAGATGAGAACGTAGAGGTCTCCACCGTATTCTGACGCTTGGAGTACCAAGTGATAGGTGCCTTGTTGACGAATAGCAAGATACCTGTTTGCGAACGTCGCGTTTTAAGACAAGAGGCGTGAGAAGCATCGACAAAACAAGTAGTATCAACAAAGTTACCTCGCGGAACAGGCATGTCCCCTGGAATGGGCTCCTCCACATTTCCATAGAAGTCCGTCCAGTCGCATTTCATGAATCGTCGCTCATCGCCGATGTGATAAGCAGGGTTGAAGCACAGCATTTTCTTCGGCACTCGTTTCAGGTAGCTGAAGATATTAAGGACTTCCTTGAGGTGACCGATTCGAGGATTGGCGAGCTGCGACGACATCATGGATACTTCCAATAGTACATCCGCACGTCCGATCTCTACGGCCCACCGTAGGATACCGATTAGTTCTTGGTAGTAAGTCGTTAGCTCCTCGTTCAATTCTTCTGACATGTCGACTTCCGGTCGATATTTGTCTGACATAGGCGTCAATCCTTTTGATAGTTTCAATACCGGTAGGTCCCCTTTCTTTAATCTCTCCTCAATGTTCTTGACAGCAGCGTTAACGTACGTCTGCGAGGACATTGACCAGCACTCAAAAGATTGCTTGGATTCTGAGTCATAAATAATTCTTTTCTTCAGTTGAGCACCCAAAAAGTCCGTCGGCTCTCCGTACTTGTTACCTTTCAACTCAAACCGTAGCTTGATGCCCTCCATTATCGGTTTAGGGTCGTGTGAAGCTACAAGAATGTCGTCCACATAGACGAGCATGTATTCGTAATACTCGAAGCCGTTCGGCTTCGTCGCTGGACGCATCCAGCAGTCTGGGTCAGCCCTTGATGGTGTAAATCCCAGTTGGGAGATATGTTCCGCTAGGAATGCTCTGAATGCTGCGCCCGAACTCTTGAGGCCGTAGAGTGCCTTGCGTACCTTAAGCCATGTGCCTTGGCGCTCTGGTCCGAACTCTGGTCCAGCCTTGATTAATATTTTCTCGCGACAATCGGCCGTTAGATAGGCGTTCTTGATGTCACAGCTGTTCAAGTCGAGTCCGTTCAGCGCCGCGATCATCAGAATAATACGTACAGAGTCCCTGGCGACAACAGATGAGTAAGTAATGCTTGCAGGTGAGTCGGTTTGGTGTCCACCAGCCACGTATCGGGCTTTCCGACGAAATCCTTCAGAAGGTTTAATATCGAAAATCAGGTGTCCGGTGATACGTTGATATCCAACATAGTCGTCAACGTTACCTGTGATACTGTCAAGTGCTGGGTTGATCTTCGCCATCTCCTCCTGCACAGCGTCTTGCCAGAGAGTGTTACCGTTGGCCGCGTCAATTCGTTTGGCGTTGTCCATGCTTTTCGGAATTTCAATCCCGTATTTGTGCGTCCTCCCCCAATACTTAGATTTTACCTTGGATATAATTCTGTCTCGCTTCCGTAGGACGAACGATGACCACCAAGAGAATGCAGGTTCCTGATTTATCTTGTTGTTCAGGGCGTATTCTGCTGTTTCAATTGGGTTAGAGTTCGCGATGTCTTTGAGTTTCACCCAGTTTGTTGAACCGTCTTTCCATGCGACGAGTAGAGACCAGCCACGGTAGGATTTACGTAGGTGTTTCTTCCCTTTCCGATCGGAGATGTATGCATCGTCCCCGCGGTACGCGTCCTTGTCCATCCGGTGGTCTTGTATTTCATCGAGTAGCTGGAATCTCTGACCGTCGTCATCCAGTTGTGCGAATAGGTTTTCTGCAATAACGTTCGCGCGTAGAGTCTCGACGTTGCCATCAGCAAGTTCAACTTCATAGGCACGAGAGTCAAGTAATGGGTTAGAATGCGCCGTGCCAATTGGTTTACCATCGTCGTTCTTGGCTCGCTTTGTTACTCGACCAACCATGGGTGATCCGTCGACATTGCGTGGCAGTGTGATCTCCATGTTAACGTAGGTGTCAGTGCCGATATCGTAGGTACCTTCTTCTTCAGGTACAGTTTCGTCAGCGACCACTGCGTTGAATTCTGCAATCCAGTCCTCGTCGTTCTCGTACGATGTGAGAGACCAGTTTTCGGGTTCCGTCTTGGCTCCGATGTCGATCACGAAGTTCGCATCGTTGAGTCTCGCCTCAACTGTTTTGGTGAATTCTGCCATTGAATCTTTGACTTCTGTTGTTTGTTGTTCGAGATTGGTTACTCGTTGCACGGTTGTACGTGGAAGGACTTGTCCGTTC
>Ga0209712_10003250_pt1 | contig 13194 bp, 6 predicted proteins | sample ArcOceMetagenome_FD_187443 | JGI IMG/M metagenome (GOLD analysis project Ga0209712, IMG submission 187443) | Marine eukaryotic phytoplankton communities from Arctic Ocean - Arctic Ocean - Greenland ARC118M Metagenome (SPAdes) (version 2) | ecosystem: Environmental > Aquatic > Marine > Oceanic...
CGCTAGTGATACGAGTGCCTTTTATTATTAAATCTCAGTCTCTTTTACAATTTTACCAGTAGTAAGAAGTGTCCAGCGCCTAAATTTTATGTGAAGTAATACCTGTTTACCCCTCAGAGGAAAATTCTCAGTTTTGATTTCTGGAGAGAAAACTTTATATTGTGTTTTTTCTGATTGATATTCCTGACGAATTATATTTCCTTCTTCCAAATAAAAATGTGTGCGATCATTTTGTGTTTCATCTTTAACTATTTTAAAATAATCCAAAATTCCATTAGGTAATAAATACTGCCCTAAATCTTATGTAATCTTAACCCCAAGGTATTATTTGATTCGAAATCAACTCTATACATAATTTGGGGATTTTTATAGTTTATTAAATGTTTTCTTAAAATAGGTAAAGCAGCAACCGTTTTAAGAGAAGCTAATTATATTTTCGTATAAAGAATGTAATATAAAATTGTCCATTTTTGGGATACTAGAGATTGGAGGTTCTATTCAAATATAGTCGCAAGAAGTTAGTAATTTATGAAGTGCTGCTGCAAAATTATTGGGTTAAATAAGTTTTTAAGCTGTTCTAAGAATTGACTTTTGGACAAATTTTCATCATAAATATCTATTCGTTTTTCTGTTAAATTTAGCCAAGTAATTGGCATACTTTCAAGTACATCTTAAATATATCTGAGCATTCTATTGTCTTCTATAATTTTCATCTTTTAATAGCTTGGCAGGTTGCTCAATTAGGATTTTTTATAGCGCTGTATGTTGTTTTGTTAAATTGTGGTTGGTCGTTTTAGAACAAACATATTATATCAAATAATCAAATAATGTTGCTCTATTTATTGATATAAAGTATACGCAGTTGCGAGCTGATATATTTGGAAGACTTTAAACTCTTTGTTTTTAATTCGTGCAACTAATGCTGTATTTTCTTTAAAATATAATGAAGCCCACTCTCTAAATTTTGAATTTGTTGTACTAGACAGACTCATTAAAGTCGGTGCTTCTTCATTTGGTCGTTTAAGTAGATAACTTGTGCCAAATATTATATTTCTTCCCTCATAGCTATGAGTTTCCATCACACCTTTTTCCTTGTTTACATAATAAGATTGAGCACTAATGTAAGCTTTAATTAATGGATGACTAAAAGTTACCAAAAACCATTCACTTTTAAAAGAAGAGCCAATTCTTTGTTTTTTAAATGGCTTGGGTGTTATTCCTATTTTATTTCTTTCAAAAAGATATTTGTTGCCATTATATAAGGTATATAAAATTTGATTGATATTTTCACTACTAATGAGAGAAGCTCTTTTACGTCCATCTTTTTTTATTTTTATATTGTTTATAAGGACTTTGTTTGTTGGCAAAGTAGCTTTACCTTCTATAATTTCTCCGTCTACTAATAATAATTTGGCAGCATAATATTTTTGGGCTTGCATTTGAATCGTTAGAAGGAAGCCTACTAAAAATAAAGTTTTTTTCATATACAATTGAGTTTGAAAAATATGATTATAGGTTTAATAAGTAAAACCATTTTTTTAAATTTAATGGAGTATTCCTTTGGCACGCATAATCCCTGCCATCAATCGTGTGCAAAGATACATTAATTAGATTTTTGGACAACTTTGCGTCATAAATATCTAGTCGATTAATCACTGGATTCAGCCAACCATTAGGCACGTTTTCTAGTACATTTTTAACTTACTTTCACACTTTTTATCTTCAGATCGTCGGGGAATATATATTAATTAGGTTTGTTGCATTGAATTATTGAATGGAAGATACCATTCTTACACTCTTTCTAAAAAGAGTTATAGTGTGCTTCTTATATTTTTTTCGACAATACGGTGCTCGGTTTAAATTGAGCATATATCTCCGAACTTTCTTTTAAATTTTTGTCTACTCAAATTAAAATGCTTTCTTATTTTTGATTGAATATTCCCTATTGAATCCTGCCTTTCGAATTGTTAGCATTTTTAAGTTTTTATCGTTTTCAGAATTTACGTGGTATTTTGGAATATGTTAGTTGTTTTATTCGTAAAAGTTTGTTTTTTTATTTGAAGTTATTTTTATTTCAAAAATAGACAATGAATATTTAAACTGTAAGTTTTATCAACTATATTTGATTTGAAAATAAAGCGAATAGCCTATTTGGTTTGTAATATGTATGATTATATAAGAATCTCTGCTATGCATATTTAGGATACCAATAATGTTAATAATTGATTACAAAATTAAGAATTTTGGAAAATAATAATTTATTTAAAGACTTTAAAGGAGCAAAGTTATTTTTGTTTTTCTTAACATGCTTATTTTTTAATACTGCAGGTTATGGTCAATTAAAAGAACAACTTGGTAACCCATTCATTAAAAATTTCACAGAAGAAGAAACCAAAAGTAGTTTAACCGTTTATGATGTTTCTCAGAGTATTAATGGAGAAATGTATTTTTCAACACCTGGAGGGTTGTTAGAATACGATGGTACTCGTTGGAAAAATTATAGATACGAACAGGAATCAGATTTGCGTGCTGTCTTATATAAAGACGATCAGCATATATATACTTCTGGTCATGGCTGTTTTGGGTATTGGTCTAAAAACAGCAAAGGCATTTTAGAGTATACCAGCTTATTTTTTAAGCAACCAAAAAAAAACGATGCATTACTTCCAGTTTTTTTAAGAATTAAAGAAATTAATGGAAAAATTCTTTTTCAAACATTTCAGCAAATTTTCATTTATGACCCTAAAACAAATGTCATCGATTCTATTAATGCTTTAAAAGGTTTTAATATTTTATTTTTATCAAAAGAGAGAGCCTTTATCCAAGACTCTGATAATGACCTTTTTGAAATAAAGAATAAAGAACTCATTTTAATAAAAGGAATTGAATCTAATAAATTTCATATCGTTGGTGTATTTGTCCAAAACACGAACGAGCTTTTAATAGTCACAAAGAACAATGGTACTTGGACTTTGAAAAATGAAAAATTGACAAAAAATGAATGGGTATTAAATAGTATTTTAGAAAAGTACTTAGTAAATGATGTTCAAGAATTTGAAAATGATAAGATTATTATTGGTACGGTAAGAAATGGTGTTTTTATAGTTTCACTTGAAGGTAAACTACTTTTACATCTAAAAAAAACAAACGGACTTTTAGATAATACAATTAGAAAAGTTTTTACTGATTTAAATAACAACCTTTGGCTTGGCTTGGATAATGGGTTAAGTTATGTGCAAATTAATAGTAATACTAACTACCTATTAGACACAGAAGGGGAATTTGGAACCGTATATGCAAGTCATTTAAAAGATTCTTTACTTTACTTAGGAACGAATCAAGGGCTATTTGTAAAAAATATTTTTCAATCAAAATCAAAGCCTAAATTGGTAGACAATGCTTTAGGGCAAATATGGGAAATTGAAGAGGTTGATAACCAAATTTTAGTAGGTTCTCATGAAGGTGTGTTTTTTATAGATAATAATAAAATAGAGCCTCTTCTTATTGAAGGTGGTGCATGGATATTTAGAAAGCATCCCAAGATAGATGATATTCTTTATGTCGGTTTTTACTCTGGTATTGCCGTATTTAAACGTATAAATGGGGCATGGAAATTTATTAGTAAATGGGTAGGTTATGGAGAATCGTCCCGTTTTATGGAGTTTGATAAGTATGGTCACATATGGGTTGCGCATCCATCCAAAGGCTATTATCGATTGCGTTTATCTGATGATGGGATGGAACTTAAAGAATACGAATTTTATGGGGTGTCAAATAAGTTTGTAGACACATATGCCTATCTAAGCAAAATTGATAACGATTTGGTATTCTATAATCCAAAAGGTTTTTTTAATTATGACCCTATTGACAATACTTTTATTAAAGACAAATATGCTTCTGAAGTTTTTAAAGATATCCAGGGAATTAATAGTATTTCTCAATATGAAAATGTTTTTTGGTATTCTACTTCAAAGTTTTTGGGTTACGTTTTAAGAAACCGGAATAAATTTAAGACTATTGAAGAACCCTTTCATTCCGTGATCAATAGGCATTTAAATGATTTTAATAAGTTTAAAAAGTTTAATGATTCAACCTTTGGAATAGGCATGGATAATGGTATGGTTTTCCATAATATTAATAATCTTGAATTAGATACATATGAGTCTCCACCAATGTTTCGGTATATTGAATTTATAAGTACAACCGACACTATTATGGCGCCTATTAATCAGCATGAGGTATTGAAGGTTCCTCATCGTAATAATTTTATAAAAATAAGTATCGCCATGCCAAAAACACCTTTGGCTAATTACAAAAAAATCCAATATAGGTTAAAAGGCTTAAATAAAGATTGGTCCAATTGGGGTTTTATAAACGAATTGAATTTTCCTGGATTGTCATCTGGAAATTATGTTTTAGAATTGCGCTCTGGCGGTCCAAAAGAAGCCTTGTCTAAAACAATTACTAAAACGTTTTATATTAAACCGCCTTGGTATTCAACGAATGTTGCCTATGGTGTTTATTTTCTGTTAGTAGTTTTTATTAATTTTATTTACAGGAGATATTTTAAAAGAAAAAACCAGAAACAAATAATGGTTTTAAAATTGGAAGAGGAAGAAAAAAGGCAGCGTCAAGAAGAGAAATTTAAATTAGATAGATTAGAAGCAGAAAGAGAAATCTTAATTTTAACAGAAGAGAATTTGAACTTAGAAATTAAAAAGAAAAACTTTGCTATAGCTTCTTCTACATTAAATAACATTAAGAAGAATGAATTGCTTACTGATTTAATTATAGACATTAAAATTATAGACGGTGAGTTGGTTAATAGTTCACTACACCACCCAATAAAAAAAGTTATAAAAAAAATTAAGAATCATTTAGTAGACAAAGAAGATTGGTTAACTTTTGAACTCCATTTTAGAAATTCTCACTCCCAATTTTTTGAAAACTTAAGAAACGCATATCCCGATTTATCATCAAATGAGATAAAATTAAGTGCTTATTTAAAGTTAAATCTTTCTTCAAAAGAAATAGCTTCTTTAATGAATATCTCCATAAAAAGTGTTGAGCAAGGACGCTGGCGCCTTCGAAAAAAGTTAGATTTACCAAAAGAATCTAACTTAGTAAACTACATCCAATCTTTTTAGTAAAACACTCTTGTTGTTTTTAAATAGCTAAAAAACAAAACTTTATAATTTTTATGTAGAGTTTTTGTAGAGGACACTACATGCTAATTAGCAGTTTTGTAGATGTCCTTTTTTAGGAATATATGTTGTTTTTAATAAATATTTGTGAAGTCAAAAAAAACCGTATTGCATCCTTATTGTTAATCAATAACGTAATCGAACAATTTTTATAGAAAATGTTTTAAAAAAGCAGAGCCTATTTTCCATGGTAAAATTACTAAAAAGAAGAGGTCTTTAACAATAGTTATTTTGATGCATTTATATACTTATTTAACTTAAACTACATTATTATGAAAAAAAATACTTTACTAATTATTTTGGTTCTAGCAACTACTTTTGGTTATGCTCAAAACGTATTTACAAATGGGACTTTTGATGATCCTTCAGCTTGGACGATTATCCAACAAAATGCAAATAATAATGCAACGGCTACTATTGCTGACGGCATAGCTACATTTGATGATGTTACTCAAGGTTCTTGGGGAAGCGAAGGTCATGTTGCTATTTACAAAGTATTTACTGTTGCATCAAGTGGGTATTATCAGTTTGATGCAGATGTTACCACCAATGGAGTTGATGAACATTGGTTTGAATTATGGGTTGGAACGGCAACTCCTGCAGATGGAGCTGAATATAATTCAGACTCTGGAGCTACAAATTTATTGGCGTTAAACGCATGGGATTGTGTAGATTACAAGACGTATTCTGGTTCTTGGCTTGCTACTGGATGTAAAGGTTTAGACGGAAAGATTCAACTGGAAGCAGGTACCACTTATTACGCTCTTATTAGAACTGGTGGTATAACTTGGGGTACTGGGGTAATATTAGATAATATAACATTAGTTTCTGCAGATCCACCACCAGCGCCAATTTCAGAATTAACGGTAGATTTCGAAACAGCAACAGAATTTGGATCTGCAGATGGCGGTACCTATATAGATTTAACAACAAATACTGTGACAGATGGTGTTAATTCAAGCGCATTGGCTGGGCAAGTATCAGACTGTAATGCTAGTTGGTGGTCTCATGTTTTTATAAATACTACAGGTTTTGATTTATCGTCTGGTGACAGAGGAATTTCATTAATGGTAAAGGGTGAACGTGCAACCCCAATAATGTTAAAACTTCAGGTTGGAGATGATTATGACACTAATCATGAATTGGTAGGTGAATCATATACAACTCCAGGTGTGTGGCAAAAAATCACATGGAATTTATCTCAATATACAACCAATGACAGGTCTAGACTTGTTTTCTTTTTTGATGTTCAAAGTGATACTAATTCTGGAGGTTCTGCTGATACATTCCAATTTGATAATTTAGTTTTTGGAGCATTCGCTTCATTAAGCACTAAAGAATTTCAAATTGAAGGTTTAAGAACTTATCCAAATCCAGCAACATCTTCTTGGGCAATTTCAACAAAAAATCAGGTTATCAAAACGGTTGAGGTGTTTAACCTGTTAGGTAGTAAAGTGGTTTCATTAAAGCCTAACGCTTTAAAGGTTACTATTGATGCTTCAAGTCTAGCTCCGGGAATGTACATTACTAATATTACAACGGAATTAGGAACAGCTAGTAGAAAATTAATAAAACAATAATAAAATTATTTAACATATTTCGTTAAAACAAATATTCTTGTGCCGTCCATGAACTATTAAATATCTTGGATGGTACAAGATTAAATTATGATCAAAACAAATGAATTTTTAAACCAAAAAATTAAAAGATTATATGAAGACAATGTTTTTAAATTGTTCGAAAAAACTAAAAAAAACCAACATAATTACTTTTGCATTATTGCTATGCTTTAGTATGTTTGGGTTGGCTCAAATTTCGGTTACCGGACTTGTAACCGACAATACAAATCAACCTTTACCAAGCGCAAGCGTTGTGGTTAAAGGAACGAATACTGGTGTTCAAACCGATTTTGATGGAAATTTTTCTATAAAGGTTTCTAAAGGAGATGTTCTTGTAGTATCGTACCTTGGTTTTGCAACTAAAGAAATAACTATAGGAGATGAATCAACCCTAAAAATTATTCTTATTGAAGATGCCGATTCTCTAGATGAAATCGTCGTAGTTGGGTATGGTACCAAATCAAAATCAAAATTGATTGCTGCAGTATCAACAATCAATGAAAAAACGTTGAAAAAGCAACCTGTTGCAAATGTAAGTAACGCTTTAGAAGGTTTAGCATCTGGGTTATTTGTAACCCAAGGTTCAGGTGAACCGGGTTTTAGTAACTCTAGTTTTGAAGTTAGAAATTTTGGTGCCGCACTCGTTATTATTGATGGTGCTCCAGGAGATTTAAACCAGCTAGACCCTAATGAAATTGAAAACATTTCGGTTTTAAAAGATGCAGCAGCAGCAGCAGTTTATGGAGTGCAAGGTGGAAATGGAGTTGTGTTAATTACAACAAAAAAAGGAAAATTAGGAAAACCAAAACTATCTTATAGCAACCAATTTACGTATACTGCCTTTACATCATACCCAGAATATTTAAGTTCAGCCGAACGAGGTGAAGTTTTAAATGAAGGTCTTAGAAATTCGAATCAAACGCCTTTCTATACAGAGGAACAGTTAGAACTGTATCGAGATGGTTCAGATCCTATTAATTATCCAAATACAGATTGGAGAGGATTGGTTTTAAAAGATTGGGGATTGCAACAGCAACATAATTTAAACCTTTCTGGAGGTACTGAAAAAGTAAAATATTTTGTTTCTACCGGTTATGTAGATCAAGGGTCAAATTATAATGCAGACGTACTTTCTTTTCAAAGATATAATCTCCGTGCAAATGTGAGCGCAGCCATAACAGATGATTTAACATTAACTCTTAATATGGGGGCTCGTAGACAATTAAATGAAGCACCTGCGTATTCTGCTTATAACATATTTAGGGAGTTAAGTAGATCACTACCTAATGATTTAGCGTATTACCCAGATGGTACACCTGCTAGACTAAGTGTTACGCCAAATCATGTTGTAGAGGGTATAAAAGACTTTAATGCAGGCTATTATAGAGCTAGAAATAACAATTTTGATGCTAAGATATCGCTTAAATGGGATGTTAAACAAGTGGAGGGTCTAAGTGTAAAATCGTATGCTTCGATTGTATATAATACTAATTTTACTAAAAATTGGGGTAAAAGTTATGACCTTTTTACTTTAAACAGACAAACAGGAAATTATGATGTATTTTCTGCAACACCAGAAGGAGCTGTTAGCGAAACAGTTTTAAGTCAAGGTACAAGCTATACAAATCACTATGTTTTACAAGAATCTATTAATTACGAACGCGGTTTTGGAGATCATAATGTATCTGCTTTATTGTTAGCAGAAATACAAAAACAGCAAGGTCAAGACTTTAATGCAAGTCGTCAAGATTTTCAATCCACTTTAATAGATCAACTTTTTGCAGGTTCGCTAGAAAATCAAGGAGCTAATGGCGGTGAGTTTCGCGAAAATCGTTTGGGTTTTGTTGGAAGATTTAGCTATGATTATCAATCTAAGTATTTTATAGAATCAACATACAGATATGACGGGTCTTCAAGATTTGCACCGGGCAATGAATGGGGACTTTTTCCATCTGTTTCAGTAGGTTGGAGAATCTCAGAAGAATCATTTTTTAAATCTTTAAAAGACATTGTTTCTAACTTAAAACTTAGAGCGTCTGTAGGTACGGCAGGAAACGATGGGACTTCGGCTTATCAGTGGCTTAGCGGATTTAACTACAATCTGTTCTATGCAATAAATGATACGGCTATACCAACAATAGACAATACTGCTTTGCCAAATAAAGATATTACTTGGGAAACCAATACCACTTATGATATTGGATTAGATGTCGATTTATTTGATCGTAATCTTAAATTTTCTTTCGATTATTTTTTTAGAAAAAGAGAAGATGTAATTGCAGGGGCAAATGCGAGTGTGCCAAGTACTTTAGGAGTTGCATTAGCAGCACAAAATTTTTATGAATTTTCAAATGAAGGTTTTGAGTTTTCATTTGACTATAGCAAAGAGATAAACGAGGATTTAAAAATTTCTGCATTATTAAATTTTTCAAAATCTAGAGAAAAGGCAGTTTTTATTGATGAAACATTGCAAGAAGATCCATTTATGAGAGCAAATTTAACCCAAACAGGAGGGTATACAGGGCTTAGAAGGGGATATATTTCTAATGGACTTTTTCAAAGTCAAGAAGAAATTGCACAATACGCAATACAAGATAATAATGGAAATACAAGTTTGCAACCGGGTGATGTAAAGTATATTGATTTGAATGGCGATAATGTGATCGATGTAAAAGATCAAAAAGTATTTGGTAATGGGAGCAAAGCAGCAACTAATTATTCTTTAAATTTAGGAGTCGAATATAAAAACTTCGCCTTATCTGTTTTATTAACAGGTGCAGGTGGTTATGATATTTATTTAGAAGGAGAGGCTCAAAGTCCGTTGCGTAATGGTTTCAACGGTTATGATTATCAATTAGATTATTGGACACCAGAAAATACTGGTGCAAGATTCCCTAGAATATCTGATGGAGGATTTAACGAGAATAATTATAAATACTCTGATTTTTGGTTACGAAAAGGGAGACATATTCGTTTCAAAAATATAAATTTTAGTTATACAATTCCAAAACGTAAAGAGAATTCAACTTTTAATGAAGTAAAACTGTTTTGTACAGGACAGAATTTATTCGTCATAAAAGATTTTGATGAAGATTTTGATCCACAAACAGGATCAGGTCTTGGTTGGTATTACCCACAAACTAAATCGATAACATTTGGTATTAATGTTTCACTATAAAAAAAAACGAATCATGAAAAAATATGTAAACATAATATTGGTTATATTAACCTTCACTCTTGCGGTATCTTGTAGTGATGATTTTTTGAACGAACCACCATTAGATAGAATAACAGAAAATGATGTGTGGAATGATAAAAACTTGATGGATGCCTATCTATTTAAAATATACGATAGAATGCCATGGGATTATTTAGAAGATTTTTCTGCAGGTGGCTTTGGTTCACATCGAGACGGCCTATCAGATTTGGCAAGAGGAACCTACTCATGGACTCAATTAAATAACCAATTTAGACCAGGAAACTGGGGGACAGCGAATAATACATGGCCTCTAGATTGGTGGGGTTACGATATTATATGGAAAATTAATTACTCCATTGAAAACATTGAATTAGCCCCAATAAATGTGCTTACTGTTGATGAGCGCAATGAACGACTAGGGGAGTTACATTTTATGAGGGCATACAGTTATTTTGCTTTGGTAAAGCGTTACGGTGGAGTGCCAATTATACTAAATGCTCAAAATCCAGAAACGACACCAGAAGATGAATATTATCCGTCAAGAAATACGGAAAAAGAAGTATACGATCAAGTACTTTCTGATGCGCAAGCTGCATTTGATTTACTACCAAATAGATGGTCTTCTCAAAAAGGAAGAGCTCCAAAATGGGCGGCAAAATCATTGGAGTCGAGAGCTGCATTATTTGCTGCTAGTATCGCAAAATATGGAACAGTTCAATTAGATGGATTAGTAGGAATTCCTAATTCAGAGGCAGATGCATATTACCAACTTTCGCTGAGTGCTTCTCAAAAAATAATTTCAGATGCTGGATATACGTTGTTTAATAAATACCCAAATGCTTCAGATAATTATGCCAATTTATTTTTGGATGAAACTGATGATGAAACCATTTTTAGCAAGGTTTGGATTCCTTTTGAAAAAGGACATTCTTATGATTTACACAATGTGCCTTATAGTTATAGAGTAGATTGGAGTGGTAGCATGTCTCCAACAAAACAACTTTTAGATAGTTATGAAATGTTGGGCACAGGTCTTTTACCAAATGAAGCGGGTTCGGGTTACGATGAAAATAATCCTTTTGAAAATCGTGATCCTCGTTTAAAAGGAACTTTATTGACGAACAATGACATCTTTCAAGGTTTGCCTGTGGAACTTTGGTATGCTACAGAAACAGGTGGTGTTATAGATACAGAGAGAGGAACAGGAGTTGGAAAAGACGGGATAGGAATCCATCCAGATGCAACAAAAACAGGGTTTTATGTTAGAAAACATTTACAGGATGGTGGAGCGCCTTTATTTATAACAGAATATTACTCTGGGACAAATTGTATTTTATTCAGATTAGGCGAAATATATCTAAACGCTGCGGAAGCTGCAATAGAATTGGGTATTGAAGGTTCGGCAAGAGATTATATAGAGCCAATTAGAACTCGAGCGGGTTTACAACAAAATTTACGTTTAGACACCTATTCGGGAAATGAATTAAGAGATCGAATTCGAAATGAAAGAAAATTAGAGATGGCTTTTGAAGACCATCGCTATTGGGATGTAAAAAGATGGCGCATTGCTGCTGAAAAATTAAGTATTCAAGTAGAAGGGTTAAAAATGCTGAGAAGTATCGATGGATTTGGAAATGAGACTTTTACTTACGAGACTTTTAATGCAGAAGCTGAAAAAATGAATTTTGCTGAACGTCATTACTACTTGCCAATTGGTCAAGGTAGAATTAATAATAATAACAAACTTAAAGAGAACCCTGGTTACTAAAGTTAATTAAAAACTTAAGATATGAAAACAATACAATTTTTGAGCAAATTTTTAATGCTAGGAATTATTTTAATTTCTATAAGCTGCACGGAGGACGATTATGTTGCGAAAGCACCTCAAAGCGAAGATGCTGCATATTCATTCGCATTTGATACAGAAAACCCAAACAAGGTGAAATTTACCGCGAATCCAGAAGTAGAAACCTGGTATACACATTGGGATTTTGGCGATAATTCTTCAGCAGAAGGTCTGGAAGCGAGTAAAATATATTTAAAAAAAGGAGATTACGATGTGAGATTTAAAGTGTTTACCGAAGGAGGGGATGCTGAATCTATTCAAACCATCGTTATTAATGAAGATTTTAAAGGTCCTAATATTTTGCAAAATGGTGAATTTAATGGTAATGATCAATGGACTATTTTACCAATATCAGATGGTGTAGATGTTTCCTTCGATAATAACGAAGCAAATTTTACTGGCGGTAGTTGGGGGCAAGTTGGTATATATCAAGCAGTAAATGTTTTACCTAATAATCTATACCAAATATCAATGGATATTAAAGGAGGGCCTTTATCTGATTCTTGGTTTGAGGTGTATATTGGAATGGAAGTTCCACAACCGGGTTCAGATTATGCAGATGGAGGTATTCGAATGGGACTGAATACTTGGGAAGGTTGTGGAAACGAACCTTTTGATGGCGACTTTTTAGACATTAGTTGTGTTGGTGAAGGAGCTACATTTAAATTCCCAACAGCTGGTGTAGCATATTTTGTTATTAGAGGTGGCGGAGCAAGTTATGGTGATAATGGTGTTATTATAGATAATGTGGCTATTCGTTCACTCGAATCTTCAGAGGTGGCTCCACCACCGTTGGTTGCAAACTTTTCTGTTGCAACCACAGACTTGACAGCAACATTTACTAATTCATCTGCGAATGCAACCTCTTATGCATGGGACTTTGGAGACGGTGTAGGAACATCGACTGACGAAAGTCCAAGTTATACATATACTGCTGGAGGAATATATACGGTTAAACTAACAGCAAGTAATGATTTAGAATCCAAAGAGTTTACAAGTCAGGTTACCGTAATTGATCCAGCAGCAGCCCCTGTAGCTAGTTTTACTTCTGAAGTATCGTTTCTCGACGTAGTATTTACAAATACGTCTGCGAATGCAACAAGTTATTCTTGGGATTTTGGAGATGGTGCAGGTACATCTACTGATGAAAGCCCAACGTATACTTATCCTTCTGTAGGGACTTATACCGTTACCTTAACGGCTACAAAAGATGGAGATTCAAACGAATTTTCGGCTGATGTTACAACAATTGCTAATCCAAACTTAATAACAAATGGTGGTTTTAATGATGCAAGTGGTTGGACTATTATAAATATAGACGCTACT
>Ga0209712_10003252_pt1 | contig 13191 bp, 13 predicted proteins | sample ArcOceMetagenome_FD_187443 | JGI IMG/M metagenome (GOLD analysis project Ga0209712, IMG submission 187443) | Marine eukaryotic phytoplankton communities from Arctic Ocean - Arctic Ocean - Greenland ARC118M Metagenome (SPAdes) (version 2) | ecosystem: Environmental > Aquatic > Marine > Oceanic...
ATCTTAAACCAATTGAAATTTCTTCCTTTTTGGCTTCGACGACGCATGGCTTTGATCCAAGCTCGCACTACTTCTGTTTGCATCATCTGTAGATTAGTGTGGTTGCCTGGGATAGCAAAATAGTTGTAGTAACCCGTTAATACTTTCCTTAACCAATTGCCTAAACCCATAGCTGAAACCTAAAAAGTCAGCTTCGTAGATGGGTTCAAGTACCAGCACCAACACTTGCTGGATGATTTTATCTTGCAGTGACGTGATACCTATCGGTCGTTGTTCACACGCTTTTGCGTAATCCTGCCAACTCAGATTATCCACTCCCTTGGTCGCTTGTAGATTGAGCTTGTTATACGCCTCAAGAAACAATGCGGGGGTGATGTGATGCATCAAGTTGTTGAATTGCAAATGTTTATCTTGCATCGCTACTTTCCCTAACCTTTCCAAACCTGAAACTAGGTTTTCCATGCTCTGTGTCACGGTTATTCTCTTGTTGAAATGGTTTTCTCTCTGTCAGCCCCTTTGCTCTATAAACTCCGCCTTGAGCGCTAGCTCAATTTGTTCGCGTGCTTCTTCACTACTATGAGACTGTTTGACTTCAATGGGCTTAACATCAACGGCTTCGTCTTATGACTTCCCTTTAATGTGTCAAACAAACTGTGTCTCAACAAACCGCTGGCTCTCCCAAGTTGGGCATAAAAGACATCACCACATGCACCAGCTCTATGACTGCGAAGCGTCAACCAATAACTAGCACCGCCGTTTAGGGCATTTCATCTATTGGTCGTATTACCCTCCCTTAACCCAACAAGGTCAGCACGCTTAAGTGAGATTTTCGCAGCTCAATACTCGGCCTATAGTTTCCCCTATCAACGCTTAGGTCAAGACCTTACGATGCAAAGTCCATGAATCGGGGTCTTGGCGGTGTGCTTACCTTACCAAGTAGAGGACTTGGATCCGGGGCGGCCTGCGCTCCGATCTTCTACCGATTTATCTCAGCGCACTGGATGTCTTGTTTACTTTTAGCGGTCTTGTTTATTTTAGCGTTATCAAAAGGATGCTGTGGTATGGCGGGCAAGTTTTGACACTAAGAGGGTCATTAATAAAAACCTACAGGAATTTATCAATTAAGTTGTCAGTTAATTTGTATTAGGTAGACAATCCGCAAAGGCAGAAATTAGGTAAAACGTAACCACACAGCCTAATTATGCCCTAATGGGTAAGCTCTACTCTTTCGAGGGTAAAGTCTTTTAATTTGCACAACATACTTTGCCTCGCTACAACTGCATCCATAAATACGTTGCCGACTGGGCGAAATCCTTGTTGTTGATAATAGTTAACACCTTCTAACCCACATTGCACAAATACATCTTCTAAACCCATGTTGCCTAGCAATATTAAGCAATGCATTAAAGAGTGCTTGATACAATTCAGGCCCCCTAAACTGAGGCTCAACCGCTATGCGACATATTTCCCCAGAAGGAGTGATACGGCCAGTCGCAACTTCCTGATTGTGTTCGTTCACCACTAACACATGAAATGCAATGCTATCTTGGTGATCAAACTCGGATTCCGTGGGAATACGCCATTGGCATACAAATACTTATTCTCTAATTTTTTTAAGTTTGTGTTGCTCGTTTTCCCAATCGACGTTTTTTGCAAAAAACGCCATATGGTCGCTTCTAGTGTTTTCTAATCATCAGGGTACCAATACCCTGCATTAACTATTGCAGTCAAAAATTGTGTGAAAAACATACTGCCTTGGTCTGAATTTGTATTTTCTGGATAAAAAATTGGTCGATCTAGAAAGTCTGTAACTAAATCTTTGCCTGATATTGGCACCGAAAATTCCTCTCCTTGGATATAAAAGGTAAAATCTTGAATATTTGGAGATTGTTGCTCAACAAACACCGCTTTGATACCTGGGCATCGAACAAATTGCACGCCCGTATTCAGCATTTCTTTAATATCTTGATAACTAAAGTTTTGCATGTCTTGTTCGTCAAGCTGATGTTTTTCGCCGCCTTGACTTAAGAATTGAGCTGTCCAATTAGAAAACTGGTCGGTTTCTAACAATTGTTGCAGCATATGCTTAAACCTTGTGACTTCTTGTTGCTTTATTTCACCACTAAATTCACGAGGGGCTATTTCTTTATCTGTGTAACGCTCGTTAAATAGATTGTTATCGATGGCAAAGTCAGCGAGTGAAGATAACATTTCTTGCTGAGAAGGGGCGCGGAAGCCCACTGAGTAGTTTAAACATTCTTCTAACGCCACTCCGTTATGAGGATGATTGGCTGGGATGTAGATAATGTCACCTGACAATAAAACTTGGTCGATAACGGGGTCAAAACCAGAAATTTGTGACAAGTCTTTATGTGGACTTATAGTGTCAAAATCACCAGGTAAGCCAACTTGCCAGCGCCTTGAGCCTTTGCCTTGGATGATAAATACGTCGTATTGATCTAGGTGAGGGCCAACACCGGCCTCTTTATTTGAAAAGCTCACCATCAGGTCGTCTATTCGCCAGTGCGGAATGAAATCGAAAGCTCGCATCAGTTGGTCGGCTTCAGGAATAAAGTGGTCAACCGATTGAACCAATAAACTCCAGGAACCTGAACAGTATGCGTTAACATCGTCAAAAGGCCCGTGGTTCACTTGCCACACATTATCTGTTTGACTAACAATCCTTGAGTCAACAGATGGCTCTTGGCTTAAGCCAGCTAAATCGTGTTCATCGAGTGGATCAATAAAATTCTCGAAACCTTGTTTGATCACCAATGGTTTTTTTTGCCAGTATTGGCTTAGAAATTGTTTTAAATCAATATTATTTAACGAGTACATGTGTCCCCAAATTGTTTTATCTGCTGAGTAACCAATAGGTGTTTATCCAACCAAGACCTTTTGCTTCAATTGGGTCCCGTTTGTCGAATTGAAAGCTGCTTCTAGTGATTTCGTAGGTTGATTCAGTGACTTGAATTTTATTACACAACCCGTGACTTTCCATACGTGATGCTAAGTTAACAGCCTCACCCCAGAGGTCGTAGCTGAATTTGTTTTTTCCAATGATACCAGCAATCACTTCGCCGCAACCTATTCCAATACGCAGACCCGTATTTAAATTGTGTTTTTTACAAATGTCTTTAAATGCATCTTGCATGTCTAAAGCACAGTGACAGCATTGAACAGCATGGGAAGAACTAACAATAGGTAAACCGCCAGCCACCATATAACCGTCACCACTGGTTTTTATTTTTTCTAATCCATGTTTTTGAGTAATGATATCAAATACACAAAATACTTCATTTAAAAGGCTAACAAGCTGTTGTGGCGAAAGTTTTTTACACAAGGGAGTAAAGTCTTGGATGTCAGCAAATAGAATACTTGCTTGTTCAAAATAGTCAGCGATGAATTCAGGTGAACATTTTAATCGATGGGCAATACTGCTTGGCAAAATATTTAATAGTAGCCGTTCAGAACGACTCTTCTCATCAGATAGCTTCTGCCAACTACGATTGACATTTTTCCAAAGATGGAAGCTGCATAATACACAAGAGAGCGCGAACAAACCGGCACAAGATAACCTAAACATTTGCTGATGCAATGAGATTAAAACAGAAGGAGATAAAAAGTAGAACCATAATTCAAAGCCAATAAACAAGGCATAAAAACTGATCACAACTACTCTCATCATCGTTTGTTCATGTTGATAAAATACGAATGGGAATATAAAAACAGCTATCAGAAAAAAGTATTGAATATTGAGATTGATTTCCCACAACAAACAAGACATTAAAATATTAAATACATAAATCAAAATGAGCAGTGTTTTTGCTGAATTATAAGCTTTGAGTACATTTAATATAGGCACAAAAGTAAGCAGAATAACGGTGCACAACACAAGGTTCAGTTGATACCAACTGGTATTGCCCCAAAAATATACAATACTAGGTAGTTGTAGTACAGACACAAATATCACTAACATAGCGACAATATTAGTCAGACGAATTGGGTTGATATTTCCAGTAGGGTGGGAAGGTATCCCAGAATTAACCCATGCTTTGAGGGTAGCATTTACCATTTTTAAATCCCTTTAAAAATCGGAGTGAAAACTAAGTGTAGTTCACTCCGATAATTTCGGGTAGTAATTTAGGCTGATTTAAGTGGGCCGAACGGTGCCCTGTTAGCTTTCTAACTGCTCAACAAATTCTATGGCTCGACCAATGTAATTTGCTGGTGTGAGTGTTTTGAGTTGTGCCTTGGCGTTATCGGGTAAAGCTAAGGTATCTATAAAATCAGCCATAATTTGCTGATTGATTTTTTTGCCACGAGTTAACTCTTTGAGTTTTTCATAAGGCTTTTCAATACCATAACGACGCATCACTGTTTGCACGGGCTCTGCTAATAATTCCCAGTTGTTGTCTAATTCGTTTCGTAAACTTTGTTCATTCACTTCGAGCTTGCTAATGCCTTTTAAAGAAGACTGATAAGCAATAACTGAGTAACCCACCCCTACACCTAAATTTCTGAGTACAGTTGAGTCGGTCAAATCTCGTTGCCATCTTGAAACAGGTAGTTTACTCGCGAGATGTCCAAACATAGCGTTGGCTAAACCTAAGTTACCCTCAGAATTTTCAAAATCGATAGGGTTAACTTTGTGTGGCATGGTAGACGAACCAATTTCGCCAGCAATGGTTTTTTGTTTGAAGTGACCAAGAGCAATATAGCCCCATACATCACGGTTGAAATCTAGCAAAATAGTATTGAATCGAGCAATAGCATCAAACAATTCAGCGATGTAATCATGTGGTTCAATTTGCGTGGTATACGCATTTAAAGTAATACCTAGGCTATTCACAAACTCTTCTGCAAACGTATGCCAGTCTAGCTCAGGGTAAGCGCTAAGGTGTGCGTTATAGTTACCTACAGCACCATTTATCTTGCCTAATATTTGTACTTGTGAAATTTGTTCACGTTGGCGTTGTAAACGGATCATCACATTGGCCATCTCTTTACCCATAGTGGTGGGAGAGGCTGGCTGTCCGTGGGTGCGAGCCATCATAGGCACTGACTTTAGCTCTATCGCTAAACGTTTAAGCTCTGATATTAACTTATCGCAGTAAGGCAAAATTACTTCATTTCGGGCTTCACCTAACATTAATGCATGGGATAAATTATTGATGTCTTCTGATGTGCAGGCAAAGTGAATAAACTCATTCACGGCTTGAAGCTCAGGGGTGTCGGCCACTTTTTCTTTTAAAAAGTATTCTACGGCTTTCACATCGTGATTAGTGGTGCGCTCGATATCTTTAATACGCTGCGCATCGGTCTCAGAAAAACCACTTATTATGGTGTCTAAAAAGGTATTAGCTTGGGAACTTAGTGTGGGGACTTCTTGAATGTCTGTGGTTGCAGCCAATTTTTGTAGCCAACGCACTTCAACGATCACTCGGTATTTTAGTAAACCAAATTCGCTGAATATGTGTCTTAACTCAACCGTTTTACTACCATAACGACCGTCAACTGGTGAAACCGCTGTGAGTGCAGATAGTGCAGATAAGTTCATAAAATACTCCTAATTGGGCGTGCTAATGTTATTTAAAGTGTGTTCTGCGCTATCTAAAATTTGTTGTCTGCTGAATAGTATATGCCGACGTTTGCCGCCAAGTTGTCTCCACAAAACAGCGGCTCGCACCCCTGCTAATAAGGTAGCTCGCACACGATGCTGGTTATCTGTGCGCTTTAACAATTCAGGATCTCCGGCCACCTGAATTTTTCTGGCAACGGGGCTGACCACATCAGTATAAATACTGGCTAAGTTACTCAACATTTGACTATCGGTTATATCTAAATGAAGCTGCTGTCTTTGAATATTAGAGATACGCTCGCCCAGTGCTGCCATAGTTTTTTTACTAGCGCTGAGTTTACGTTCAATAGATAGCAGGTTTGCGATATAACGTGTGACTTCCACGTCTTTGTTATTTGATTGATTGCTAAGTTGCTCAAGTATGGTTTGATAACCTAAAGCCAATTGATTTGTATCACCAAATACTTGCTCAGTATTGTCTGAGTTAGTAATGGAGATACTGTTTAAGGATGTGGTTAAAGCCTGACTATCAAATTCATTGCTACGGGCGATTTGTTTCACTAATGCAGCGGCTTGACATAGGCCAGCTAAAGCAATGTTACTTTCATAAAAACGATGATGATTATTAGTACTCATTAACGGATATAATTCTCAATTATGCCACCACCCAAACAAATCTCGTTTTGGTAAAAAACGGCAGATTGTCCTGGTGTAACGGCTTTTTGTGGTTCATCGAATTCAACCAATACGCTGCCATCTGAATGGGGCGTTATTTGGCAAGGAATATCTTGTTGGCGATATCGGGTTTTCACCGAACATCTAATTGCTTGTTGTGGACCTTGGCGATCAACCCAGTGCAACTGGTTAGCTAAAAGTCCATTTGAGTAGAGGCGAGGGTGATTGGTTCCTTGGCCTACAATCAGCACATTGCGTTCGATGTCTTTATCAACAACGTACCAAGGTTCTTCGCCATACTCTTTCATACCACCAATCAATAGACCTTTACGTTGACCTAAGGTGTGGTACATCAAACCTTCGTGTTTGCCTATGATTTTACCTTCAGCCGTTTCAATTTCACCTGGCTGGGCAGGTAAGTATTGCGCCAAAAAATCTTTAAATTTACGCTCACCGATAAAACAAATACCTGTACTGTCTTTTTTATCATGAGTGACTAAGTCCTGTTCTAAAGCTATTTCTCGTACCCTTGGCTTTTCTAAATGACCAATTGGGAAAAGTGTCTGCGCTATATGCTGTTCGCCTAAGGTATATAAAAAATAACTTTGATCTTTGTTGTCATCTAGACCACGTAGCATCTGCCAGTTACCAGTAACGTTTGAACGCTGCACGTAGTGACCGGTGGCAATATAATCTGCGCTTAATTCTTCTGCTGCGAATTCAAGAAAGGCTTTAAATTTGATTTCTTTATTGCACATGATGTCTGGGTTCGGTGTGCGACCTGCCTTGTATTCTGCTAAAAAGTACTCAAATACATTGTCCCAGTACTCTGCTGCAAAGTTAATTGTATGCAGAGTGATACCTAACTTATCTGATACTGCTTGGGCATCTTTTAAGTCCTCTGTTGCAGCACAATACTCATCATTGTCGTCTTCTTCCCAGTTCTTCATAAACAAGCCTTCGACTTGGTAGCCTTGTTCTTTGAGTAGGTAAGCTGAGACAGATGAATCGACCCCTCCAGACATACCTACCACCACTTTAATTTGGCTTTTGTCTCGAGTGTCATCGCTGCTTTGGAACGTTGTTTTCATAGATTTTGAATATGTATATCAGAGGCTTAAAAAAGGAGCCGAAGTTTATCAGTTCTTTTGAGGGAAATCATTAGCTTAATCATTGGATTTGGGTATATGAAAGTCGTTGATTGTTGGTGCTGGTTGGTGGCTATTTCTAGCGGCTAAAGTAACTCATCAACAATAAGTTTGAGTAGAAATGTCTCTCTTACAATAGATAACCCCTTTTTGTCGCTATTTTTTATGGTGTCTTTATTGTGTTTAATTGCATCATGAATATTCAACCACACTGGGCGCATGCCGTTGTGCATTTCATAATCTTCGAGTTGAGTTTCGCCTAATTCATTATGAACGCTGCAAGTAAAACAATATGAATTCATGTGCATGGTATCAAGATTATTTTTATACCATGGGCGAAACTCTTCATAACGACCAAAAGGCACAATATCAGTAATGCCTTTGGCACCAGTTTCTTCTGTGAGCTCTCGAGTCAGTCCTTTTATAATATCTTCCCCTTCATCAATACCTCCACCGGGTAGGGTGTAATCGTGGTAGCGCTGTGTATAAAGCATCAGAATACTCTCACCATTTAAAACAATTGCGCGAGCAGCTTGACGGTGAAATATAAAAGAGCTGTTAGGATCTGCATCAGGATGAATCGCAGTTTTTAGTAGGCGCATGTAATTTCTAGTTGAGTTTAAAGCGCAGCAGTCTAACGAATCATGAAGCCGTTGTACTGTAAATTATGTAACTACGTTATCTGAGATAGAACTAAAGCCTGCGCTGGCGCTTTCTGCCATCCTTGGTTTTTTAAACGGTATCGGATCTGCCTCCTGAGAATTTTAGATTGTTTCGAAACACAGTATTTGACCCCGATATTTCAGTTCAATTTGTTGTTCATTATTTTCCAATTAACGTTACCAAATCGCCACAAGAGCGCCTTAGGTTTAGCCTTTTTAGCCAAGTTAGCTTGTCATTCATTGATTAGACCTTAGGTAACGTCTATTCTACTGTGCACTAAAAAAGGGGATATTATGCACTTTACAATAAACTCATTGGTATTCTTTTTATCTGTTAGCGCCTCTTTATGCGCATTCGCAGGGGAAAGTATCGAGACTAATTTACTGGCAGTAGCCAATAACAATCGACTACTTCAATATTATGAAAACGGTGAGAGTAAAGGTCCTTCCATTGAGATTCTTCAAGCCATTTTAAAAGAAGCTCAACTCGATGCCGAAGTTGAGTTTATGCCGTGGATACGTGCTTTTGGTACAGCGAGTAATAATCCTAATACATTGATTTTAAGCATAATAAAAACACCTGAACGGCAAGATGAGTTTCATTGGATTATAAAGGTAAGTAATTTATCGAGAGTATTTATCTCTTTAACAAGCAAGCCAGAAAATTATGTAGACAATATGCATCAAGCGAAGCAAAAATTGATCGCTATAGTGTTAGGCTCTGCAGGTTTTAAGGAGCTTACCTCACACGGCTTTTCAGAGCAAAAGAACCTGTATGTCGTCCCTGATGCTGAACTAATGGTTACTTTACTAGAAAATGGTCGAGTTGACTTAGTATATGGCGATCCTGTTAATGTTCAAAATATCTTGAATAAGCGAGGAAGAACAGACGTCGCTATTAACTATAAAGAAATAGCACCAGAAAACGAACGCAGTAGCTATATAGCAATTAACAAAGCAACAGACATAAGAATAGTTAATCGTTTACAGCAAGCAGCTCGCAAGTTTGAAAAAACCGCTGAATACGCACAACTCCTTATCAAATGAGACGTTTTGAGAACGTATTATTAAATAATCATAAACAGTTGCATGGACATCCAAGTAGGACGTAAGGACGTTTTTGTGAATTTTTGATATAAACTAAATCATGAACATAGCCGGTTTTTATTTTTTGTGGCATATGATTGGACGTATTGGGGGGACGTTTGGAACGGCCCAATAAAAAGCCTCACATGCCAATGTGATCCGATAACCCACTCAAACTTCCACATACTCCCCATTCCCAATCCCCTTGATACTCCAATCCCCAACGCTGTAGCGAATTAACCTCAAAGTAGGAAAACCAATATGCGCTGTCATACGTCTAACCTGACGATTACGACCTTCAGAAATAGTGATTGATAACCAACTAGTAGGTTTATTCTGTCTGTAACGCACCGGCGGATTTCTATCCCATAAGTCGGGCTCTTCAATTAACTCTACTTTGGCAGATTGCGTCATGCCATCCTTCAAGCTAACACCTTGGCGCAGTTGTTCTATATCTTGCAGCAGAGGAATGCCCTCAACTTGTACCCAATAGGTTTTGGCTGTTTTGTGCTTTGGGGAGGCGAGTTTGTTTTGTAACTTACCATCGTTAGTTAAAACCAATAACCCTTCGCTGTCTTTATCTAATCGACCAGCAGCATAAACCTCTGGTATAGGAATAAAATCTTTGAGGGTTTGTCTGCCTGCTTGGTCAGTAAACTGAGTTAAGACATCAAAGGGTTTATTAAATAATACAACCCGTGTTTTTGCTACAGAGGGTATTGCAGGTTTAGCAATGATTCTTTTAGAACGTAAGTTAGGCTTATTTGACATATTTAATTACTTCGTGCGACCACAAATTGATTAATTGATAGACATTATTGAGTAAAAGTGTGATTTACAGAAGAAAATTTGCAAGCAAAACTTGTACTTAATTGATCAACCCATATATTATTTGCTGTCTGTTTAGATACGATCTGTTTAGACTGGTCAATATTAGACATTTTTTTATTTCGATACAAAACACCAATCCATAGCGACATAAAGTCGCGACTTTGCGAGTTTTTCAAATACGCAAAGAAGGGTTGCCAATACTTTGCCATTAACATGAGGCTTATAATGACGATTTCCAAGTCAAAGATTATCTACACTAAAACGGACGAAGCACCGGCACTTGCTACTTATTCACTGCTTCCCATTATTCGCAACTTTACTTCAAGTGCAGGGATTGAAGTGGAACTAAGTGATATTTCATTAGCAGCACGTATCTTGTCTGTACTCGGCGATCTTCTTCCTGAGGACCAACAAGTGCCAGATGCATTAGCTGAATTAGGTGCTCTGACTCAAGAAGCATCAACCAATATAATAAAATTACCTAACGTGAGTGCTTCTATTCCTCAGTTGAAAGAAGCCATTAAAGAACTACAGAGTAAAGGCTTTGCTTTACCTGAGCTTCCAGAGGATCCTCAGACAGATCAAGAAAAAGACATTCAAGCTCGCTACGCTAAAGTACTAGGTAGTGCTGTAAACCCTGTCTTACGTGAAGGTAACTCTGACCGTCGCGCGCCTGTAGCAGTTAAAAATTATGCTAAAAGTAACCCACATTCAATGGGAGCTTGGAGTCAAGCTTCTCAAACTCACGTCGCACACATGCGTGAAGGTGATTTTTACTCTGGCGAAAAGTCAGTCACTGTTGCAAAAGCCGGTTATGTAAATATCGAATTTACTGATAAGTCTGGGAATGTCACTGTACTTAAGCCAAAAATAGATTTATTAGCTGGCGAAGTGATTGACGGCATGTGCATGAGCAAAAAAGCTTTATGTGATTTTTTTGAAGAAGAAATTGAAGATGCTAAAAATACTGGGGTTTTATTTTCGTTGCACGTAAAAGCGACCATGATGAAAGTATCACACCCAATTGTATTTGGTCACTGTGTTAAAGTTTTCTACAAAGATTTATTTGATAAACACCAAGTGTTGTTTGACGAGTTAGGTGTTAATCCAAACAATGGTCTTGGCAGTGTTTATGACAAAATTTCAACACTTCCAGAGTCTCAACGTACCGAAATAGAACGCGATATCAATGCTTGTTACGCAGATCGTCCTCTTATCGCGATGGTAAATTCTGATAAAGGTATTTCTAACCTTCATGTACCCAGTGACGTAATTGTTGATGCTTCAATGCCAGCGATGATCAGAAGTTCTGGTCAAATGTGGGGGCCAGACGGCAAGTTGCACGATACCAAAGCTGTTATCCCAGAAAGTACATATGCCACTATTTATCAAGAAACAATTAACTTCTGCAAAACCCACGGTGCGTTTGATCCCACTACTATGGGTACTGTGCCTAACGTTGGTTTAATGGCACAAAAAGCTGAGGAGTATGGTTCACACGATAAAACCTTTGAGATGGTTGGTGACGGTAAAGTACAAATTGTTGACCAAGACGGTTCGGTATTAATTGAACATGCTGTTGAGGAAGGTGATATCTGGAGAATGTGCCAGGCCAAAGACGCGCCTATCCGTGATTGGGTTAAGCTCGCTGTAAATAGAGCTCGTCAATCTGGTATGCCAACAGTATTTTGGTTGGACGATGAAAGAGCACATGATGCTCAATTGATTTTAAAAGTGAATGAATATCTTAAAGAACACGATACTGATGGCTTAGATATTTCTATTATGTCACCTGTTCGCGCAATTCGTTTCTCAATGGAAAGAGCGATACGTGGTTTAGATACTATCTCTGTAACGGGTAACGTATTACGTGACTACCTAACTGATTTGTTCCCAATTCTAGAGTTGGGTACTAGTGCTAAAATGTTGTCTATTGTGCCGCTAATGGCTGGTGGTGGATTGTTCGAAACTGGTGCGGGTGGTTCTGCACCTAAACATGTTCAACAATTTGTTGAAGAAGGACATTTGCGTTGGGATTCACTTGGTGAGTTCTTAGCGCTAGCCGTTTCTCTTGAAGACTTAGCCATTAAGACTGACAACAGTAAAGCAAAAGCTTTGGCAGTTGCCTTAGACCAAGCGACTGAAAAACTGCTAACTGAAGGTAAATCACCTCTTCGTAAAGCGGGTCAATTGGATAACAGAGGTAGTCATTTCTACTTAGCTATGTATTGGGCAGAAGCGCTTGTTAATCAGGATGATCAGGAGTTGGTTGCTAAATTTAAACCATTATTCGAATTGTTGGCCGCTAACGAAAGCAAAATTTTGGCAGAAATTGATGCGACTCAAGGTAAGGCTGTAGACATTGGTGGTTATTACTACCCTGATGATGCTTTATTAACTCAAGCAATGTGCCCAAGTACTACATTGAACGAGCTAATAGCTACTAGTTAATAGATGCGCCCCTTTAGGGGGCGTTTTCTAAGCGCAAACTATGCACCAACAAAAAAGCAGACTGAATGTCTGCTTTTTTATATTTAAGATAAATTCACTTTAACTTATCTTTCAGGCTCACCATTGAAATCAATATTCTCTGCATGTAAACCCTTAGGGCCTTGCTGCACTTCATATTTTACTTCTTGGCCTGCTTTGAGAGAGCGATAGCCCTCCATCTGTATTGTTGAGTAATGTGCGAAGATATCTTCGCCGCCATTATCGGGAACTATAAAACCAAAACCTTTAGCATTATTGAACCATTTTACTTTTCCGACTGCCATACACCTACTTCCTTTTATTCCCTTGAACTAATACAACTTTGCCCCCACACTAATGCTTAGGGAGAGACGTGTTAACTTCTCAATACAACCGTCAAATTAAATGTAGGTTTTTAAACCTGTTTTTGTCAAGGTGAATTTGACATTTCGTTAAAATTGTAAGATTACTGTAACTTAGGTGATAGTTGCAATTACAGGAAATTATCTGAAATTATTTGGGCTAAATAAGTGAACTATGAGTAAAGATAACACCATCGATATTGAGCGTCAGAAAGACATTGATGCGGTAAAGAAAAAAGCTGCACCTCCGCCCATGTATAAAGTTTTGTTAAATAACGATGATTACACTCCTATGGATTTTGTAACTGACGTACTAATGCGATTCTTTAGTTTGGATGGTGAAAAAGCACAGCAAATAATGCTTACAGTGCACTATC
>Ga0209712_10003254_pt1 | contig 13187 bp, 11 predicted proteins | sample ArcOceMetagenome_FD_187443 | JGI IMG/M metagenome (GOLD analysis project Ga0209712, IMG submission 187443) | Marine eukaryotic phytoplankton communities from Arctic Ocean - Arctic Ocean - Greenland ARC118M Metagenome (SPAdes) (version 2) | ecosystem: Environmental > Aquatic > Marine > Oceanic...
TCTGCCGCACCAGCCATATCCAGCTCTAAATATGATAACGCGCCAAGAGGCGAGAAAGCAGTAACCTGAAGATCATACTGATGAGCTAAACGCATTAGACGCTCTTGGGTCAAATAAGGGTGGGATTCTACTTGTAATACCGAAGGCTTAGTTTGAGCATAAGACATCAAGTCATGCAACAAACCCGAGTTATAATTACAAACACCAATTTGTTTAACCAGGCCTTGTTGGTATAAATCTTCCATAGCTTGCCATGTTTCGAATAATGGCACGGGTGCTAATTCCATTTTGCCAACTGCGGTATCAGTTATCCACTCAGGTGGATAACGATCATCGAAATCCACAAATGGTTGTGCGATAGGAAAATGTATCAAATATAAATCGAGATAATCCAACTGCAAATCAACCAAAGTTTTTTCTAAAGCAGGCTTTACATGTTCTTTAGCATGATAAGTATTCCACAACTTAGATGTCACCCATAAATCTTCGCGAAAACACAGGCCATTATCAATAGCACGTTTAATACCCTCACCTACTTGCACCTCGTTTCCGTAATCACAAGCGCTGTCTAAATGACGATATCCAGCCTTAATGGCTTTATACACTGCGTCTGCACAGATATCTTTAGGTATTTTCCAAAGACCAAAGCCAACTTTTGGCATCGTTTTATGACTATTTGGCATCTATTGTATCCAATTAATAAAGTGTTAATTTTGATTTTATGTCTTATATAAGACTAAGTTAAGTGAATGCTTAAACTTTGTCAAACTTGCTTTAGAAATAAGCGGCTTTATTGGGATGAAACTGGCATCTTTAAAGGATAGCTTCGCTCATTTAAACAGCTCGACATACGACTTAAATGGACACATAAAGGAAGAATAATGCTGGTTCACCTTACTGGCGATCCAGTTATCGAAATAATTGAGAATGATACGCTCTAAACGAGTGCCAATATTTATGAACGTTTAGTGAAATAGTTAATATGGTCACCTAATAAAAGGTATTGAACAAATCGGTTCTGTTCCCCTACTTCTTTTGATTGTAGAAAAGAAGAAGGCGAACAGGGAGTCTTGGCTGGATGCTAGTAAAAAAGATTATGTGGAGTCAAATAAAAATACATAAATTCAGTACATATATTTACCAATAGGGAGTCAAACCAGCTCATCTTCACCTTCAACAGCTCCTTCCCCACGTATTTTCATCTGTAACCCTTTCAAAAAGTTACGCATAATTTGGTCATTACAAGCACGATACTGGCGATTTTCTGGTTTTCTAAAAAAGGCACTTAATTCGTGTTTGCTGATTTTAAAGCCACTTAAATCCATTGCTTCTAATACCGCTTCGGCTTGCATATTGAGAGCAATTTTTAATTTCATAAAGATGATGTTGTTGGTAAGTTTACGCTCAACAGGTGCTTCAACGCCTTCGCGTTTGCCACGATTCATATTTATCAAACCGTTTAAAAATAGAGAAAACTGAAGATCGGTAAGTTCAACAAAAGCAGGATCATCGTCTTTACGCAACCAAGTATGTAGTTGTGCGACTGTAGCGGGGTAATCAGCTTGAGCAAAAATTTCAAGCATTTTTGCGTCGTTGAAATCGAAGATATAGCGCAAACGGCGCATAACATCATTGTTGATCATAATATTCCTAAAGACTAAGTTGGTTTATCCAACTTTAAACATGTCACTAGTTTAAAGCTTTTTATAACGAATGTTTTACTTTATTGACAGTTAATCAATAACGGTCTGCAATATATGCTTTTAAACTTAGCTTTAATTACTATTGTATTTGAAAAGTATTTAGAAACAAAAACTGGTTTGTTGCCTTTGTGACTTCAAACGTTTGGCTTGCTGTTCTCTTGCAAAGGCTCTGAGTTTAATCATTCTATTCAGTATATTGTCCGCATTCTCAGAAATTTGAGCCTGACTACACAAGTCCATACTGGCGTAATGCTTGGGGCAAAGGGGATGGTTGTGGTTGACGCTATTTACAACGCTATTTGCAACGCCATTTACAACGCCATTTACAACACTTTTTGCACGACTCTTTGTACAAAGAGTGGTATTTGAATAATTGTTCATGTTGCCTCCAACAAACAACTGTTTATACATACAGTATAAATATTGATTATTAATTGTGCAACTATTTTTTATAGCCTAAAGTCTATTAGCTTATTTATTGGGTTATGTTTAAAGCTAATAGCAGGGTTTGCCTGGTATTAGCCGGTTCAATAACCGCATCAATTTCTAGAACACTGGCCACTTCTTGGGCTTGGCCTTTTTGATATTGCGCAGCTAAGAGTTGTTCATAGAGTACTTTTCTTGCTGACGTATCCTGCACGGCTGCAAGTTCTTTTTTAAAACCCAACTTAACCGCCCCTTCAAGCCCCATTGCGCCAAATTCACCTGTGGGCCAAGCAATAGTGTAACTTGGCTGACTGGTATTTCCTCCCAACAATGCTTGTGCACCCAATCCATAACATTTTCTTAAAACCACGGCGACTAATGGCACAGTAAGTTGGCTGCCAGCAACAAACAGTTGAGCCAGCCTGCGAACGGCGCCTCTCTCTTCATGTTCTGGCCCCACCATAAATCCGGGAGTATCACATAGTATCACTAAAGGAATAGAGAACTGCTGGCAAAGATGCATAAATTGACTCGCTTTTTCGCCGGCGTCAACATCAATAGCACCGCCTAATACTTTGCAATTACTGGCTAACACTCCCACCGGGTGACCTTGTAAATGCATAAAACCACTAATAATTGCAGCGCCGAATTGGGCCTTGATTTCAGTAAAAGAATCGGTATCTGCGAGAATATTAATGATCTCTTTTACATCATAGACAAAACGCCTGTCTTCAGGTAAGACCTGTTCAAGGGCTTGTTGATCAGCATATGTACTTTGCTGTCCATCTACTAATGGTCCTTGAAAATACAACAAACATTTTTTTGCCACTTTGGCTGCTTGCTGCTCATTTTCTACCAAAATATCTATCACGCCATTTTTAACCTGTTTAGCACTGGGTCCAATGTCAGTTGGCTTTACCACCCCCAAACCACCACCTTCTATCATCGCAGGGCCTGCCATACCTATCCATGAAGACTCGGTTGCAATGGTGATATCTGCAGCGCCAAACAAAGCCGCATTGCCTGCAAAGCAATAACCATTTGCCACTGATATGCGCGGCACTTTTCCTTGTAAACTTGCCCATGTAGCAAAAGACTGGCATTGCAATCCTGAGTTCACAGTTGTGATATCTGTATCGCCAGGACGACCTCCACCTCCTTCGGTAAACATCACCACTGGATACTTTTTATTTGCCGCAACTGCCAATATGCGGTCTAACTTTAAATGGTGGAAATATCCCTGTGTACCCGCTAACACGCTGTAATCATTGATCACGATGACGGTCTGTGTTTTTTGCTTTGTGACTAAAATTTGATTCACTTGTCCTATACCAGTGATAACACCGTCAGCGGCAGTAGTAGATTTCAAATCATCATAATCTCGACGCAATCGCTGTGCAGCTACTGCCATTTGTCCGTACTCTATAAAACTGTCAATAGGGCATAAATTTTGTAAATTTTCTCTTGCCGTTAAATAACCTTTTTGTCGGCGTTTTTGTTGTTGTTCAATTCTTTGCTCATCAAGAGTGAGCGCCTCTCTGGTGCGCAGTTCGTTTAGTAATCTTTGATTTGTACTACTGGAAGTTGGCATTTTTACAACTTTTGACTTGCTAGTACCGTCTGCGTGCATATCCACCAATGGCATCCCCACAAAACATTCATCTCCGATGTTGACAAAAACTTGGCCTACTTTGCCCGAAACTTCTGCGCACAAGGTGGTTTGCATTTTCATGGCTTCAATAATAACCAAAGGTTGGTCTATATGTACTCGCTCATTTTGATTAACCATTACAGCAACAACAGACCCTATATTAGGCGCACACAATGTATGAATGGGGGGCATAAAAGTCATCAGCAAGTTATTGATCTTCTCATACTAACATCGACCAGCATATTTAGCCCCGCACAAAGTCATGAATTATTAAAACTAAAAGTGGCACTAACGGGTCTATAAACACTCGAGACACTTCATTAAAAATATTGGTAAAAAATGTTGGTAAATAGAAGAGAAAGGATTGTGTAATCTCAGTCATTATTACAAAGATATTGATTTTGAAATATTGGCTGAAGGCATAGAAAAATTTATCTAGGCAACAACCGTAACCCAGTTGGGATCACATAAATTCTAGGCGATGAGTGAGCCTAACCCGTTGAGACAAAAATGTGACTCAATCACTCCAGGTTTAAAGTATTTTGGATTGCAACCAAGTCACTGCGTATGGGATTCGTCAATAAAAATAATAACTCTATTAATCTCCTTCCAACAAAAATCGTTCTGCCCGCTCAACTTTGCGCGGTTTCGCTGCGATAACTATCACATCACCCGCCAATAAAGCCATGTTTTCGTCTGGCTCGGATAGTTCATGATTATCCCTTCTCAGTCCCTTCACACTAACCCGCCATTGTTGCAGGTTGAGTTGCTGTAATGATTTTCCAACGGCATAAGCATTTTCAGTAAGGATAACCGCGTGCATAAACTCAAATTTCTCTTGTTTAATATAATCAAGCTCAGTAGTTTCACCAGGAAAGAAACCATGCATATTGGCATAATGTCCCTTGCGCTCTTTTCGCACGCGTTTAAGTATTCGAGACATTGGCACACCAGATAATTGTAAAACCTGAGTCACTAACATTAGACTACCCTCAAGAATTTCTGGCACTACCTGTGATGCGCCTGCATCAAGTAATTCTTCCATACGATTGTCTTTTCTAGTTCTCACCACTACTGGCAAGTCTGGATACAAGCGTTTAACTAAACGAATCACACTCATAGCTTTTTCATGCTGGTCAAAAGTGATCAGCACCAACTTGGCTCTTTCAATTCCGACCGAATTCAATATATCTTTTTGCTTAACATCGCCAAAATACACAGGCTCTCCTGCACTTTGACTTTCTTGCACACGGAAGGGGTCAGCATCAACTACCATATAGGGAATAGCTTCAATCTTTAATAAACGACTAACCGATTGGCCCACTCGGCCATAGCCAAAAATGAGTACGTGGTCAGTTAGTTGTTGGTCTTGGGCTGAAAGTTGTTCTAACCCTTTTACATCAGGCGTCGCTTCAGGACTGATTGCTTTGGCAATTTGTGGACTTTTATCGACTAACCAAGGTGTGATGGCCATACTCATCACACCGATAGTTAACAGCAACGAACCTTGCTCTGAGTTTAAAATAGCGTGATCTACAGCCAGTGCTGCCAACACAAAACTAAACTCGCCCATTTGACACAGTTTAAGCCCGGCCGCCCAAGCATCTTGTTTGCCTAATTTAAAAACCTCAGCTGACATCCGGATAAGCACCACTTTTAGTAACACAATTATCATCAGGCCTAATAGTGCCCAGTGAATTTGACTTGGCAAATTGTGTAGTTCTAGGCGCATACCTATAGTAATAAAAAACAGCCCCATCAGAATATCTCTAAAGGGCCGTATATCAGCTTCTAATTGATATTTATACTGACTCTCACCTAACATCATGCCAGCCAAAAATGCACCTAACGCCATGGATAAGCCGAAGGAAAAAGCTAAACCTGCGGCCATTAAAGCCACCATAATAGTGGTCAACACAAAAAGTTCGTCGGTGCGAGTGCGGGCCACTTCACTAAACACTTTAGGTAACACCCATTTGCCGATGGATAACAAAATGCCAACAACCAATAGGCCTTTAAGAAATGACATTGATATAGCAATGCCTAAACTTTGTTCGGAATCAGCAGCCAGTAAAGGCACCAATATAAGCAAAGGTACAACTGCAAGATCTTGCAGTAATAAAATGCTCACCGCTATTTGTGCGCGGGGAGTATTCAAGATACCTAAATCACTGGTTTGTTTAATCACAATAGCAGTTGAAGACAGCGCTATAATCCCACCTATTACGAAGGATGCTTTACCGTCAAAACCCAGTAATAAAGCTAGCCCCATAAACACTAATGTCGTTAGTATCATTTGAGCTAGCCCTACACCAAATACCAGGTGACGCATGGCTAACATTTTGGGAAGTGAAAACTCCAAGCCCAATGAAAACAACAAAAAAACAATACCCAATTCGGCAAAGTTTTGCATATCTTCTGGGTGTTCAAATAATGAGAGGAGATCAGGGCCTGCCAAAATACCACAAAAAAGATAGGCCAAAATTGGCGGTAAATTAATACGTTTAAATAACCAAACAGTTATCACTGCTACGGCCATTAAAATAACAACACTGCCTAAATTTCCATGCATAACGTTGTGTTCATCCTTCTAAGTTTTTTGTTAGGCACAATATTTGCTGGGTAGCAGCTAATAATCATATTTGTATAGCCATTCGCCATATTTTTGGCAGGAGAGACCGTTGGAACAAGTTAACCAGTTTTACGACGCAAATGTTGGTCAGCCTTATTTCAATCTTGAGGAGGCTAATCAAGACCCTGAGCATGGGCACAAACAAGGTTTGACGCAAGCTCAGCTTAACAAATTCATCTTTAAATTGTTAACAACAATAGACTTGACCAAGCTAAGTAAATTATATTTTCAACAATTAGAAAGCACCCTACCGTTGTCTGAGCTAAAAATCCAGTTTCAAGATAATAGCGTTAGATTCGGTCAAACGTTAAAAGACACACACTTAAAAACCCTTAACTGTCTGCAGATGGAAAGTGTCATTGCCGTTATGGATTATTCTTTTACTCAACCCTTGTCATTGAGGGATTGGCAAATATTACAACAAATGCATGTTAATTTTTGTTATCCCTTCAAAAATGCCTTAGAACATCACACAATCAAGCAGTTTGCCATGAAGGACTTTTTAACCTCCTTAGGTAATAGAGCTAGCTACGACGAAACCATGTTAAGACTGGCCAGCCAATCACAAAGGCGTCATCAACCCTTTGGTTTACTAGTGTTAGATATGGATAACTTTAAACAAGTTAACGATATACATGGGCATCAAGAAGGCGATAAAGTATTGATGGCTTGTGCAGATACTATTTTAAATAGCTTAAGAGAGTACGACTTCGCCTTCAGATTTGGAGGTGATGAGTTTTGCTGTTTGTTACCGGATGCGGATAATCAGACTAATAATTTAATTGCGGAGCGCGTCCGCATCGCTATTGAATCAGAACCGTTACTGCAACAGCATAAAATATCTTGCAGTATTGGCAGCGCAATTTATCAGGAAAAAGATTCACAAATAAGCATTTTCTCTCGCGCTGACGAAGCACTATATGCTGCCAAACAGGCGGGTAAAAATTGCATTAGAGCGGCTTAGGAAGGTAATTGCAGGCAAGGATGGTAAACGGCAATGGTTTGCCTAATTATTGAAAAGCCAGCGACTGTTCTAGAAACTAAAAAGCCATGCCCTAGAGCATGGCTTTTTTACTTAACATTGATGGTATTAATCATCTAAACAAGACTTTTTCTTGGTTAAACCAATACACACAGAAAGCAAACAACGCGCCAGCAATCAGTACAGTGGAACCGAAGATAGCGAACAACTGGTAGTAGTCCATTGTACCTTTTAGCAATTCTTTCATGGCCAAAGACACGTTGGTAATCGGTACCCAAGCCCAGGCGCCTTTTAATTCTACGCCGGGTAAAAGAGCTAACATAATCGGAATTACAACCAATATACTCATAGGCCCCATATAACTTTGAGCTTCTTTAAAGCTCTTGGAATAAATTGAAATACTCAACAATACTGCCGCAAAAATGGCCACAACTGGCACCAACATTAAAAAGATAAGCAGAAAATCGTGCATCGCAATTTGCGCCATAAAATCAGCGACAAATTTGATGGCCATCCCCTGACTTAACACCAAGCCCCAAATAACCATACTACCGACGGTAAGAAGCGCAGTCATAGTACCTGCAAAACAGATAGTTAAGAATTTACCCATAACAATTTTATTTCGATCTATGGGTGAAATAAGTAACGTTTCTAAGGTGCCTCTTTCTTTTTCACCTGCGCCAATATCGGTTGCGGGCGCCATGGCCCCAGTGAGACAAAGTAGGAACAACACATAAGGCAACATACCACCAATTTTTTCACCCCAATTTTCTCTATCATCAGCGGTATTTACCTTCTCGAGTACTATAGGTTCAATCAAAGCTGATTGTTGTGTTTCGTCAAGTCCTAACACTGAAAATGCACTTTGTTGAAATAATTCAGACTGACTTTTGACTATCTCATTCACTCTTCTATACACCAAATTTAATCCGGCATCATTAAAATACAACTTTATATTTGTTTGACCATTCTCAAGTACGTTACTTGAGTAGTTTTCTGGTATAACCAAAACAAAATCGACAGTTTCGTCGCGAATAATAGTGGTAAAATCTTCATTTTCAGAAATTTCAACTAGCTTAAATTTGTCGGGTTGTTCCAAATCCTCAACAATTTCAGGGGCATATTGACCACCTACTAAGGCATAATTCAGTACTTGGCTTTCAGCTTTATCCATAGCTTGTTTGCTCACAAATCCTGCCACGCCAATAAGTACTGGAAAGATTAACAATGGCAGGGCAACCATAAAAAATAATGTTTTACGGTCGCGAAGTAATTCTTTTATCTCTTTTTTAAATACTAACCACATATTTTATATCTCTTTATTTATAAGCCGTTAAAGGCTCTCTATTCGCTAGTAGTTGATTGAATGGCGGCCATAAAGGACTGGTGCAATGAGCCTTGTGCAAGTGCTTTAAAGCTGGCGATATCCCCATCAAACATAGTGCGGCCTAGATCAATAACGGTGACTTTGTCACATAACTCTTCCACCTCATCCAAATGATGGGTAGAGAAAATCACGGGGGTGCCCTGTTCTTTCAAACCACGAATAAATTCGAGTACCGTTTGCGTGGCCATAATATCTAGGCCCGTTGTGGGTTCATCTAAAATAACCAACTCTGGTGAATGCACTACGGCACGAGCAATAGCGGTTTTTTGTTTCATACCTGTAGAAAAATTCTCTGAACGTCGGTCTAAAAAGTTATGCATATCTAACAAGTCAGCCAGCTCATTTATACGCTTGACGATAGACTCTTCGCTCATTCCATGGAGTTGACCAAAATAATGGATATTTTCGCGACCTGTTAAACGACCATATAAACCCGTTGAACCCGATAAAAACCCTATCTTCTTACGAGCAATAACGGGATTGGCTAACACATTATCACCGCTTATTTCTACACTGCCACTATCGGGTTTCAGTGCAGTAGACAACATACGTAAGGTCGTCGTTTTACCTGCACCATTGGGGCCAAGCAATCCTAACACTTCACCTTTGTGACATGTAAAAGACACATCTTGGACCGAATGAAAAAATCGCCCTTTTAACCTTGGGTCTTTTTTCTCTTGTTCACTGAGCTTTTTAGGATTTTCCACGGCAAATTTCTTAGCCAGTTGTTTTATTTCTATCATTCCGTTTTCCTAGTTTGTGACAGGACAGTTCTATAGTCCTTCAATTTTATGTTTTATTACATGCGATTAAGAAAAAAAATATGTAACAATATTAAATTCGTTCAGACTAATGAAAAAACCTTGGGCGTATATCGCTGTAAAATAATTTAATAGGGAGAGTTGTATGCAACAGGTCAGTAACCCATTTCAGGCCATGAAAGATATTTTTGTAAAGCCTAATCAGGTCTTTGCCACCATAAGTGAAACCCACAATTGGTCTTGGATACCTTTTATGTGTATCGCAGTTATCGGTGCATTACCCATTTACATGTATTTTAATTTTGTCGACTTTTCGTGGTATACCGAATTAATGGTGCAAGCCATGGCGGGCGATTTAAGTCCTGCTGAGCAAAATGTATTTCGTAACGTGATGGCAGATCAAGCACAGTCTTTGTGGACAGGGGTGTTTGGCTCTGTATTTATGCTACTTGTCAGTAATGCGATCTTGGCACTTTATCTCAATATTGTTACCAAAGCAGATGAAGAGTGTGTGCAAGGTTATACCGACTGGTATGGCTTTAGTTGGTGGGTCAGCATTCCCGTCATTGTCTCTAGCCTCTTGGGCATCTTGGTGGTGTTAGTGTCGCAGGATAGTCAATTATCCCCAGTAAGCATGGCTCCTACTTCATTTGCCTTTATTTTTTCTGTGGAAATGAATTCGTCATGGGCGTCTTTGATGCAGGCAATCCGCTTGGAATCTATATGGGTGATGTACCTAACGGCAGTAGGATTAAGTCAATGGACCCAACTCCCAGTAAAGAAGACCTATATGATTGCTATTGCTCCCTACGTATTAATTTGGGCCAGTTGGGCTTTATTTATCGCTATTTGATACTCATTTTGATGATGACTTTGGCGAAGACTTAGGTCTGAAATAATCAGTATTCCCATAAAATGCAGGATCGTTGTTGGCATCCCATACATCAGGGATGCCCAATAATGGTATTGGGCTAAGTGGCTTTTTTGCTGAGAAAAAATCCGTTTCTCGAATATGCTTAACTAACATGTTATCGAGCTTAACCAACTGCTCAGTATGAGGTAATGTTGAAAATTGACTGTCTACCTCTATCGCCAAACACTTACCTGTCAAACCAATAAAAGGCTGCAACAACATTTCAAGATTAGCATGACCAAACATAAAACTATTTATCTCGTTTCCCCAACACTGCCTATTTTCAACAAAAACAGATTGCCATTGATGCTGCTTTAAATTGTCAATAATCAGGGTGAAAAAGTCAGCACGCTGATAAGTGACAATCACTCCACACTCATCAAAATGAGTTAAGTTATTTCTTCTAATAGTTCGTGGTGATAACCCATATTGCTCAATATCCTCAACATGCTGCTTATTTAATAATTGTTTTGTTTGTGGAAACTGCAGCCAAATCAATCCGTTAAACAAGTCATGCCAGCTGTTTGGCCGGGTCGGAATAATATTTTGTTGGTGGATAATTTGTTCATAATAATGATCAGATTCAGGTAGCTGGCTTTGACAAACAAAATCGGGGATATTCATATTCCCCTTGAGGTTTTTTAAATTATTGAGTCCATAAGCATTGGGCCAATCAGAAAAACCGGACAAGTCAAAATGCGTATCAAGTTGTTGCATTGGCAACATCGGTAATTGACTAATAAATTCATGGTTCCAAGCGCTCACAATTGCCCTTAATATAGATCTGATGTAAAAAGGATGCGTTTTATAATCTTTAACCTTTCTAACTACAAGAGCAACTATATGAAAACTTGCCATAAACTCCTAATGTTTTGCCTGCCAATTACATTAGGTTTATCAGCCTGCCAAGACAAACAAGTCAAAGAGCCTGCGCCGGTAGTCAATAATTTTATCGATGTTTATCAAGATATAAACACCACTGATTTAAAGAAACATATCAAAATTTTGGCCTCGGATGAATTCGAAGGTCGTTTACCCACCACAATCGGCGAACAAAAAACATTGGATTATTTAGTTAACGAATTCAAACAATTAGGCTACCAACCCGGTAATGGTGACAGCTATTTACAGCCGGTTGAACTCATTGAGATAACCGCTGAACCTAATATGACCATGACCATAGGCGAAAATAGTTTTGCTTATAAAGAAGGCATGATGGCTTCCACAAGCCGAGAACAAGCCAAAGTAGAACTAAAAAATTCAGAGTTAGTATTTGTTGGTTATGGGATCAACGCACCTGAGTATGATTGGAATGACTATCAAGGCCTAGATGTAAAAGGTAAAACAGTCGTAATTTTGGTCAACGACCCAGGTTTTGAAAACCCACAAGGTGATAAGTTTCAAGGTAAAACGATGACCTACTATGGCCGCTGGACTTACAAATACGAAGAAGCCAGTCGCCAAGGTGCGGAGGCTGCGATTATCGTGCATGAAACCAAACCAGCCTCTTACGGTTGGACAGTGGTGGCTAACAGTTGGAGTGGTCCACAATACGGTCTTGTAAGCAAAAACGGCAATGCTAATAGAGTGGCGGTCGAAGGTTGGCTAACCACTGAGGCTGCGCAAAAAGTATTTACCGATGCTGGACTCAATTTTGCCGAAGAAAAAGCCAAAGCAATATCCAGTCCTTACAACAAAAGCTTGGGATTGGACGCCTCCGTCACCGTTAACAATAGCTTTAAAAAGTCCATCAGTAACAACTTTATCGCTACGTTACCCGGTTCTGAAAAACCTGACGAACATCTAATATTTACCGCACATTGGGATCATTTAGGTAAAGATGAAAGTAAAGACGGCGACCAAATCTATAACGGTGCTCATGATAATGCGACAGGTACAGCAGCAGCCATTGTTATGGCCAAAGCTTATGCCGAGTTAAGTATCAAACCGAAGCGTTCGACCACCTTCTTAATTGTAACTGCAGAAGAACAAGGCTTATTAGGCTCAAAGTATTATTCAGAACACCCGATTTTTCCATTAGCAAAAACAATAGCCAATATCAATATGGATGCCATGAGTGTCTTGGGCAAAACCAAAGATGTCGCAGTTATTGGCATGGGTAAGTCTGAATTAGAAACGTATCTTGAAAAAGCCGCTAAGCGCCAAGGTCGATATTTGGTGCAAGAAGGTCGACCCGAAGCAGGATATTACTACCGTTCTGATCATTTCAGCTTTGCCAAACAAGGCGTGCCAGCACTTTATGCAAAAGGTGGTGAAGAACCTATTGATGAAGCTACGGCTGCGTATCGTAAACGCACTAATGTGATTGTAACTGGTTGTTATCATCAGGTTTGCGATAAATACCGCGAAAACTGGGACTTATCCGGTATTCAGCAAGATGCGCAATTATTATTTGAAGTCGGGTATGAATTAGTGTCATCTAATGACTGGCCAAAATGGAAAGCCACGAGTGAGTTTCAGCGGAAGTAGGATTTAGGGTTCAGGCTTACGCTTTTGCAGCGTAAGCCTCTTTTAAGCTAAAACCATGCCCTAGCGGGCACCCTATCCATGCGAATTTTGACTTGAATCCCTTCGAGCAAGTGATTGTTTAACAGTAAGAAAACTAACCAGACAATGCCTGCTATTATGATTTCCCTGTTAATTTTGCTCAAGATATTACTAAAGGGGTGTCTTCTTTATCCTAAAAACTCATCAAACTCTCGTTCAACGTA
>Ga0209712_10003255_pt1 | contig 13183 bp, 25 predicted proteins | sample ArcOceMetagenome_FD_187443 | JGI IMG/M metagenome (GOLD analysis project Ga0209712, IMG submission 187443) | Marine eukaryotic phytoplankton communities from Arctic Ocean - Arctic Ocean - Greenland ARC118M Metagenome (SPAdes) (version 2) | ecosystem: Environmental > Aquatic > Marine > Oceanic...
TCGTGTGCGTGACTCGTAAGCATCAATGCCGTATAGACGCAAGCGCTGATTACTATAAACAAGACCGAACCCAAGATCAATATCCACGTCGACAGTATCCCCATCGACCCACCTACGGACAGTTGCTTCATATTTGTACATACCTAACCTTATTTAATAGAATGGTGATCGCGTGCTTTCTCTATTGCACGTGATCCGAACCAGAACGATATGATTGCAGCGAATATCGCTTTGGTATCATCGTCCCATAAAATCTCTAATGCTTCTACCATTGGGGTACCAGTACGTAACGCTTCCTGTAATAGATTATATTCTATCACTGTGAATAGCGCAAAGAAACAGTATGTTATTACAGGGCGTACAGACTTCTGGAGTCCGGACATGAATCCTGTACCCGTTGATATTGCAGTATCGTGTGCGAGCAATGCCTTCTGCTCTTCTGCCAATCCCATCTCTTGGAATTTTTTAATCTCTTGGTCGTATCCTGCGGCAGTTAGTTCTGCCATCTTTTCCATTTTCTTTAGTTCGAATTCTTGATTAGCCTTTGACTTGAAATGATCGGTGAGGGCAGGTACCACCGAACCACCAAAACCAAGTAACGAACCTAATAGTCCACTTAACATATTATATTCTCCAGTACTTACGCACCCATTCTTGGGGGGAGTACGTCATTATCGGTGTCTGTATTGTTTCACTCATAGACTGAATGATACTGGGTCTACCGTGGAAACATACTATAGATGTACCTTTAATATTATTAGGGTACACTTGATACTTATAAGATTTTATCTGGTTAGGATACTCGTGTTGTAAAAAAACTCTTTTGAACTTACTTACCACGCTATCCAGATACTCACCATCTCCTCTAAAGGTAGACACTATGTTCGCTCGCGAGAATACGAATTCGTTGTATACCCAAGTCATGTCGGCTGAGTTCCATGCCATGACACCACTCTGAAGTTTACCTTTCAAGTGTGGTTGATGTTCATTGATAACACCTAGGTCTTCGATACCAGCAAACTCTCCATCATACGTTAACAACCAATCGATGTTGTCGGTGATTAAGGTGTCTAGGTCTAGGTAGACGACACGTCCATCGATTCTACCGTCAAAGAGTTGTAACTTGTTCCACCAACCAACCATCCCTTCATTGAGAATGACTGTCTTAACACCTTCAATCTGTCTGTCACTGTAACATACAAACTCATGGTCGACCGTAGAGTTTCTCTCTACACCGGCCTTCAGATGATGAACATAATCGGTAGAGAACTTATCTCCCCAAAGAACACAGCATACTGTAGTCATAACATTTCCATAACCAAAAAAAAGACGGGAAAGTTTCCAATCCCGTCTTTATATATCTTTGAACTAAATGAGTGCTATAGGTTTCCTATAAACTCTTCTATCTCATCGACTTGCTCTGATGATAGGAACTGTTTGTGTACACCAACACTGTCGAGCAGTCCTACGGAATGTCCTTCACGTAACTCACGTACCGAACAGTTATCGACCACTCGATCGATACAGCTGATGCTGATTTCTCGTTTTGGTTGTCCGAACGAATCTAGTTCCGGATTATCTTGACGTGGTAGTAAGTGGTTTACTAAAGAAGTTAACACACTTTGTGGTGAAGATACCAGTTCTTCAAATTCGATTTCCATATCATATACGAACTTGGCTGCGTCTTCTTCATAAGAAGTGATCAGTTCAAACCCTAATGGGCCGTCACGGAATTCTTCCCAAGTCGAATCTGGTTCAAACCCTTTCCACAGATGTACTAAGACATCTTTATAGTCGCGAGTGATCTTCAACAACTGATCAGTTGCGACTACACCACGATCCATACCTTCAATTATGATGTCGGCAGTTGCGGTATCGCCTACTGGTTGATGACCTAGAGAGGTAGCAACAAGAGGTTTGTATAGGTGTTCGAAAGCAGAGTTAGATAACTGCAAATTAGTATCTTCGGTCTGTAATATTTGTTCGAACCGAACGTACATTCCATACATGTTCATAACAAAATTGTGCCCGGAGGTAGCACTACCAACCATAAAGTGGTCGTTAAGTGTTACCATGCTGTGTTGGTCTGTCATTGGTATTCCTCGTAGTATTCTTTAAAGAGTTTCTTACACCGTACGGTGCGAAATAAAAATCGCTGGACTGGCCAGTCAATTGCGGTATAAGTCCTATTATTTATAACAACATAAATCTTGCTGAGGTAATTTATGATAATTATTTTTGTTGTTGCCACATAGTCCATAGACCATATAGAATACCAGCGTATGCGCCCATGACGATCAGTCCGTCAAAGAGGATATAACTACCACAGATCGTGACAATCACTACACCGTCGTATGTTGTACGTTCCTCTAGTCTTGCTGCAATCCAAGTCTTTGCCAGCATACCATAAAAAGAAAGTTTTTCTAAATTAAACATGTTTAATCCCTGTAGTCGTTAAGTGTGAAATTAGTTCCGTGCATCTTCATTAGATCACGTTCGTGGTTGGTGTAGACTAGTACCTCTGGATCTTCAACTAAGAAGTCACAGCTCTTACAGAAGTCTGGGTATTGTTCGGTGCGGTGCTGTTCACGTAGCGTCTCGTACTCTTCACCAAAGAAGATGTCAAGTATGTTATCTTCTGAGGCGTGACCTAATACTGCTTCTTCGTCACGTCCAAGTACCTGACAACATGGGTGTACTGCACCAGTCTTTTTGTCTAGACCACCAGCACGTATCACTACGTCCGGAGAGAACGGTCGTCCACATGTCTTCTTCTTACCTTCACGTACACCTGACTCCGATATGTCCTGAACACCAGACCAGTTATGCATCTTCCATATCTCGGTCTTGACGCCTAGTTCATCAACCAAGGTCTTGTACTTCTCTAGTTCTTCGTCGATCTTATCGTTGTCGGTGATTAGGTGGTAGGTAGATACGACACACTCTGAACCCGACTCTTTGACGTACGCAACCATCTCTTCGATGTTACGTCTGATCTGGGCGTAGTGTCCACCTACCGCGTTGTGCATCCACTTACTATAGTCTTGTTCGTCTGAACCGATGAATGAGAATCTATAGAAGTCAAGTCCGGCATCAACACAATCTCTCATGTACTTACCAGTCATCTTGAATCCGTTAGAGAAGATGAATGCCTTGGCGCCATACTTCTTTACTACCTTGATATATTCAGGTAGGTTCTTCGCCATGGTGGCTTCACCCGATCCATCTAGGTTGACGACATTCAATCCGTACTGCGCACAGTCTGCCACATACTTCTCGAACTCATCGAGCTTCATGATACGACGGAACCCTTTATGTCTTCCACCTTCACGTAGATCTTGTGGACACATAGAACAAGAGTAGTTACATCCGCCCGCGACCTCGATTACTGCTCGGTCGATCTGAAATGTTTCTCTAGTCATTTCCATAATAAGTCTTCATCCTGTCTTCGTAGTCTACTGATTTTCGTTTAGTTTGTTCTAACAGATCTTCTATGTGCTCTATCCACCACCATGCTCCCATCTCTTCCCTTGGTAGTTCTGGGTTAAGACGTAAGGCATTCGATGTATGGTATTTAGTCACACCCTCACCGCTAATTACTGCGAGAGGTCGAGCAAAGTTCTTTGCGACGTAATGCCATATACCATCGTAACATATGACCATACGTGAGGTAGAGATCAAATGCATGACCTCTGATACTGGGGTACGATATGATACTTCATGCATGTCCCACCCTAGGGCACGGAAGTGTGCTATCAGACGATCCCAATCGGAGTCGTCAAAGATCCGTTTCCATGTACGAGGTCTCTCTGCATTCCATGTAGGTCTCCAGAATACAATACGATTAGGATTATAGTCTTGGAAGGCATCCTCTCGGAATATCCAATCGTTGTCCGGTGCATCGGAGCCCGGAGTATCATCATAGTGACCTGACTCAAAAAAGAACCTTGCTTTGAATCCGTGGTTGTCTATTGCTGCTATCCTACGATCACCGTTTGTTTCCAAAACAACATCATCATCAAACTTCCAATGCTTGTACCTACCATCAGCATTGAATATGTGATGTATCTCTACCCTTTCTTGTTGATGGTAGAAGTTGTGTATGTAGTTACATCGTTCGATGATCGTCTCTGGATCTTCGAAGTGATGGTTATGGTGTTCACCGTGTTCCCAGTGGAGTTCTAAATTAATCTTGGATACGTCATGATCCGCGGCATACTTGTGACAGCAATTCAATGCCCACATGAAATCACCTACGCCTGGCGTTCCTCGCCAAGTGACTAGTTCAGATGGTTTCATTTGCCAGTCTTAATACTTTTTATCTGACGGCCGGAACCTGTAGACGTGTACAGTCCGAACCATGCGGCACCAGCACCTACCACTACAGATATAAGACCTGCCTGTGATGCATTGGGTTCAGGTATCGTCATGAACCATTGGGTCGTTTCGATCAATAGGTATAGGTACGTCCCTATGAATGCTCGTGGGAAAAGTCGATACGCATCGATTACATCCGCGAACTGTAGCAAGGTACTGAACCTAGTCGGAGTTACTTCTTTCTGTGTAGTATCGAACTCTACTTCAAGTTCAATCTTTTGTTTGATTGGTTTTGCAATAGATTCTTCGTGTCCTTCCAAGCTTCCGTAACTCATCATTTCTTCACCTTAAAATCGTGGGGGTCGCTGTTAATAATATCTTTCGCTTTATGTTCCCATATAAAAGGAAATAGGCCATGCACTATACAGACAAACGCGAGTGTCCACGCTCTGTATAGATGTTCTATATAGGACAGACCTATTTCCCGTAAGTGTCCCATGTTAGAACACCCTCACATCATACTTTTGTTCCCACATCTCGGCGTCATGTTCGTCATTAACCATTGGTCTGCCTCGAATGTTGAGACTTGTATTTAGTAACATTGGAACACCAGTTCTATCATGGTACTCCTCAATTACCTTTCGGAAGATCGACTCACAGTCTTTCTTCACGATCTGTACACGTGCTGTCCCATCTACGTGGGTTACAGGTGCGTAATCATGTAATGCAGTTGAAGTGAATTGCATATGGTCATTCATAGGGCCGCTGAAGTATTCTTCTGCGTACTCTTCTAGGATGGCAGGAGCAAACGGACGGTACTTCTGTCTACGTTTGATTCCGTTTACTGTATCCTGTACGTCATAGCGTACGTCTGCAATCAGGGATCTGTTACCTAATGCACGAGGCCCGAACTCTGCCTTACCATTCGCGATACCGCATACCTTATGACTGAGTAGATGATCTACGATCTCACTAGGGTCGACCGGACGTTCGATATCGTACCCACAGTATGGAGACCAGATCAACTTATCTTTACCTGTCGCCTTCGCCCATGAACGTGCAGCTGTACCCAGACCGGATCCAGCGTCTGTAGGTGAACATGCGATATGTACCTCATCGAACAGTTCGAACAACCTAGAGTTGATCACCACGTTCTGTGCACAACCACCGGAGTAACATAGTTTCTTACCGTACTTGGATGCTTCGGTCATGATCTTCATGATAGCATAGTCTGCGAAGTCTTGGGTAGCACGTGCCGCAACCTTATCTTCTACGGATAGGATTCGACGTTCGAACTCTGATCTAAATCGCATACGATCTTGTTCACGTTGAGAATCAGCACCCCCTACCTCAATACCCATTGCAACTTCTGGTGCGATGTCTTCTAGGTTATCATACCACCGGATCAACCAATCGGTTATTGCCTTAGACTTCGGACATGTATCGTGGTACGCAGAGAGACCCATGACCACGTACTCATCTTCGAGTGGACGTAGACCAAGGAACTTAGTAGTAAGGGTATAGACCAGACCTACCGACTTAGGGTAGTGCCACTCTTTGATTAGGTTGAAGTCTGAATCCATGATGACCGCAGTCTGTAGTTCACCTACCCCATCGATAGATACGAGTACAGTGTCGTCCTTCGACTCCCACGGACGTGTATAGAAGGCAGCCGCACAGTGTGATTCGTGATGCATGTGGAAGGTATCGTACTCAGCGTCTTTAGGGTATGCTAGTGTTGCAAGACCATCGAACCCTCCGCGCATGTCGAACTTGATCTTGTGATCTTCATAGAATGATACGTGGTCATCTTTATTAACCATGTCCCAAAGTTCTTGGGGAATATTAGGGTCGTTCTTCTTCTTGGAGTATCGCTCTCCGTGTGTGGCGAATTCTACTTCACCATTTTCGCTAATGATAGCAAGTCCGGAGTCATGATAAAATTCACTGTAACCTACGTATCTCATTGCTCACCTATAATAGTATTGTCTTAATGCAGTTATTTATACATAAAAAAAGGAGCCCGAAGACTCCCAAATGGATCACAAAGGTAATTATTTTCCTGTTACGTGTTCGTACACATCTTTCCAGTTGTTCATTAGAGGGAAGTCGGTGTCTTGGTTATAGACGTGTCTCATGACTACAGATTCAAGTCCGACCTTCGCACCAGCGATTGCGTTCTCTACCTTGTCTTCTACCCATAAACATCCGGTATCACGATAGGCTTCTAACGCCTCGTCTTTGTCAGCACCAGTGTCTAGGTACACATATGTTTCGAAAACAGTCTTACCGAAGAGTTCACATAGGTTCTTGGTACGTAAGTGCTGTGAGTACTCGTCGTCACTTAAAGAAGTGATTGCATGGAACACATAACCGTGCTCTTCGTGCAACTTCTTAATGTACTTGATAGCATCACGTAGAGGTGGAATCTTTCTAATCGTGGCAGACTCATTGAACATACGACACAACTGCTTCTTTTCGGTTGACCACAGTAACCCATACATCTCACCGATGTCATATACATCAGGCTTGACTATCGTATACCCATGACGTTTCATCCAACGTTGAAAGGCATACTGCCAATCTAGGATTACACCATCACAGTCTACTAAAATTACTTTATCTTTCACGCTACACCCTCTTCTCTCACATTGTTCATTATATAAAACACTTCAATATCCATATACCCAATTCTTAATAACTCCGATTCGAGAGAACTCCAATCAGGGTTCGCTGCATCATATATGTGTTTCTGTATCGCGTCAGCAACACCAGCTTTATCGTACTTCATAAAAAAACCTCTCCAGTTAGATATACATTATACATGTAAAGGAGAGGTTTGTCAAGGGCTTGTTTTGAAAATATATTATGGAATAAGATTCCTTTCCCAAGCAGTAGTTTTATAACGACGTTCTCTCCAGTGTTTTACCATATCGACTTTCCATTCACCGCCAGTGTAGTGACAGAACTTTGCGTTATCAAAGAACTCTTGCTCTGTGGCATAGTGTGGACTGTCGTTCCAAGTAGTATCGATAGTCTCTACGTCGAACTCATGCTTCATTAACTGTGCAGAGATGTACGGTTGATCATTAAGGATAGACATATGGAAGTCACCAGCGTAACACCAATCATCCCATGCCATGAATAGTTCACGTGCACGTAGACGTGCTTCCTTAGACCAGAGTACAACTCCAGTGTTCATGATAGTTAGTTTTGATGGGCGATTAGGTGGCATTACAGGTACGATAGGACAGTCATGCATATCGAACTTACGACAGAAGCTTCTATAGTTCTCTTCGTTACTATCCCATGAGTTGTACCCACCCCCATTAGCAGTGACGAAGTCGGACTCTAGTACACCGTATACATCAGCACCAGATTCCATCTGATCAAAGATGTTCTCTTCGGTGTTGACTACGATGTCTGTGTCTACGAATAGTAGGTTGTCGTACTGGTCGAACATAGGGTCTAGCCAGACACGTGCACACTCGTGCAATAGGGAGGTTGAACATCCATGTCCTTTTGTCGCAACACGCTCGTCAGAGTATATGTGCGACGCTCCAATCTTTTTTGCGTACTCTTCGAATGAGGTACGAGAGATGTTAGCTACTTCTTTGTACAAGGAAGAACGTGTACCGTCCCACCCTTTAATATCACCACGAGCATCTACTTCTTTACTCACGATCATGTATTGGAATATTACATTATTAGACATTTTCTAACCTTCTCATCAATCGTTCAGATCTAAGTCCTACTTGATAATACCATTTTGAATCACGACCTTCGATTGCAGCTGTCTTCCAATCACTTTCGAGTACCGCGGCATACATGTTCTTGAACTTACTTAGTCTTGGTCTACCTAGGTTAAACATCATATTGACCAAGACTTGCTGTACCTCATCTGGGAAACTATTGAACCGTTCTCCGTATAGTACACAACATTCATCGATTGAGGTGTCGAGGTCTTGTTGGAATACCTCACTAACTCTTTCGGGCGATATCTTCGTTCCGACCGCAAACCCGAACTCTCCGTCACTTTCTTTAACGAGGTGTCCAACACCAAACGTGGGGTAGTTGAGGTGGTCGAGGTAAATCTCATAAACGACTCCTTCATCGACCCTGAGTTGGTTGTATACTGCTTCGCGGTTCATTGTATTACTTCTCTTCTTTAATGAAGACACCATCGACCATTTTTCCTTTACGGTCTTTAATGTCGTCGTAGGCCACGGCCAAACAATCTTCAAGGGTAACTCCATTTCTCTCAGCGATATTAATCAGTACGACCATGATGTCGCCAATGTCATCTCTGATATCTTGTTGCTTGCAGATATTGTCTGACAACTCACCGCACTCTTGGATGAGTTTCATGTACTGGTCTTTGTCGTTCGCACCATCGATCAGGTTGCGAGCGTGGTGCCATGCTATAGTCTTCTCAATCAATTCATTAATTAACATTATATTCCTTATAACTTGATAGCAAGAACTACCAAGATACATGCCAGAAGTATATTGGTCATTAAAATTTCAATAGCAAGTATAGTGTGATACCATACCCACCTAGTTTTGTATGCGTTTGCTACAGAAAGATCCTCTGGATCTGGAGTTCCGTCTTCTACCTTCTTACCATTAGTCGGCCCAAGTCGGAGCCAATTTAAAAACTTCATAGCTCTAAACCTTTATAGTATTGTTTTTGTCCGAACCTTTCTTAATATTTGTAAGATGTTCATTCCACTGAGTGCCTGCTAATCTCATAGTAGACTTTACACCTGATACTAACTTGGGTGCTGAATCCGCAGGGAAGTAACGTGTCCACTCTGGGTTGTCAAGCATCCATTTATCGTATTCAGAAATACGGAGAAGCACTTCCGTGACCTCTCCGGTTTCTTTGTTTCTAAAATCATACTGTGGCATTATATATCCATTCCAAATTATATTCAATCACTACGACAGGAGACTCACTGTACGCTCCTGAAGAGATGATCACCTCCTAACGAGAAAGTTGTTTAGTATAGGTATCCAGTGAACTACAATACTGGGGTTTTGTTACTATTACTTGGTTCAACTGTTGTACATCACTCGACATATGGATCTCCTTGGAAGTTAGTTAGTCGAAAAGATTACTCGTGTATCAGGGTCGGAAATGCCTCCTGTACTAGTTTCTTGGTTATGTAACGACACGGTGGCTTCTTTGCCACCATTTTCAGAACGTACTCAGCATCCTCCGGATGAACGGATTCTAGAAGCTGGACGAATTGATTCTCGCGTTTAAACGCTGGGGTTTGGTCTCCGTTACCACCCTTAATGAAGTTGCCAAATTGCTTGTGCTGCTTCAGTAGGGTAGAGGGAACCGACTCCGCTTTATTGGGAGTGAATGGTGGGCGTCCAGAAGGAAGTAGAAATTCCAAAGACTCGTCGAAGGATCCACGAAGAATATCTTTGAACGCCCAGTTGTCTTCATATTTTTTCAATACATCTAATCTTTCTTCGCGAGTTGCTGCGGATTTATACTCTTCAAAGACTTCAAAGACTTCTTTACGAAATGTAATCATTTTAATTATACCTTATCAATTTTCCAGCATATATAGTTTTTGTCTGTAATAGAAATCTCTTCACGATTCTGACATTTCCAAACAATATCTAATAGTACCTGTTCATATAGTTTGTTTAAGTTTTTGCTAATACTAAGATTCCCTTCTACTGCTTTATTCCGAAAATCTTTTATTTGCACTACCTTTATATATTCATCTATTATCATCACTGTTCCGCCGATCCATAATAGAGAACACAATAAGGAAGTAATGACTATCGTATAAAAAGTTTTCATTAGACCTCTCCTTCTCGTCATGGGTATTTATACGAGAAGGAGAGTAGAGCGGATCTATCTTATAGAATCCCAATCGGCCGGTGTTGCTGAGTTTAAACCAAGATCTATTTGCTCTCCACTTCGTCTTGTCCAGTCAAATTCGACCTTGTCTAATGGAGAAGGTCTCTTGGCAGGAGGTTCTAATTCTTGTACACAATCGCCAAAGGTATCCCACATTACATTGAACTTGATATCGTATAACGTCTTCATACCAATGAGAGCATTTGCTAGTCGGTCGGCATGGTCGCCTTTCATACCAAGAAAGAACGGATCGTCCAGATGAGATATCAAGACATTCAAATCATCGACGACATGCCAGCAACCCATCAGTTCATTCTCTAAATCAAATCTATCTTTCATTCTTCGGTCTCCAGCATGATTACTTCTGAGTATACAGAAATTTTAGTTATTTTTTTATTGTCTATCAAGGTACTTAGATCTATGTAAGGGCCTCCACTAGGATCTATCATACCTAGGTCTAATGTATTGACTACCTCTACGCCTTCCTTACCACCCATCCTCATATGGTTTGTAAGATCACCCTCCAGAATGAATCTAGAGGGGGAGTCCGTTCCAACGAACTCGTATTTGTCTCCATACCTATTTTTATATTCTTGATTACTAGTATACATTACGCTACCGCCATTTCTACTGCAAGTTCAGCTGCACGCTTCTTCTTGACTTGGTTTGCACCGTACCATGCAGAAGTCATTCGACTGTCAGCGGTACGACCTAATCGGTGGTCAGTTAGATACGTAACTGAGTTAAACGCCTGCCACCATGTTCCACGACCGTACTCAGCGCCTGGCTGGGTCTCTAACAACTCGTATGCCTTCTTGGCATTCGGAGCGAGGTCGTTGTAAACTCGAACTTCTTCCTTCGGTGACTGTGAAGGGAAAATAGAGTTGTAGTATTGGATAAGAGTATCAGCAGTGAACTGTCGTTTTGATAACAACTCTGCCATCTCTTTGTATTGGTCAAACTTCTCGTGTGCAAGACCCATAGTGATTTTAACCTGTTCTGGATCGAATGCCTTACGGTGGTTAATCTTAGTTGAGTTAACCGCAGTTCCACGTAGAGCAAGTGACAGACTGTTCATGCAAGTTACACGAACCGGAGTGAATCGAACGTCGATTGACTTACCGTACTCATGTGGGTTAGAGAATAAAAGATATGAATCAACCTGATCACCCTTCAATATATCGAATGACTCTTTGACCTTAGCCATTGCGTAGACCATCTTACCATCTTTCAAAGAACCAGCAGAACTCATTTCCATATCACCGGCAGAGCAGTAATCGTTGAAGAATTCGAATGCGGTTTCGTTTTGAACTGGGTTCCAGTTACCACCCACTTGGGTGAGGATCTTACTGTCAGTAGAACGCACAAGCGCTTCCATACCTGTAGGTACTTCAACAAGGTTGTGTCGAGCGTAAGTAGGGATCTTCTCAACTGACCAATCAACGCCTGCTTTCTGCATCATCTGGATAGGAGTTAAATCGTTAGAGACTTCGGTACCGATACCCCAAGGGCATTTACCAACTGTCGCGGAAGTTTCAATTTGAAGCACATCGTTCATAGTAGACATAATATAGTTTCTCTTTTCATTAATTTATACCGCTATTATACACTTGTTTTCATTACTTGTCAAGACTTATTATGAAAATAAGTGATTTATTTTGGCAAGATGTGTTCTAACTGCATAGCGCCCAATAAACTCTCGGACTCTCGTACAAATACTTTATAGAAAGCAGGGTCGTCTCGTTCTAGAGTAAGACTGTTATGCTGCATATCAAACGCCTTAATAATCTTAACGATCTCCGGTGCACTGGCAAGTCGATCTTCACATATCTTTTTTCGAGTAGCACGGTTACCTACGTAGTCTGGACATTTAGTTAAGAACCAAACTCCGGTAGCAACTTCTTCTCCGAACAGTTCAACGATGTCTTCCATAGTTGCTTCGGTATCTTCGACGACATCATGGAGAACTGCAATAGTCATTGCGGTCATAATAGCTTCATCGTCGTAAACGCATCTACGAGCGTCCATGTACTCTTCAACTAAATCTGCGACAGCCACAGGATGTTCGATATAAGGTTCATAGGTATACTTTCGTAATTGCCCCTCGTGCATCTGTGTGGCGAACTGTATTGCTTCTTCTAACATGGCCTCTCTCTTCATTAGGATATATCTTTCTCGTATATTTCAATCTTATCTTCCGGAATGTTCTGTGCGATTAGTTCACGTTTTAACTGTTCAGGGTCACGAACATTCCACTGTATTTGGCGGTCATCATTTTCGTCATACCACTCGACACACATTACCATTGCGTAAGTCATTAAGCCACCTTCGCAGAGAACCGTGGGTACAATCTGAACGGTGCCAGTTCATCAAGAGTTTCACTGTAGATAGTAGGTTCTTGGAAACCACGGTCATCTAACGCATTAAAGAACAACTGAGCATCACGGTCATACACTAACCATACGTACTGGTTGTTGAAGAAAGAGTACTCAGAGATCTTGTTCATGAACCCTAGGTTCTCTACCAGCTGAACTGGAACTCTCAAGTAAGAGTTTGAAGGGTCGGTTATATACACGATTTGATTATCCATTATACAGTCTCCATAACTTTTAATTTTGCGGAATCTCTGTCGATGAACAGATCCCGAACACGTTCACGATCCATAGAGTCACCATGACCCCAAGTCTCACGTCGACTAGTACTAGAACAGATTTCTAAGTACTTCATTATAGTGCGCTCTACGATAGGCACATCTAAACCCTCTACAGGGTATAGACCGTCATAGGCATAGAATGAAAGTACATAGTTGCGAAACTCAACTAGATCTGGGTTATTGCGTAACCCGATATAATTTGTCTTTGTCATTTAATCTCTCTCTTTATCAGTTTATGTAGCTATTATACATGTAATCAAAACAAAAGTCAAGGCATTTCGCTAATTAAATTTCTTCAACTGTGATACGGTATTTCGTACCGTTCATAT
>Ga0209712_10003256_pt1 | contig 13182 bp, 9 predicted proteins | sample ArcOceMetagenome_FD_187443 | JGI IMG/M metagenome (GOLD analysis project Ga0209712, IMG submission 187443) | Marine eukaryotic phytoplankton communities from Arctic Ocean - Arctic Ocean - Greenland ARC118M Metagenome (SPAdes) (version 2) | ecosystem: Environmental > Aquatic > Marine > Oceanic...
TAAATAAAAAATAGTGATTGAATCATTATTTATAAAACTGTATAAAAATAGTATGAATATCTATCCTTTGTTTAAGTATTTTGCCTTTAAAGCTGATCCTGAAAATATTCACGAAAAATCTATGCATTTATTTAATAAATTTCCAGATATGCATAAAGCCTTTCAAAGGCCCAAGTTTAACCCTGATATATATTCTTTGAATGATGGTCATATGAACTGGGACTTTCCCGTTGGTCTTGCAGCTGGGTTTGATAAAAATGCTCAAGCAATTGATTTTTTTTCACAAGTTGGTTTTGGTAGCGTTGAAGTAGGAACCGTTACGAAGGAGCCTCAAATTGGAAATGATCGACCAAGAATTTGGAGGTATCCCAAAACTAATTCAATCCGCAATGCTATGGGTTTTCCAAATGATGGAGCAATTAAAATATTAAGTAATATTGAAAAGACTAGTAAAAGAAATTGTTTAGGAGTTAACTTAGGAAAAAATAAATTAACAAGCCTCGCCGACACTCCAAGTGAATATGCTTATCTTTATGAATATTTTGCAGACGTTGCTGACTATTTAGTTATAAATATTTCTTCTCCAAATACTCCGGGTCTAAGAGATCTACAAACCAAAGAAGCCTTTAGAGATATTTGCCAAGCTATAGATGAAAAAAGAAAAGTAAACTCCAAGCCTCTTTATCTAAAAATTGCTCCTGATCTTGGAGATGATAATATAAATAATATGGTAGACCTGGCCAAGGAGTTTAAGTTATCTGGAATTATTGCGACTAACACAACAGTGCAACACAGCTATGATAAAGGTGGACTTTCTGGAGACTATATAAAAGAGATATCAAGTTCAATACGTAAGAAAGTCTGTGAAGCCGCCAGAGAACAAAAAAGTCTTTCAGTCATCGGAGTTGGTGGCATTAGCTCATTTGAAGAAATTTTAGAGTTTTGGAAACAAGGTGGATCATTCACTCAAATTTATTCTAGCTTTATTTTTCAAGGGCCTAAACTTCTAAAAGATATTCAAGAAGATCTTGATATTCACTTAATGAAAACTGGTCATAAAAGCTTAAGTTCTTTAATGGATGAATTAAAGAATTGAGCTGAACTTCTTGAGTAAGTTAGAAACAATATTTTCTTTCTTTTTTGTATATGGTGGATAAAAATAACTGGCCCCAAGGTCAAAGTCTCTTTTCATTACAGATCTATGATTTGAAAACTCATCAAAGCCATACTTTCCATGATATTGACCAATACCACTTTTCCCTGCACCACCAAAAGGTAAAACGGGATGACCTACACTAATTAAAGTATCATTTATTGTCACTCCTCCATTAGCAGTTTGTTTCATGAATTGATTTATATTAGATTGATTATCACTAAAAATATACATAGCAAGAGCATTATCAAATTCATTGATATAATTAATCATATCCGAAGTAGAGTCCATGCCAATAATTGGTAAGATAGGACCAAATATTTCTTCCTGCATAATTTTCATATCTTTAGTAACATTTATTAATATTGTCGGCGTTATAATATTTTCATCTTCAAAATATTCTCCACCGGTTTTAATCTCAGCACCTTTTTCAACTGCATCTTGAATTAAAAAGTTTAATCTTTCAGCATGTCTTTTTGTTATAATATGATTGTAATCTTTTTGCGTTTTCCACTCATCACCATAGAACTCTTTAAGATGAGAAATTGTATGTTCAATAAATTTATTTTGATCATCTTTATGAATTAGAACATAGTCTGGAGCAACACATGTTTGACCGCTATTAACTAACTTTCCCCATAATATTTTTTTAGAAGCATTATCAAAGTCTATATGTCTATCAATTACAACAGGAGATTTCCCACCAAGTTCAAGAGCAACACTAGCAAGATGCTTACTGGCGGCTTCCATAACAACCTTTCCAACATTTGTACTACCAGTAAAAAAGATATGATCAAATGGAAGCTTTAAAAGTTCAGTACAAACATCGACTTCACCTTCAAACATTTGAACTTCTTGAACTGAAAAGATTTCTTCAAATAAAAGACTAATAATTTTATTTGTATTTGGAGTAAATTCACTCGGTTTAACAATACATGTATTCCCGGCTGCGAATGCTGTTAAGACAGGATACACATTTAATTGAAATGGATAGTTCCATGGAGCTATAATTAAGCAGTTCCCCTTCCCCTCATGTCGAACCCAACTCTTAGCACCTTTAAATAGAAGTGGAGTTTTAATTTTTTTTTCTTTCATCCAAGAAGCTAACTCTTTTTCTAAAAGATTTATCATAGATATAACAGGTAAAATTTCTGTTAGTTCTGTTTCAACTTGTGGCTTATGAAAATCAGCGGCCAGTGCTTGGTTAACTTCATCCTTTCTGTTTAATAATAATGTTTTGAACTTTTTAAGTTTATTAAGTCGATATTCACAACTAGTATTTCTCATTTGAGTTTTATAAGATTTTTGAAGATCAAACGCTGTAGTAATACTGTCAAGCATATCTTGTTTCATGGTCTCTCCTTAGTTCAATTCACATTATTATAAATTATTAACATAAATATTGGTACACATAAAAGAAAATGAACATAAAAAGCTAAAATCGTTTCAAAAAGAGACGATAAAGATATTAGATATTTATAAATTCATGGAGAATTCATGCAAAAATCATTAATTTTAGTCGTTTTATCTTTAGTTTTAGCCTCATGTCAGTCGTTTAGATCTAAGGACAATGCCTCCTCTAGAGTCAGACGAGAAGTAGCGAACTTAAATCCTTTAAAAAGATTTATTGATGATATTGCCAGACAATCACAGAAGTCTGCGACAAGCTATAGCTCAAAACAAATAGAAAGAAAGGTTCTTGATTATATAAAAAGAAAAGAAAAAGATATGGCGTTTGGTAATTGGTCTAAAATGGGTTTAATGGATGATCAGGTGAAACAAATCAATGGTCTTTATGATGATCTACCTTATATGAATAAAGTTCATAAGTGGGTTTCAGAAAATATAACAAGAATTATAAAAGTTGAAATGACTATTGCTGAAAGTGCCTATGCTTTGATGATGAAAAGATCAAGGCCATCTGTCAATCCATATAAAGTGGCCATGGGTGATGCTAACGAGATGATGATGAATAGAAGAAATTCCTCTTCTCCATTTCAATCAACTGCGGTAAAAGAGAATATGATTAAATCAAAAATAAGAAAAGTGAAAGATAAAAAGATAAGAAAAGTCTATCAAGAAAACTATACAAATATTTCTAAAAGAACTGATATAAACCCTGCTCTTGAAGCAAACTATCATGAGATTTTAGAAAGTGCGACTAAAGTAACAAGGAAGACTGGTCACTCAGGTATGGGTTCAGGATGTAAAACATTTAACGAGAAAGCCTCTTTAGAAGTTTTAGAAATGAAAGCTAATATTGATATATATAGAGCAAGACTAATTGAAGAAAAAGCTTACCAAAAAGCTGGTCGTGAATTTGCTAGCGTTGATGATATTAGTTCAGCAAAAAGATTAACAGCAAAAGAAGTTGATGATGCAACAGAAGAAGCTTTTGAAAACGTACTAAACTATACTAGAGAAGAAGCAAGAATCGCTGTTAGGCGCCTCAAGAACAAACCATGCAAAGTTTATTAGTAGATGAATTACTTCGATACTAAACTTTTACATTTATTTGCAGTGTTTGTAATGTTTCTATCTATTACTGTTTCTCTCTATCAGCCAGAGAAAAAACTCCATAAAATACTATCAGGTATATTCTCTCTAATAGTTCTTATTAGTGGTGTATTGCTACTAAGGAGATTTGGTATCTCCCACTCTGGACCATTTCCAGCTTGGGTTCTTGTGAAAATGGCCATTTGGTTATCTGTAACAATAATTACACCTATCGTAGTTAAGAAATTTACAAAGTTTGCTAGGTTTTTATATCTTCCTTGGATAATACTTATTTTTATCGCAATTGCGATGGTGATTTATAAACCTCTATAATTTAATCGTGATAAGTTCTCTTTCCACTTTTATCCACTGTCATGTAGTGACTAATTTTTTCTTCAGTACTTCTTCTTAAAGCAACAGAAGTTTCAGTAAGGTTTCCATTATGTTTTATCATTGACTCGTAATAGTTAATTAAGTCTTCAGAGTCTTGCTTAAATGCATAGTTTGGAGTTATTTCATCACCTAACATAATATTCTGTGGATAAGCTGAGTTTCTAGCAAAAGTTAAACCATTATTTCCAAATTCATATCCTACCGGGCGAAGTCCTTGAACAACTTTATTATAATCTTTAAATACACTCTTAAAGTTACCTATTAAATTTTTACTTCCTTTAAAGAATGAATTTCCTTTTTTAGCAATCTCTTGTAATACAAGAATTTCATCGTCCTTTAAGTGCTTGAGCATTTGTCCCATTAGATCATCACCTTCACGAGCAATAGCACCTGACTGGATACCTTTTTTGAAATCAATGATCTTATCAACTGTTATTTTAATCTTATCTGCTCTTCCTTTTACCATTTCTCCTTGAACATGTTTAAGCTCAGTCCAAAGATCATCATTTTTTGTTAAGAACTTTAAGAGTTTGCCACCTTTAAATGCTTTCCAATAAGACTTTGGAATAAATGACATTGAAGAATATTTCAATCCGTGATCAAGAACTTCTCGAACACCTAACTTACCATTAAGTCTTATTTTTCCTAATATCTTACCTTCTGTAGCAACAAAGTTATTAAATACAGTTAATCTAGATCTTAATGCTGACTCATATGTTTTTACATCTTCTAAGATACTCCAAGGTTTCGTATGTATTCCAAGCTCTTTTGCTTTTTTCGCCAGTCCCATTCTTAGTGGCCCACCGTGAAGCATCTCTGCTGGTATTGGTTGATACTTAGGAGCATAGTGCTTAACCTGTTGAATTATATTTTTAGACTTTTGTATTAAAGCTTTTGGAAGTCCAAGTTCACTTCTTAGAACTTTAAATCTCTTAAAGTTTGTAAATTCTGAAGATATTGCACCCCATCCTTTAATTTTTGTTCCAGTTAATCTTCCGTGAGCGGCTTTTGCAATTACTCCAGTACTAGTTCTAACATGGCGAAGTAAAGCTGCTCCATAAATAAAATCTAAAGGCATAAGACCTATAGTCCATCTTTGTTTTGATTTTAATGCATCTTGATCGGCCTTAAGCATATCCCAGTCAACGACTTTAGAGAAATCAACTTGAGATTGAGCTAATGAAGTTTGAAACTTTAATGAAGCTGGAGTTTCAATAAAATGTGTATTTATTCTTGCATATAATGAACCTACAACAAGAGGAAATGATACGAAAAATTCAGCTGCTAAGAATAATGATGCTGCTGCATAGATTCCACCTAAAACACCAGGAGTAGCTGCTCCACCAGTACCTATCATTAGTACTACACCAAGAGCGATAATTGCAGCCATTCCTAATACTTTTAAAGTTGGCTCAAAATAATCTTCGTTCCATTTTTCTGTTTTAGATCTTATATCTTTTTTAATTGAGCTATCCAATTCTTCTAATAAATCAACAGTATCTTGATCTTGTCCCATTGGGTTCTTAACTGTTGCTCTTAAAAACTTAGATGCTTTAAAAACTTCTTTGAAATTTTTATCGTTTTTATAGTTAATATAGTTCGCTTTACAGAATTTTCCTAATTTGTTTCCTGTATTCTTAATTGAATCATCAATTGATTTATTAATATAAGATTTAACTTTAGCATCGTTCAAAGAACCTGTTTTACTATCATAAGCAACTTTCGCTACTTTTAGTAATAATGGAAGAGAATATTCTTTCTCAACATAATAGACATCCATATGCATGCTGTGCTTACTTCTTGGCATGTAACGCTTCTCTTTTTGTGTCCATGTAAATTTATTTCTTAAGATAGGTGCTATTTGATAAGCTTGAGAAGTATAATAATCAGCTAAGATCTGTTGTTCTTCAATATTATTTGCAAAGTAACCACCAGAATAGTTACTAGAGTAAGAAACTGTAGATAAATTCAGAATTTCAAAGATTCTAAAAAGAAACTCTGACTTAGTCTTAATTTTATCTTCTTCATATTCAGCTCCAAATCTTTTATATTGAAGAAACTTTTTAGAATTTTTTTCTAATTTTTTTACTGATTTAGTATTTAGAATACCAACTTGTTTAACTAATTGAAGAAGTTCATTATTAATTCTTCCGATGACACCTTTTGGAGCTACAATTTTACCATCTTTTGAAATGTAATTAGGGATTGAAGTCTCTCCTGTTGTTATCTTATCTTTATTCCAACCTTCTTTAGTTGTTGATTTTTTATTATCTTTAGTCATTCCCGTAAGGATAGGTCTCATATATACACGAGTATTATCAGATTGAGCCACATAATATTGTTCTCTAAAACCTTTATCTGCTTTAGTTTTATCAAATTTAAATTCTTTTAAAACATCTTTATTAGATAGCACTGCTGGAGTTCCATCACTATATATAGGCATGTATATTTTTTTATTAACATAAGTGTTATCTTGAACAGTAACATAGAGCTTAGGATCTAATAATTTTCTAGAACTGAAATCAAATGGGTATAACTTGTGATACTTTCTTGCAATTTTAAAAGCAATTTGACGTAGCCCTTTAGATCTTTGATCTGCAGTTCCTTTATATTGTTTTTGATCATCAACAACTTCACTGTGCTTGTTCATAAACTCTCTAGTAATCTCAGATAAAAACTTCCCAAGAAGATCAGCGAATTCTTGCTTCTTTTCTAAGGCTGTTCTAATATCATCATTCATCCCTAAACTTTTTTCAAATAGCATCATTAGTTCTGACATATTTGTTGGGTCTAAAAGTTTTTTACCTTGTAAGCTTGGGTTATCTTTTTTCAAGAGATCTTGAATAAAAGCTGCTCTAGCAGATATTTTTGCAGCTTCAAAAGTATCATTAACCTTTTTAGTTCTATTGTTTCTTCTAAGCTTTGTTTGATCATTATAGCCGCTTAAAGTTTCTTTAACTTTTACTGTTAACTTCGCTTTAAACTTTTCTTTAAGAACTAAGTCCATATAAGACTTAATATAAGTATTTATATTTTCTAAACCTGCTTTAGATATATATGGATAACTCCCTTGAAAATTGTTAATAATAGCATCCATTCTAACTTTGTAAGCATCTTCAAATATTCTATTTGCAATACTATTTTTACTTAAGATATTATCACCAGGCATAACAATGGTTGTAATATGGCCATAGCTAAAACTTTGCCAAGAGTACTCTTCTGACTTAACTCTCATTTCAGCATCATCTTTTGCTCTAGATCTAAACTCAGAATCACTATTTAAAGAATTATACATATCATTTTTCATGAAACTATTTAGAGCTTTTACTTTTGTCATTACATAGTAATTCATTTCAGCTGCACTTGAATTATCTAAGATAGAGACTTCATTCGTTGAATCAATTAGTTTGTCCCAATATTTAGAGTAATCATTATAAAAGATATCGTATGTCCACAAATCTTTCATTGCATGTGACTGAGACATGTCTCCCTTTGAATTTGGTCTAAGAGATAAGAAACCTTTTCCACAGCTTGATATTACAGGGTTTGCTATTTTAGTATTTGTAAGCCTTTGAACTGCCCATAAATTAGTAAGGGTCTCTCTCGCTCCAAGAAAAGTGATTAACTTTCCATATTCAACTTCATTTGAAGGTTTTTGCATTGCCATGTATTCAAGAGTTTGTTTATCTTGTTCACCAATAGCGAATTCAATATTTACACCATTATCTACAGTTCTAACTTGAAAGTTAACTCTAGAAATTAGTTCAAGAGCATATTTTTTTCTAAGTTTTAAATTCAACTTTGATAAATTATTATAGTTATAAGTTTTTAGAACAAAATGATTTTTATGAGCAACATAAGCATAAAGCTTATACAGACGACTCAGAACACTTAAGTATCGAAATCCATACTTTAAGTATTCAGGAACATACTTACCTTTAATTGAGATATTCTTCTTACCATTTTCAAGCATTTGCTTTTTAATCATTGAAAGCTTGGCCATTACAGTTTTTACTGTATTTGTGTAGAACTCATCTCTTACAGTTAATTCTTCTTGAAAAAAGCCACCACCGATTGAACTAGCAATTCCACTTTTATCAAGCATAGTCATTACAGCTTCTGCTTCTTCCATATCTGAAGCTAAGTTTTCAATTAACTTCTTAGAATTTACTTCACCACGAAGTCTTGAAGCCTTATTTAGTGAACAAGACTTTGTTGGTATAAATGCTAGGTATTTAGAACCATACTCTGAATTACAAAAACGAGAAGCATTATCAAAGTTGTATAAAGAACAGTTTAATTTTGTACCATCTTCATAAGTCATACAACTTGCTTCAGTTGCTCCGTATAAATCTGATTCTTTAGCTTTATAAACTTGATCTCTATAATCATATGCTTTTTCTTTTGAACAAGAATTTGTTGTATAAAAAGCTGAGAACTCATTTCCATATTTTTTCTGGCACCACTTATCAGCACTCTTTTTTTCCATTGCTATACATGTGCCTTCAAAGTCAGCATCATCTTTAGTCATACAAACAGAAAATACGCTTGTACTAAAAAGGACAAATAAAAGAATAGTCATGATAGAAGCGTTTCTAACCATTTAGTCTCCGTGTATATTAATAACTACTATAATAATGCAAACTGAATGCCAGAGAAACGATATGATATTAAGGAGTTAGGGAGTACCAAGTGTATAGAATTGTGTTATTGATTAGATAGTAATCAATTTGAGAAATCAGGTTTAACCTATTGTTTTTATGAGAAATTTAATTATTTATTAAGAAAAAATACATCCTTAAGTATACTTAAGGTATAATTATAGAAATCAATTAAAAGACTCTTTTTGGTTATTACAAGTTGGCCACCAAGAGATCATGATTAATAAAGCAGTGGCCTGTCATCTTCGCCGCTGCTTTTTTTTTTACTTTTTTTCCTTAATTAGGCTTAAATCTTTTAGAACTTCAAAGTATTTATCTAGGGTTGGCTTAATTTGCTTTACTGGAAATCTTTCATTTGCCCCATGAAATGTCCCGACTAGATCAGCATCTAGATAAGCTGGATAAAAACCATAACTAGGTATGGATTTTATACTTTCTTCTCCTGCTGAGAATGGATTTCGAAACCATGTTGAGTCTGTTCCTGCTGGAAACAAATATGGAAGAACCATTAATTTTTTATTTTCAGCTTTAGCATAAGACTTAAGTGTTTTAGTAATAGTTTTAAAATCTTTTGACTTAACTGTACTTTGAGAAACATTCCATCCATCAATAATACTTATATCTAAACTAGTATCATCAATCTTTTTTAAAAGCTCATTTTTAAAATCATTGGCATGGTTTTTAGAATTTTTATTTTTAATTGCAGTATGTAGTAATCTACAATCAACAAGGGCACTTCCAATCTCATCTTTAAAGTTTAAAGCTGAGAACTGGCAAGTCGTTCTAAATAATCCATCTACTCCAAACTCTTCTTCTACAGTCTGAAGAATGAGCTTTTTTATAAAAGGAATGAAGTTAAATTTTCCAGCAACTCGAAGTAATATATTACTTTTACTAAGAGATTTTATAAAAAGTTTTGTCGCTTTTGTTTGATAATATTTAAAATAGGAATGTGACTTTCTATGTTTTTTTAAGTCGATAATGCCTAAGTAATGAGTCCCTAAAACAAGTGCATCCAGAGCCGATTCATTTAGTCCTAGCGATCCATGAGAAGAAGACTTTGTCTCAATCGTAATATTAATAATATTCTCAGTTTGAGTTGAGTTTACGCTTACATTTTTAAAGTCTTTTTCAAAGATATTTTTAAAAAGTTCTTTACCTTGAAATCCATATCTACATTTAAACTTAGCCTCTACCTTTGAAGTAACAACATTCACTTTTGGTTTCGGAGTAGTTATTTCTACCACCTTACAATCGTGATTATTGAACTTAGCTTTAGATCCTAAAAGTTCATTTAAGTTTATAATTTGAGACTTATATAAGTTATCAATAAGAGATTCATAACTATTATTTTTAAAGTCTAACCAAGCCCCACCTTTTTCTTCTACTGCTACTAAAAACAAATTCCACTTCTCACTTGGAAGAGATTCCATAGCCCCTCCACCTTCATTTAAAATAATTGATGCATCATTCAATGAGAATAATTCTCCACCGGGAAGCATTTTTTTTATTGTACCTATTGCACCCGATCCAGACTGTTCTTCATCTGCAACAGCAATAAAATGGATATCTCTTTCAAGCTTAATATTTGATTGTTTTAAAATCCACAAACTCATAAGTTGAGTGATTGCAATAGACTTCATATCAAGAGCACCCCGCCCCCAAATATACTCCACATCTGGATGCTTAATAGACCCCGCAACTTTACCACTAAAAGCTAAATCAGGACTCTCCCACTGATCAGCATGAACATCAACAACATCAATATGATTTAGGAGGATTATCGACTTAGAGTCTTGCTTCATATCCCATTCATATTTATTCGATCTAGACGTAGGAAGTGTTGCTATTATATTTATTCTACTCTCATTTAATTTTGTTAAGTCAGAAACATGATAGGATTTATGAGCAATATCTAGTTCAAAAAATATATTTTCAAAAAATTCTACTGCTAAATGTTCATCGCCTTTGGGACTAATTGTTTTTAATTGAATATAGCTTGATAAACAAGCCTTAAAGGCTTCTTCTAATTGAGTTTGGGTCTCAAGGTTTTGCTTCCATCCTTGAGTAATTGAGATACTTTTTAAAGATTTTGCACAGAATTGACCTTCATCTTGAGGATATGAACTGGAAGCTACTTCCCTTTTGGGAATTGAGCTTTTCCATTTTAAGCTAAAAATCATCAGCCCCACTAAAAGTGTACTAAATAAAACAAATAAATAATTTCCATGTTTGATTTTTTCCATACTGTCTTTTCGGCTATTTAGCTTCAAAAATGAAGTTTCTAAGTTGCTGTAATGTCATTTTTATATGGCTTCCGTTTTTTAATGCCAAACAACATATCCTTAGGTATATTCCAAAAGCAAATAGAGGGAGTAATACTAATGAATAAGATCTTAGACAAAATTGGAATTTGTGTATCTGGACTTTGTTTAGTCCACTGCCTAATTACACCATTAGTTCTTGTCCTATTCCCTTCTTTTAAACTGGCGTTCTCTGACCATGAATCTTTTCATGAAATATTTGGAGTGATCGTTGTTTCTTCTGTTTTAATGGCAGTTTACCCTCAATGCAGAAAACATGGACACAAAGATATTATTGCATGGGCAATTATCGGTGTTCTTTTTATTCTGTCCGGTATCTTCCTTGGACATGAATTTGGAGAGGTAATAGAACATGTGTTGACTATCACTGGGTCTCTTTTTCTTATTGTTGCTCATATTAAAAATATGAAAGTTAGACATGGAAGATGTGAGTCGAAATCATCTTGCAAAAGTGAGCATTATCACGCTTAAACTATGAAAGTTTTTCATAACTGTATATAAAAACCAAGAATCACCTTAAAATTCAGAATATATTAATTCATCTTGAGGTTTTATGAAAAACGTTCTTATGCCCTTACTTGCGCTATCTATTCTTTCAGTATCATGTTCTAAGAAGACTAAAAGCAAGCTAACACATATTGGAAACTTTCAATCTAAAACTGTAAATCCCATTTTTATAAAAAGACATATAACAGACTGTTCCTTAATAGATGCAAATTCGATCAATAAATCTTTTCAGGTTGAAATGCTTATCGATGGAAAAATCCAACCTGTAATGCTTGATGCTCAGGATTTAGTTGTAGATAATATAGTACAAACAAATGATAACTCTATTATTACAAATACAATTGAGCAGTTTAAATCAAATGTTCTCTTTAAAAGTTTTTGGAATTTAGAAAAGAAAACAAATGATGAATATGTTTATCAATGGGAAAAGATTATAAAAGAAGGAAACGATGTTGATGTTTGTCCAGGAATTGCAATCTATAAATCTGATACGATTGAAAATGCAGCACTTGTTTCTAACTATGCAATTTCAAAAACCAATAAGGCGATTTAAAGTTTAAACTTAGGTATTGATATAAAACCTATAAAAATATTCATTACTCCTTCAATCAGAACAACTAAAGTGATTGAAACGCAGCAGATGGGTAATGTTGCTCAAAAAAAATACGAAGCAGATAATGCATATTATAAACCTTGGGCACATACAATTACATTTCTTCCCCATAGTGAATCAGCTAAAATAAGTGGAACATTTGGAGAAGCTTCTCTTTGGGAAATTCCAATGGTTCCCTCTCATGAATATGGCCACCATATTTTTAATATGATTGTACCTAAATATTCACGCGCTCATGAAGCAAATAAACATAGTCAATACTGCTTTGATAATAGGATTGAGAAAGCGAGTAAGTTTGGTGGGGATAAAGAAATTCAAGGTGCTGTAAGAAGTGCTAATTTTCACGATACTATTGGCTCTTTAAACGAAGGTTTTGCTGACTTAATTTCTTTTTATACTCTTGATGAAAATGAAAGAACACTACAAGGTGTAACTTGTATGGAAGCCAATAGAGATGTATCCAGTCCAGTATTTCAAGATGGTAATCAAAAGCTATTTTCTAAAAATGTTATTAAAATAATGTCTTCAAAGGTTGTTGTTGATACAAAGAGAAATTGCTCTTCAGCAGATTTCCAAGCGATTCATTCTCTAGGAGCTGTTTTTGCTTATACAACAGATCAATTCATTTCAAACTTTACAACTAATAAGAAAATAAAATTAAAAGTTGTATTAAAATGGTTACAAAAACTTAACACAGAATACGAAGGTGCTATAAAGAGTAAAAACATAGAAGACTCAATGCAAGCAGCATTTGAAATGATGGTAGCAACTACTTTAAGTGAATTTAATAAAGAGGCCACAACTGAAGTCTGTACTGAAGTAAATAAGCTCTACTCAACAATTGGAATAAATTTTCAAGGTGATTACCTTAAGTGCAACGTAATCTAAAAAACTAAATCAAATTTAGATATAAAAAAAGGGAACTATTAAGTTCCCTTTTCTTGTTTCGAATATAATTAAAAAATTATTTTCCTCTTCTGAATTTTTTGTTGAATTTATCAACTCTTCCTTCAGTATCAAGAACTCTTTGAGTTC
>Ga0209712_10003257_pt1 | contig 13181 bp, 2 predicted proteins | sample ArcOceMetagenome_FD_187443 | JGI IMG/M metagenome (GOLD analysis project Ga0209712, IMG submission 187443) | Marine eukaryotic phytoplankton communities from Arctic Ocean - Arctic Ocean - Greenland ARC118M Metagenome (SPAdes) (version 2) | ecosystem: Environmental > Aquatic > Marine > Oceanic...
CAGGTGATATCACTTGGCCATTGGATTATACAGCAACTACTTGTGGAACTGGTTTAGAGCCAGGTGATTTATCATCTCCTTATAACTACCCAGTAACAGATGAAGGTGCTTGTAATAATGTAGCAATCGGACACCATGATCAAGTACTTGATTTTGGAGTAGCAGATGCATGTTTGAAAGTATTGAGAAAATGGTATGTAATTGACTGGTGTCAAGCAGGAACTAACCAAGATCCAACTCAACCTGGACCTGGGGTATGGCACTATACACAAATCATTAAAGTAATTAACTCTAATGATCCAACTGTAACAGTAGTAGACTTTCCATCAGTAATTGATAACTATGATGCAAATTGTGGAAGCACATCTGCAGCATTTGTAATCACAGCTGCTGATGATTGTACTGCACCAGCAGATCTTCAAGTAACTTGGGAATTCTCAACAGGATTGTCTGGTTCAGGATTAACTGCTTCAGGAGCATTTTTCAACGGATCTTACTCATTGACATTCACAGTTTCTGATGGATGTAATAATACAGTATGGGAAATTCATGACTTTACAGTTGTAGATGCTAAGAAACCTACACCAGTATGTATCTTCGGAATAGCAACTACAGTAATGCCTTCTGCAGGAGCAGTAACAATTTGGGCATCTGATTTCGAATCAGGTTCTTCTTATGACAACTGTACTTCATACGGTAACTTAGAATTCTCATTTTCACAAGATGTTACTAATACTAACATCACAATTAGTTGTGATGATATTCCAGCAGACGGATTGTTTCCAATTACATTGTATGTAACTGACGAAGCAGGAAACTTTGATTTCTGTTCAACATTTATTTCAGTACAAGATCCTAACGGAGCTTGTGTAGGACCTACGGCAACACCAATTACAGGAACAATTGCAAACGAGAACCAAGAGGTAATCGAAGAAGTAATTGTAACATTAAGTAATGCAGGAGGAGCAATGGGTCTTCCAGTAGTAACTAATTCAAACGGAACATACTCTTTCAACGGAAACACAAGCGCAAGCTACGATGTAACTCCAGGGAAAGATATTAACTACTTGAATGGTGTAACTACGTATGATTTAGTATTGATTTCTAAGCATATCTTAGGAACGGAAGTTTTAGATTCTCCATACAAAATGATTGCAGCTGATGCGAATAACACAGCGTCAATCACGACATTGGATATCGTAAAATTGAGAGCATTAATTCTTCACATTGATGATGAATTAGCAGCTAATACATCATGGAGATTTGTAGATGCAAATCACGTATTCGGAACAAATGTATTTGACTTCCCAGAATATGTAAGTCCAACTGTAAACGGATCTATATTTAACCCTGCTAACTTTATGGCAGTAAAAATTGGAGATGTAAACGGAACAGCTTCACCAAACAGCTTGTTAGGTTCTGATTCAAGAACATTTGCAGGTGAGTTAGCTCTTTCATTAGAAGCTACTCAAGTTGCAGCAGGAGAAACATTTACAGTTGATTTCAAAGCGAACGACTTCAAAAACATCGCAGGTTACCAATTCACATTAGGATTTGATAACAACGCGGTAGAATTTGTAGACGTAACTTCAAACTTAGAAGGTTTAGATGTAGCAAACTTCGGTTTGACTAAATTGTCTGAGGGAGTAATTACAACTTCATGGAACTCAAACGAAGGAGTAACTGTAGCAAACGGATCAGCATTGTTCTCAATGACTTTCCGAGCAACTGCAGCAGTTAACACGAAAGAATTATTAAGCATCAACTCTCGTTACACAGAGTCAGAAGCTTATTCTAATTCTGATTTATACAACGTAGTATTAGAATTCAACGGAACAACAGTTTCTAACGGATTCGAATTATTTCAAAATACACCTAACCCATTCAAGGCAGAAACTACAATTGGTTTCACAATGCCAACAGCGGGAGCAGTTACTTTGACTATCTACGATGTATCAGGTAGAACGTTAAGATTGATAGAAATGGATGCAGTTAAAGGTGCTAACTCTGTAAATGTTACAAGAGATGGTATTGATGCAACTGGAGTTCTTTACTACCAATTGGAAACAGCTACTGAAACAGCTACTAAGAAGATGATTTTGGTTGACTAATCTTCGGATTACGAAACACAAATTATCTTTTCTAGATAAGTTTTAAAAGAGGCGCCTTCTGCATTTGCAGGAGGCGCTTTCTTTTTTTAGGTGCTTTGTTAGCTTGGGAATATTTTAACATGTGATATTTTAGATAAGGATTATGTATGTTTTTTGTCCCCAGAAAATAAAACAAATAGGAGTATATTGTCGATGAGAGATAAAAGTGGAATTAATTCTTATTTAAGGCTGAATTTTTTCACCACATAACACCCTTTTTTATACATGTATTATAAATTTAAAAAATCATTTAATAATGTAGAGATAGTTCTCAATGGAAAGTTAAATTTTTTCTTTCTTCATTGCAGTATTATAACAGAAGAGGTAATTGATATTTGATTACTCTTTAACATTAAATGATTTGAAAAATTAAACAAGCCCACTTCTCATTTTTGATGAGAAAAACTACCTTTCCCGAATCTTCATGTTGAAGATTCGGGATTTTTTTTTTGGTAAAAGAAAACGGTAACTACTCATGTATGCTCTAATACAAGCAAGGAGTAAGATTAAATGTATTTAGAAACCAAGGATAATATCGAAAACTGGAATAAAGGATCGGAGAAAGAAGTAGGAAAGTTAATGGACATAAGTAACTGGTCAATATTAAATATAGTTTTTGACGGTCTATTTTTCCGCCATTTTCTCCAAAAAAATAATTCCAGACCGTAGGGTATGCAATGATTTTTTTGAAAAAACTAGCAAAAAAATTCCCTCGTCAAAATTCTATATTTAATAATGACCACTTACTTATTTAAAATTAAATGATATCTGATTTTTCCAAGAGCCATGATCTAGCTATTATATTATCATAGGTAGAAATCTTGGTTTTTATTTTTTTAGCCTCCAAAAAAGTCAATTTATTATTCGATGTTAATTTCAACAACCTCTTGGTCGTCTTAATAAAGTTTAAATAGGAATTAGCTTTCGTTTTACTTAAATTCTTTCTTCTTCTAATGAACTTCTCAATCGTTAGAATTTGACCCATGCAGAATTCATATTGATCAGAGGATTTATTTTTATTAAAAATCTCAAACAAAGTTCTGATGGTAAAAGATTTCGTTCTAAGGTCAAAAGCTAATTGGTCGAATCGGCAATTCCATAAAAGCTTTAGGGTTTCTTCAAATTTGTCTTGCTTAAAAGTAATTTTCCCTCTACAAAAAAGGATACAAGCCTCGCGTATATTTTGAGGTAAATGTTTTGAATTATTTTTGATGAAATTTTCAGCCCATTTGAGTTTATTTAGGTGGGTAGCAAGGACAACTATATTGGTGAAAGACTCAGGAGTTATCCGATTATTTCTAATTAGTATGTTGTTTTCTAACGCCCTTTTATATAATTCAAATTGTGTTTTGATTCCGTCTGAATGACCAGAATTAATTTTCATTCCATTTGTATTCAGTATTAAAATGAATAATGAAAGTTGTTCATTGTGAGAAAGAAGATTAAGGTTATTAAAAAACGTGGAGACTAAACTATCCAGCGATCCTGAATCTTTGATATTTTGAATGTTGTGTAAGTTTTGAAGATATAATGGGAATAAAATACTTTCAGAGGAATACTTTAAAGAAAGTTCTTTTATGGTTTCTGAAAGCGGAATTTCGATATGTTCTTCAAAGGTATTTTGTAAGCAAGTAACTTCACAAATCAATTGCAATTTGGAGAGTAAATAATAAGTATCTAATCTTTTTTGAACCTCGGTCAGATTTAATAAATCGTTTTTAGAAACAAGCTTACCTTGATGGAAGTGTAGCCCTTTTTGTAGGAGATAAAGATCTAAGTGGATTTTGGCATCTTGAGCCGGGGAAGCTTCTAATAAAGAAATTAATTTGTTGGATTCTTGAATAAACTGATTATCCAAATTCCGACTACTTAAGGCATCAATATATATGTATTTATTCAACAAGTTGTCGTAACGAATTTCTTGATTTACATAAAACTGTTGAACCAAATTGACTAAATCTGAAGTCAATTTAATAATCTTAATATTATCAAATGGAGTGTTAGGATAGATATATAGGAAGGCTTCTTCTCTCGTTCCAAGATTGAAATTGGTTTTATCCTTTTTTATGTTTTGATATAAAAAATCAAAAAAAAGGATAATGTCTTTTTTGGAATTAAAATAAGGAGAAGAAATAAATTTTTCTAAAAGTGGTAATTCGTGGGTTTTTAAAGCCTTTAAGAGGTGTTCAATTTTTGAGGTCTTCATTCGTCTTTATTCTAATGGTTGTGGTGGATTTTGTCAAAAAAAAAGGGACGTGTGATAGAATAAATATATTGATTTTGAAAAAATAATAATTACTGGAACATCCAAGGAACTTTGGTTAGATGTTTTGTAACTGTTCAGGTAAAAGTGGCCAAGTTTATCTGTGACCGTCACGATTAAAATTAAGGTTTTAAAATGCTACAAATACTAATAGATACGATGAAAGCGAATCAAGGTTTCAAATTTCTATTTCAAACTGATAGTCAGCTAGTTACGAATTTGATTTAGTAAACCTTGTTTTAAAAGACTTGATTTAGGTTAGTTTACCTCGGTTTTCAATCAAAGACTATTTTTTGAAATTTATAACTGATTGATAAATAGTACAGCTGAACCCTTGATTCGCATGATGTATATATCTGCAAAATTAGGTAGAATTCTTGTCGTATCAAATAATTAAGTGAGAATTCAATGTTACAATATTTTTGCACAGCTCTCAAAAGATACCTAATGAGTAAAATTATATACCTATTTGGTGTAGAAAAATAGGAATACTAACGCCTAAGCTGTGCTAGATATTTCAGATTATTTGTCCCAAATAAAAAATCTGGTTTACCCTATCTTGTGTAAGAATAGCAATAATAATTCGAGTTTCTTCCCTAAAGCCCGTTTTAGATTAAAATTTTTTCCCACTACCGTAAGTTAAATTGACTTCAAGAATCCAGGTACCTGTATCTGATTTATCCTAAACGTATTTTTCTGAAAGACCCGATTTTATCTGGTTTTCCAAAATGAATAGTTAGGGGTTTCATAAGTCAATGAAAACAAAATTAAAACAAAATTTAAGATTGAAAGGAATCAGCAGGATCTCGATTCGTTGAAATTCCTTGTAAAATAAATACTCCTTGAGTATTTAGCCTTTAAGCGGCAGTTTAAAGGCATGCCAATTTTATGCCTGTTTTGAAAGGATAAATATTAAAATATTATAATAACTCTTTTTTTATCCAAATGAGAATCTGCTACAATTTTAAAAAAAACGCGTAATCATGTATCAATTTTTTTCACTTAAATGTAACAAAACTTTAAAATTTTATCTCATGAAAAAACAATTTTTTACTTTAATTAAAGATCTCAACAAAATGATTTGCTTCAAGCAATGCATTATATTGTTGTTGATCATATCTTTTACGTCTATTGGTGCAACTGCTACAGCATCAACTTATAGCACACCTGATCCCCCTGAAGAATCACTAGTGGTAATCCAAAAGGTCACTGGGCATCATGGAGGACAAAATTTTGGTGAAGAGAAAGGAACCTTAGGTGAGATGATAGATCTCTCAGGCATGGACAACACAACTGATGACAACGATCCTAGTACATGGATAGCCGATGAAGAAGGCTGGATTCATGAATGGCAATCTTTGTCCCTCCTTTCAGCAGGAACCAATAGTAAGATTGGATGGGTGGTCATTGAATTGGGTAGCGTGACGGATGACCTCAAAGATTTATACATTTGGAATGAGCGCGAAAAGCCCCTGAGAACTGTTGACGAGTATAATGTATACTATGCTAGCTCACCGACCATGGCTGTGCCTGAGGATCCTGGACAAGGTAACACAAATGGTGATTACGATTTTGACACTGGAGGTTGGACCCAAATTGGAATGACTCTCAATATGTCAAGCCGTTTCGATACGGGAGAAGAAGAAGACGCAAATGACGTCGTGGATCTTGGCGGTGTTTCAGCCAAGTATATAGCCATTGAGATCATCACTAATGGCGGTCATATGGAAAGAGTCGGCTTAGCCGAGATCGCATTAACTACTACTGCTCTTCCACTTGATGTTACAACGGTTGTGACAGATGTTTCGTGTAATGGTGGTAGTGATGGTACTATAACTGCGACAGCTACAGGAGGAGTTCCTCCTTACAATTACAAGTGGGTAGGTTTTCCTGACGATACAACGTCGACGATAACTGGTCTTCCTGCGAGAAGTCTGCAATATAAAGTTATTGTAACGGATTCTGGGATGAATGAGAAAAAGAGAAAAAGAAGAATACTTGAGCCAGATGCGCTTACTATTTCATTTGGCAGCTCGAATGCAGACTGTCAAGGAAGTGAAACAGGATCTGCTACAGCATCTGCTGCAGGTGGAATTGCACCTTACACCTATTTTTGGAGCAACGGCGAAACGACAGAAACGATTTCAGATCTTCATGCAGGGGCTTATATGGTAACAGCAACAGATTCCAATGGATGTACTTCTGTGTCGGCTGTAACTATTACTGACCCAAATGGATTAGTTGTGTCAGTTCCTGACCTTTCTAATGTATCCTGTAATGGAGGAAATGATGGAAGTGTATCAATTATAGTGAGTCTTCCAGCAAGTGGAACGTCACCATATAAATTACGTGGATACTATAAAAATGGAGTATGGGCTGGTAATCTTAACCTACCTTTTGCTCCAGTGTTAGGTGTAGACCATGGGATAATAGTTGATGATTTAGAAGAAGGCCAATATTCATTTTATATTCAAGATGCAAATGGATGTCAAATTACTGTTAGTACTACAGTTGATGAACCAACTGAATTGATCTCTGATATTATTACGTCTACGGATGTATCCTGTTATGAAGATTCAGATGGTACAGCTACAGTGTATGCTACAGGAGGAACGACTCCTTATACCTATGCCTGGACAGGAGGAGCTACTTCAGCTACTGCTACAGGTTTAGATGCAGGTACTTACACAGTAACAATTACAGATGCCAACGATTGTACGGTAGTAAGTACAACTACAATATCTGAACCTGGTCATTTGTTTATAACCAAATTCGGCGGTAATGATGTATCTTGTTATGGAGGAAGCGATGGAAATATTTATACACAAATATGGGGAGGAACTGCACCTTATACCTATATCTGGCTTGGTTTTTCAGCTGCGGATAATGTTCAAGACGCATTAAATATTCCGGCAGGATATTATACATTAATAGTAATAGATGCGAATGGTTGTTCTGCATTTAAACCTTTTATCCAAGTTGAACAACCACCTTTGTTAACAGTATACATAGATAATGTTACTCACGCAGATTGTGCAGGAAATGGAACTGGTTCAGCTACTGCATATGCAGCAGGCGGAACTGGATCATATACTTATGCGTGGTCAAATGGTGATGATGAAGCAACAGCTTTTGGAATGCATGCTGGTGGATATTCAGTAACAGCAACAGATGAGAATGGTTGTACAGCACAAGCGAGTACGACAATTACTGATCCAAATGGAATGTCTTTGGAAGTAATTGAAAGTAGTCAACCATGGTGTCAGGGAGATGATAATGGAAGTGTTACTTTAGGAATTTTAAGTACCGGTAACTTAGGAGGAACCCCACCATATACCTTGGTTGATATATATTTCAATGGTAATGAAATAAGTGTGGATATGCCATTTACAGGTAATACATTGTACGTGGATGGTTTAGATGCAGGTCAATATGCATTTGTTGTACGAGATGATAATAATTGTGAAGTGGCTCAAGACTTTACGATGGATGAGCCAACGTTATTGATTGCTGACGTGACTACATCAACAGATGTATCCTGTTCCGGTGGATCAGATGGTACAGGAACAGTATATGCCACAGGAGGTACAACTCCATATGGCTATGAATGGTCTAATGGTCAGACAACAGTAACTGCAACTGGCTTATCTATTGGTACACACTCAGTTACTGTAACGGATGCTAATGGCTGTCAAGAATCAGAAGAGATTGGAATAGGAGAGCCTGGTGAATTAAGTTTAACACTCGATTTTACAGAGGATGTATCCTGTTATGGAGGAAGTGATGGCTATATTTATATTGGAACACTAGGAGGAACAGCACCATATAATTATAATTGGACAGGAAGTTCACCTCAGCCAATTGATAATGCTCAAGATGCACAGAATATTTCAGCAGGAACCTATAGTGTAGAAGTAACGGACGCGAATGGCTGTACTTTTGAAATCGAAGGTATCGTAATTGCAGAGCCAACAGCTGTTACTGTTTCTATAGGAAATGTAATAAATGCAGATTGTGCAGGAAATGAAGATGGTGAAGCTACTGCAACAGCAGCAGGCGGAACTGGATCATATACTTATGCCTGGTCAAATGGCGATATCACAGCTACAGCTACTGCTCTTCATGCAGGAGGTTATAGTGTAACAGCAACAGATGAAAATGGCTGTACAGCACAGGCTTCAGTATCTATTACTGATCCAACAGGAATGAGTATGGAAGTAATACAAAGTAGTGAACCTCTTTGTAATGGCGGATCAGATGGAAGTGTAACACTAGCGATATACTTTTCAGGGAACTTAGGAGGAACACCTCCATATACATTAGTTGCGATCTATAAAGATGGGTTACAAATTAGTGCTCCTAATACTCCATTCACAGGAGATATATTAGCAGTAAATGACTTATCAGCAGGACAATATTCATTTATCGTAGTAGATAATAATGGATGTGAAGTTGTTGAAGAACAGACAATGGATGAGCCTAATTTATTAATTGCGGAAATCATTTCTTCAACAGGAGAAACATGTCTTAATGCAGCAGATGGAACAGCAACCGTGAATGCAACAGGAGGAACTACTCCATACACTTATTTATGGAGTGATGGACAAACTGTTTATGATGCAACTGGTTTTGTTGCAGGAACTTATACAGTAACAGTAACAGATGCTAACGGATGTGAGGCTATTACAAGTGTAGTGATCGGTGATCCAGATACAACAGATCCAGTCATTGAGTCATTTGTAGATTTGACATTTGACTGTTCAAGTATCAGTAGTACAACAGATCCATCAGCCTTGCTTGCTCAATGGTTAGAAAATAACTATGTAGCTTCAGATGATAGAGAATTGGTAGGAGTGAGTTATGATTATACTGCAATAACTCTTGATCTATGTACAGCAAGTACGACAGTAGTAACATGGACAGCAACAGATGCATGTGGTAACACAGCAACAGCAACGTCTAATTTAATAATAGATCCAGATGTAACGGCACCGACCTTGACGGTACCAGCACCATTGGCAATAGATTGTGCATCAATTAGTAGTACAAGTAGCCCAGCGGCATTAGTAGCTGCATGGTTGGCAGAGGCGAGTATATCAGATGATTGTGATAATGCACCGACATTAACACATAATTTTGATAATGGAGCATTGGATGTATGTGCAGCGGCAGATTATAGTATCACGGTAACGTGGACAGCAACAGATGCATGTGGCAATACAACAAGTGATAGTCAAACAATCGATGTAACAGTAGATGTGACGGCACCGACTTTAACAGCCCCAGCAGATGTAACTTTCGATGCTGACGTAAATTGTAATTTCGTGTTGTCTGATTATACAAGTACTATCGCAGGTGATGATTGCGATTCAGATGTTCAAGTAAGTCAGTCTCCACTACCAGGAACTGTACTTCCACTTGGATTGACAGTTGTAACTTTAACCGCAACTGATAATTGTGGAAATGAATCAGAGGATACGTTTGATGTAGTAGTGGAGGATAATACAAATCCAGTTGCTATTTGTCAAGACATAACAGTTCAATTAGATGCAACAGGAAATGCGACGATTACAGCTGCAGATGTAGACAACAGTAGTTATGATAACTGCTCAGTTGCATCAACAGTAATTAATATTACAGATTTCACTTGTGCTGATCTTGGAAGTAACCAAGTAGTACTTACAGTAACTGATGGGGCTGGAAATACTGCAACTTGCATATCTAATGTAATTGTTGTGGATCAAATAGCACCAACTTTTACATGTCCTTCACCAGTAGATGTTCAAGGATGTGATGGATTAGTTCCTGATTTAATCTCAGCAATTGGAGATGAAGCAGATAACTGTGTAAGTGTGACGATGACTCAGGATCCACTTCCGGGTGTATCAATCGGAGGATTTGGAAATTCAGTAGATGTTGTGATTACAGCTACTGATGGTTCAGGAAATACGACTATCTGTACAGTTACAGTAACTGTTGTGGATGATACGAATCCTGTTTTCCAAAATTGTCCTGCTGCAATTGCAGTAGCTAATGACCCAGATCAATGTGGAGCAATCGTAAGTTGGTTAGCGCCAGTAGCGCTTGATAATTGTACAATAATGGATGAAAATTCAGTAGTACAAACAGTAGGTCTTCCATCGGGTTCAATGTTCCCAGTAGGAAGTACAACTATAACTTATATTGCAACTGATATTGATGGAAATACGGTAGAATGTACATTCGATGTGGTTGTTTCAGATACAGAAGCACCAGAATTTATTACTACTATCCCTGGTGATGAGATAGTTGAATGTGATGCTATTCCTGCACCATTTGTTATCATTCCAATGATGCATACTGCAGATAATTGTACTGAATCAATGAACATCGTTGTTGATTACTCAGAAGAAATTATCGACATCATATGTGCCAACACTTACACTATTGTAAGAACATGGACAATTACAGATGAAGCTGGAAACTCAGCAATACATAAGCAAAAAGTATATGTTCAGGATACGACTAAACCAACCTTTACAGTACCTGCTGATGTAACTATCGAATGTGATGAAGATACTTCTCCTGCAAACACAGGTGACGTAACTGATCAGATGGATAACTGTTCAGCTCCTGCTGATATCGTTGTAGCTTCTACTGATGTAGAAGATTATAGTGGTTGTGGAGGATATACTGGAACGATTACTCGTACTTGGACTGCAACGGATGAGTGTGGAAATGTAGAGACTAAGGTTCAAGTTATTACGATCGAAGACACTACTGGCCCAGATGCAGTTTGTCAAAGTATTACTGTTGAATTGAATGCACTCGGCGAAGCGGTTATTTCTGCGAGCCAAATCAATAATGGAAGTACAGACAATTGTGCAGATGAGTCAACTCTAGTATACCAATTGAGTAAATCAATGTTTACATGCGCGGATATCGGAGCTAACTTAGTTACTTTGACCGTAACTGATCCTTGTGGAAATATCGGAACATGTATAGCAACGGTAACAGTTGAAGACAACATCTTACCGGTAATTGCTTGTCCTGCGGATATGATTATCCACTTAGATCCAGGTGCATGTGAGCAAGTAATATCATTTGATGTTTTAGCAACTGATAATTGTGATGTAACGGTAGCACAAATTGGCGGACTCTTCGGTTCAGGTGATGGATTCCCAATAGGAGGTCCTTATGTCTTGACTTACGAGGCAACTGATGAAGGTGGAAATGCAGTACAATGTTCATTCTCAATTACAGTAAATGAATATGTACCAACGAGTAATGATTTAACATGTAATACTTTAGTAAATCTTTCATTAGATGAAAACTGTGAAGCAATTATTACTGCTGATCAGATTCTAGAAGGAAATAACTATGGATGTTATGATGACTATATCATCACTTCAACAGATGCTAATGGAAATAATATTCCTGGTAATATATTAGATATTACTCATGTAGGAATGACTATTTCAGTAACAATTACTGACCCAATAACAGGTAACTCTTGTTGGGGTGAAGTGTACGTAGAAGATAAATTGATCCCTGAATTTGATTGTCCTGCAGATATTACCATAGCGTGTAGTGAAAATGCAGTTCCTTCCTTAACAGGTGAACCAGTAATTACAAGTTGTGAATTAAGTCACACGGTAACTTCTGTAGACGTATTTACTGACTTTGGTCAATGTGCTGACCCAAGAGCAATGATTGAAAGAACATGGACAGTAACTGATGACTCAGGAAATGCAGCTACATGTGTTCAAATTATTACCATCGCAGCGGTTGATTTAGCGGATGTTACATTCCCTACAGACTTAATTGATGCTACGGCATTAGAATGTAGTGATGTTTCAAATGATCCTACTTTAGTTGATCCTGACAATGCTGGTTTTCCAACCATCAACGGATTGGCAATCACTAACTCTGGATTATGTATGGCTTCAATTAATGTCTCTGATGAAATCTATGACATATGCGAAGGAAGTTATGAGATCGTACGTACGTGGAAGGTGAGAAATATGTGTTTACCGATTGGACCTGGTAATCCAGTTGAGCATATTCAGGTTATCAAAGTATTAGATACTGAGGGACCTGTAGTAGTAGCTCCAGCTGATATCACAATTAGTACAAGTAGTGCAAATTGCGAAACAGGTTTTACTGCTCCAGCTGCTAATGTTACAGACGGATGTTCTACTTTCAATGTAGTTACAGATACTCCATTTGGATCATTAACAACTAACGGTGGATCATTAGCTCAAGCACTAGGATTAGGAACTCACACGATTACTTACATTGCAACAGATGGTTGTGGAAATGTAGGATTTGACGAAATGATTGTAACGGTAGAAGATCAAATTGCACCAATTGCAATCTGTGATGAAAATACAACTGTTGCAATTGGAACAGATGGAGCAGCATCTATTGATGCAATTACATTTGACGATGGAAGTACAGACAATTGTAGCGACGTTACATTTGCGGTAAGAAAGATGTTCAATGCTTGTGACCCTACCAATAATAGCTTCGGATCTTCCGTATCATTCTGTTGTGCTGAGGTTGGAACTACTGTAATGGTAGAATTGAGAGTTACAGATGCAGCGGGTAATATCAATGCATGTGTGGTAGAAGTAGAAGTACAAGATAAAATTGACCCAATCGTTATCTGTCCATCAGATAAAGATGTAGAGTGTGATGCAACGTACTTAGATTATATCGTAGTGGGACAACCATTACCACAAGCTGCAGTTGATGCAAACGGAACAGCTATAGCTACAGATAATTGC
>Ga0209712_10003258_pt1 | contig 13181 bp, 13 predicted proteins | sample ArcOceMetagenome_FD_187443 | JGI IMG/M metagenome (GOLD analysis project Ga0209712, IMG submission 187443) | Marine eukaryotic phytoplankton communities from Arctic Ocean - Arctic Ocean - Greenland ARC118M Metagenome (SPAdes) (version 2) | ecosystem: Environmental > Aquatic > Marine > Oceanic...
AAGATAGAATCATGCAACGCTCACTCACAGCTCAGAATGATTTAGAAATATTATCGATGATTAACGGTCTGCGAAGACCGTTATACCGTTTGCCATTGGTTAGTAATTCGAAGTGATGAAATGAGCGATGATCTAGTTCCATTAGATGCCAAAGAAATAACTAGAATAATTATAGTATACCTATCGCATCAGATTACACGTATTGGATCACCTTTACACGTTTTACCTTTACTCACATGGACTTACTACATTGATCCCATACAATGGTGTGCAAGATTACCTTGTTTTCCTTGAGCTGGGCCTTGTGGAGCATGTATTCTTCCACTTCAAGGTTCCATAGTTTGACCTTGAACTTGTTGTTCTCTTCTGCAGTGGTGAGTTCAACAGGCTCTGGAATCATGACATCCTCTAGGTTCGTGAGGATGCCCATGATATCGGTACCACGGTACAGGGTTTGTACAATGTGGCTCTTGGTTAAAGTGTGCACCTTGTCAAAAAGGGCCTTGTCACTGTTCTTGGCTGGAGTACAGAAAAGGGGAATGCCTTCAATGCCTCCTCGCTGTTCAACTTTGGTAGTGGTGTCTCTTCCACCGCCTCTTGGGTTCCCTCTTGGATTCCTTGGGTTCCGACCTGGTCTTCCTGCGCTACTGACCACCGGCACTGGTGTGGCAGGAGGTACTTGTGGCACTGGAGCATCAGCCATCTTATTTATTCTTATATCTTGGATGACCTGGATGTTGTTGAAGAGTCTATTGGTACGCTGACCGTTACTCAATTCGATAGATGCGCGTCGTGTAGCGTGGTTTACTTTTATCACCTTGCCGCGGTTGCACTTGTATTTTATCCGAACCTTGTCGTTCTTTACCTTCAGTGTGTTCTTTTCTTTGGTACCAGCACTAGTTGGGGTGATGGTGGCCTTTAATTGAAGAGCACGGATAAGTTCGTCGATTTCCGTGTTCTGCTTGGTGGCCTTGAGATTCTGAAGTTCTGCTATCGTGTCAGAGTTGTTCATGCAATCCAGAAAGGGCAGGTCTAGGGGTCAGGTCTACTAGAATTCGATTTCAATTTGAATAATGTTGATTATACTCTTTCAACGAACCGCTCAAGATCTTTAGTCTATGATGCTACATGGTTCAGTACTGAAGCAGTAAGGTCAAGCAATAACGGTGATCGATAAAATCTACTTATATTTGCTGTGATTATTCAAATTGAATGAGATGGTTCATTTCATTCCTACTTAAAACATATCTCTTGGTTGCGAGACGATGCTGACATAAGAGCGGCGATCGCTCTTCTGAGTGGTTGAGATTACCTCCTGGGTACAGGCCCTTTAGCAAGGGTTTTAGGCCCTTTTGCGATTTGCCACAAAACTTTTCTTTCAACACTCGTGTATCTCGTAATCTTATTCACCTCCAGACCTTTTTTAAACCACCAACCACTCCCTATAAAACTAATTGACGCCTGTGCTACGCTAATGTATTTTGTTGATTTTCATAAAGAATCATATCCCGTAACAGGTGGATTAGTGGATCATTTTTGGAGATGTTGGCCCTTTTCTGCAATGAAAAAAAGCTTTGAAAGCCAACTTTAAAACCTAAAAGAAACAAAGACATAAATGAAAAATTGAGATCTATAGGATTAGTATATGATTCAGTGCGTTTGGGGAGGTTTTAAATTTTACTTTCTAACTGCTAGTAGTTTTGTAACGAGTTTTGTCGCGCCGTTGGAAAACCGACTGCCAGTCGGTTTTAAACTCCTGTGGGATTATTGCACAATCCCGGTATGGTACGTGTACAATCTACAATTTTAATTATAGGCAGCCTGACGGATCCTCTGTCTACATACGACTTCCAATGTTTGTTGCTTGAAGGTATGTACGTCATTTTCCAGGTGCGTCATTTTCTCCACCACCACCCTCGCTAGGCATTTGATATCTTCTCTGCGTCCTTACTTTCCTTTTTCCTCTCGTCGTCCTTTTCTTCTTCTCCTACATTGGCTTCAGTCCTATTTGTTTTCCATTTCTCTAAAGTAGCATTTTCTCAACACTTTCAGTCAAGAATCGTTCTATGTGAGTAAAAAGAGGGTTCATTGACCTATAGGTGGTATAGGTGGTGCAGCAAAGAGACGTCTATAAAGAAAAGCCTGAGTGAGTGGACGTCCAGAACCGGAATGGCCTAGAGGAACCGCCGGAATATATTTAATTGCGATGACCTGCTTGTGACCTGCTGGCATGTGGCTGCTGCGCTGGATGACCTTCGTATTTTTTCTTTGTGACGGAAGCACGCATGCCTTGAATCTCAAATCGTTCTTTCGAAAAATCATAATGACCTTCCCATCATGTTTTCTTGCTATTATGATACACTATTTTGATCTCACCTGAACCCCTCTTAAATGGGACTCTAAATAATACACCGTTTTTCGTTTTTTGGTAATGCCAAAATGTGGCTGCACCACCAACTGACCTACTTCTTGATTAAACAACTTATCACCTTCCAAAGATGAAAAGAGCGTTAAATGAAAAGAGTGTTGAGTGTTTGCTCTCAAATCATTTCGAATTTCTCTGCCCTAAATATTAGTATTAGAATTAGTGGCGAGGAATTGAGAGACAGTTAGTACAGAAGGTAGGTAGACTTCAGATAGTTAGCAAATAGCTAGTAAAAAGCAGTTAGCGAAAACCGTTACACCCAAAATCTCATCGGTGTTGGCGGGAACCACTTCTAGTCTTGTCGGTCGGTCACTTTACTAACCACCGTCTCTCGAGCGAGGATACCGTACGTACCGGTATGTACCGGTAGTATTAGATAGGAATCGCTCTTTAGGAGATAGGCCTATAGAGGACGTCTGTCCGTCAACACCCGCCTTCTCGAATTTGAAAAGCAAGAAGAACACTATGACTAAAATGAGGGTCATTGTATCATTCATAAAAATGAGGGGTCATTTCTCTAACGTGGATATATCAGTCATTGACTATGCGGTCATTGAGCTGTGTTAACTTATTGTATAAGTTGTTCCTTGAAACTTTGATAATAACAAACTTAACACTCTAAGCTTGCTCATACTTTCGTCAGAACTATTCATGATCAATATGAACTTGCAACAAATGAATCCTAGACAGAACAGCTGTTTGAATTTTACATCCGTACATCTTGAGCTACAATCGTTTCCCGAGCGATTACGTCATACTGGCGTCGAATTTATGAAAAAAAACGGTCCTGTCAAATCGCCTCTAGTAGTAGAAGCAGGGGAATGCACACATGAAATTCACTCCTCAGCTGCAGACAATACAGTTAGATCTAAGCCTCCAATAACTGGCTTTGATGACGATAAATCTCCGATGCCAGCATCGATCCTGAAAAAGAGGGGATACCAACGTCGAAACTCGGTCACTGACATGCTGCACAAGACGATCAGTCCGACTCTGGGAGAAGGAAATCGTGCCCATTTTTCTTCTGAGGATCTAGCATATCCACCAGCAAAAAAGAGAAGATTTCAGCGTCGCAACTCTGCCACTGCCGCCATGTTGATAGCCGGGCTAAGTTCTTCTCAAGGGGGATGTGTGGGCAAAGAGGTGGAGAATGCAATATTTCGATGAGATGCGCTCCAGCTTTGCAGCGTACATACACGTAAATATAATTCATAGTATAGAACCACCTCTAAACATGCTTCTTCATTTCACGTTAAGATTTCAGCGTCGCAACTCTGCCACTGCCACCATGTTGATAGCCGGGCTGGTGGAGAATGCAATATTTCGATGAGAAGCGCTCCAGCTGTGCAGTGTACATACACGTAAATATAATGCATAGTATAGAACCACCTCTAAACATGCTTCTTCATTTCACGTTAAGATTTCAGCGTCGCAACTCTGCCACTGCCGCCATGTTGATAGCTGGGCTAAGTCCTTCTCAAGGGGAACGTGTAACGTGTGGGCAAAGAGGCGGAGAATGCAATATTTCGATTAGAAGCTCTCCAGCTTTGCAGTGTACATACACGTAAATATAATTCATAGTATAGAACCACCTCTAAAGATGCTTCTTCAATTCACGTTACGACAAGTTATATAAGATAGATAGCTATTAGATATTCGATAGCCGTATTGATCTTGATCGAGAGTGATTCTTCGGAACAATTCGAAGCTTTCTGAAGAATTTGTAGCCATTCACTTTTATTCTGTTCTTTGCGTCGTGATTATCTATCTCTTCCTCCCGCTTCTCGCATATACTATCTTTTAGCTCAAGCTCGCTTCGGCCTTCCAGCTGAAGCTTTCCTTGCCCATCGTGCCCAAGAATGATCATTTCACAATTCTTCGGATTTGCAAGCATGTTGAATTGATCAATAGAATACCGAAAGTATCGCATCAGTAGCACCCTAACTGATATCCCATGCGTAACTATATAACAGAAAATAGAATGTTAGAAAGGGGAAACCATTGGAGGGTTCGTAACAATTGTCCTGTGACCTGAAGATTTTCTTCGTAGTGTACCCTCCTTTCGGCTACACGTTGTGCATTCCAGGTCCAACATTCACTCTAATTGCTCAAAGTATGTGTTCATACAGTAAGCACATTTTTGAACTTACCTAGAACATAATTTTGACTTCTATTTGCATCGAAAGATCTCCATAAACTATCCAAAAATGTTGATACACGATCATACACGTCTGAAGCACTCTCCCCATTTGGGAACCTGTAATAAAAGACTCCAAACTTGTGCCGCTCCCTTTTTGCTTTGTTCATGGTTTCCTGATTTTGGTAATTACCAAAATCTTGCTCTCGAATCCGTGGGTCTTCGTGCCATGTGATCCCCATCTCTGTCAAACGATTGTACCACATCACCTTCCTCTCATGCTGATCAGTGATACGTCCAAACTCAGCATCTGGGTCGCACCACGCAGAAGCGAGGCCATGAAATGTCTCCATCGTCCTGACATATGGTGAAACTATGAAATGAACTGTACTCCCGTCCTTCCCATTGCACAAAATTTGGTTCCGAAGAGCTTGCCCTGCCATTTTCGCCTGCTCCCATCCCAAATTTGTCAAAGGTATTTCATTATCTGGATGCTCAGTGTATATGGCTTCATTGACATTTCCTTCAGATTGCCCGTGTCGAATTATGATGAGACGATTGGGCATAATTTTTGAATTATATGTGGATCTCCATTCGGCAAATCGTGATGTATCTGAATTATCGTTTGATGCTTCTTGAATCTCTCCCTCGTCCTCCGAAGACACACTCGTGGAGGTGGAGCTGAAGCTGTGATTGATCCGATTCAGAATTCGTTCTGTAAAGGAGCTGGTCCGATTTTTTTCCTCGAGGTGATTATTTTGAGATTGTGATGCGTTGGCGTTCTCATCCATAAGATCTTGCAATCTATCGTATGCTGCCATGTTATTCCTATGATCTGGTTTCTGAATGTCGTGAGGAGCTGGCATGACTTGCGTTAAAGGCTGAGGGGATTGTACGCCATAGGATGCTTTGTTTTCGAAATGGCGATGTGATTTGTGGAACTGCTTCTTTATACGTCTCTGAAAACAGTCAGAGTCCAGGTGTGAACAATAGTCAAAAGAGAGTCTGTTTCGACTCCGTCGATAGTTATAGATGTCTTCGTCATTGATGTTGATGGGCAAACTGACATCATCGTCGTCGCCTTCTCCTCCCTCGATAGACAGCGTTCCCCTTGCTGCAATCTTTGTTAAGATTCTTTTCGCAGTAGCAACACTTAGAAAGAGCGCAATTGATAGCCATGAGCAAGTTTCTTGCGATTCGCCGTCCTTGTTCATGGCGGTGGGTTGAATGTTGGATTTGCTGATTGCTGATGAGATTGAAAATTATCAGCTACACGTAGAGCGGTGGCTGCAGATCAAACGGAGCAAAAGCCCAAACGAAATATGAACTTGTCAGTACTACAGTTGTATGATTGTCGCTGTTTCAGCTGAGTTTGCAGTAGAATAGAACTGTATGTATGTCATGTATGATGACTGACTGTGTGAGTCATGTGTGTAACCTTGTTGTAACCAAGTAACTTTGCGCGTGGGATGATGGTTGATGGATGGTTTCTTTCTCGTAACCAAGCGCGGGCACTTTTTTGTGAGTGAGTGGAGATGTTTGTTGTCTGCCCGTGCGTCACCGTGCGTCACCGTCACAGTCTGAGCTTCGGCCTAGTTCAAGTCCCAAGTTTGAAAATCCCCCTTGCTCTTGGGTGCATATATCTAAAACATGGGCAGAGTACCTGCTGGTATTCTAATTGTAACTTCGACTTTGTAAGTCTCCCTTCGTGGTGCTGGTTGAGGATAGGGCAGCAAATTGAAAATGCAACAGATTCGAAGATGGTAGTAATTTCAAATTGATGTTCTGCTTCCCAAAAAATTTGTTTTTAATTCAAAATACTAAAATTTCAAATTAAGTTGTTGCATGTTGAATGTACTGTATTATTAATAATGCATTCAACATGTTTTTACTGTAATTATGGCATATTTTCACTGCAATTATTGGCATCGTCGGAAGATGCCAAATGGAGATTTCCTTTGGAATCGAAGCAATAGTGATCTCCGTTCCAGCTGATGTGATGGTTGGCATGCGAAGGCAAAGGCATTATCTTCCGTTGAAGCTCTTCCATCAATGCATCAGTTTCCATACTATTCCAATGCTTGATTTTTATGTTTGAACTGAAAGACTCGTTCCGATCAGATCTATTCCAGTAACCATACGTGTACCAATCATTTACATCTGTGTACATGTCTTCAAGCGCTTTCTTTTTCGGCGACATTCCAAGCGTGTCGACGTACATGACATTATTCCAATCTAAATAGTGAATTTCATATCCAGCCGGGTGCATTGTATCATGAACTTGATAACCTAGAGAACATCCGTAAATGTGACCGCGTTTCTCTGTATCAAACGGAATTTGTGCACGAGAGCCACTGCCGTCGTTTGCCTCTTCGTACCCTGGAGTCATTGCAAACCTAACATGTGGGGGGAATTTCTCATTTGTCTTCATTACAATTACCCGTGGACGAATGCCAGCCTCCAAAATTGACTTGATAACATGACAATCAAACGAGTCTATATCAATCTTTAGCAAGTCCACGTCTTCGTGAAATTCAAATCTCTTCAGTAACCCAATAATCTTATCTGCCCGAATATAGCTAACAACCCCTTTCACTTTGTGATTGTTCGGAAAGCGAGCATTCAATTTTTCATGCAGACGATCATCGCCGCCAATAAAGAGGCCGCTCCATCCCTGATAAATCAGAGAAAAACATGGGTCGTTGTCTTTCACAGTGGCTCCTACTAGGTGCACAAGACGCTGATTGTCAATAGCCCCGATGGATTGCTTTAGGATTTCATCGAGCCCAGCTTCCATATCAATGTGCCCACCGCGCGGCTCAGTCTTTACCATCTGCCCACGAATCCATTTTGCATCCCGTGGCAACATGTGCAGGTGCTGTTGTTCGTTGCCATTGTCAGTGAAAAGTGAACAAAAAGCACCTACGGCTATGACCGTTGAAAGAAGAAAAAGAAGACGAGAAAGCGATCCGGTTGTTCCACTCTTCTTGAGTTCTCCTCTCCTTGATCTGAGGTCATAATGTACATTGGTATTTTTCCCTACCCGATTTAGCATTGTAGTAATAAGGCTTGGGTGCAGTAAAAGTTTGCCTTGGTTTGTTCTTTGGTTTGATGGTGGTTGATGGTACAGAACCATGGAAAATCGAGAATGCGGACAAAGTTTGAAAGGAAAGGCGTATTTACAGTCATTCTGTTCGTAAAAAATCTTACCGTGGTCAAAGGCCTATATGTATTACCATCACTGGAGCCTTCAAAGTATCCACTTGTATCAACTCACGTCTGCTCGCTCTTTTATAAGCTTTACACAATCCATAGCTATAGGTTAATGGTTCTAGAAGGGGAAAATAGAAACCAGCAGTGGTCACAACAGTGTATTCTGATGCTATTCAAGAAAATGAGTACACATATTCAATATAGTAGTACAAAAGACCAGCATTCAGGAATTGGAATTTTATTATTTTCTTACATAACAGCTACACTATTCAAATATTGTTTTGCTTGTTTAGCAGGCTCACACTGTAAAAATGTGAGCGTGAATCCCACAATAGAAGTATTTTACATGCGCTTGTAGGGTTTTGTACAAATGATGCAGGCGCATACCGAGAGATAGAGCAAGCAATTTATACATTATTTCTTGGATTGGGTAGCGGCAACAATCTCCACTTTCTACGACGATTTTCTGGCTTTTCGCCCCCAATGTCCATATCCTCCAAATCAAATACCTGAATGAGAGGAGACTGAAGGAGATCAAGATCCCAATCCTGTATGTGATCCAGCATAATGAATTTTCTCTTCTTCGGGGGCGGAGGGGGTGGAGGCGATAATGAATTTTGTGCAGGCAGATTTTCGATGGGTGTGAACGGCGGGAGGATCCTCGCATTGGTAGATATCAGTGTCCTCGGTGGGGAAGCAGGTACACGTAAGTGTGCATCCTTCGAACGAGGTGTAGAGACGTGTTGTCTTGATGAACAGGTGGGTTGAATATAAGAGCTGCAATCAAGATCTGTAGTATCCACAGTTAGGTGCATGTGACTTGTTCTTCTAGTCCCAATTGATCGATACATTGTGATACAAGAAATGAGCAGCAAGGTTGTTGTTAGGTAGTAGTGGTGAACTGTTCTGTGTGTGGAAATTTTCCATGAGTAAAAGATTCGAATGGAACGTTAACGCAAATCACGACCTTCCTTTATGTTCTATGATATTATGAGGGGTGAATGGTTCCTTCGCTCTGAGCGGTGAGAATGAATCACGGTAATCCTTGGTGTTCTTTTTCTGTACCATGTGTATGATACGTAGTGTAGAAAAAATGAGACGGGTTTAATGGCTGGCAAAGGTTTTTTGATGTCATTTAGCTTAAATAGACAATAACAGTGTTTGGCTCGTGATGATTCGTGATGATGCGATGTATGGAAGGAGGAGGCCCGCGCGCCCGCCAGCGAGCCACCAGCAAGCGTAAGAATGCCAGCAATGCCAGCGCGACAGCGAGGGAGCCACCAGCAATGCCAGCGCGACAGCAAGGATCATGTCTGGATTGGATTACAACGGTTTAACGCTTATACACTGCGAGAAAGCTAGTAGATAGAATGAAGATGTCATGAAGACTAAACTGCGCGCGATACAATGCGCGACATTACGCGGGCGGGATGCTTTTACTTGTGCCAGTTTCAAGTTGCTTGCGTTGCCAGTACCGGTATAAACCTTTCCAATCCAGACTTCTGATCCTTTGCTCGCCAGCAATGCCAGCGCGACAGCAAGCCAGCGAGCTTCCCAGCAAAATAGCCTAAGAGAAGACTAGCTAGCTATCCAGAAAATCACACGAGCGTGTCTTTTTGATGTACCGAGACGGCCTGACTTCAGAAATCACACGAGCGTGTCTTTTTGATGTACCGAGTAAGCTGGTTGCAAGGATGTTGACAGCGAGTATGTTCATTGTTATCTCGCTGATTGAGCATCGTGGTGTAGGATTGGGAACTGGGGATTTGAATCAAGTTTTGATAAATCCATTTGAATAAATGCGGACAACGTCAAAGAAGGAAAGGTTTCTTTTTGAATGTTATGCCACATGAATTTTCGTAGAAGAGGGCATCCAATTTCAAATTCTTTGTAAAAGCGGGTTACAGTGCATTCTGATGCTATTCAATAATATGATAAAGGCAACATCAGAAATTTGGAAATTTGGAGTATTAATATTTGTTCTTGGGTTTATTTATAAATAGTAGTTGCAGGTTTCAGAAAGCTGAGACTGGCGAGCTGAGATTGACGTTAATAGGCTGCAGTCTCAAAATCATGTAAAAATGTGAGCGTTGAATCCCGAAATATGTAAGTCTCTGACATCCGCGATGGGGGTATGTACTACTACAAAAGATGCAAGCGGATGCTGAGATGGGGTTCCTTCGGATATGGAGAAATCAATTTAAACATAACTTCTTGAATTGGGTCGTGGCGACAATCTCCACTTCCTCCAATGATTTTCTGGCTCCTCGCCCTCGAAGTCCATATTCTGCGAATAAAAATCCTGAATGATGGGAATCTGAAGGCGCTGAAGATCCCTATCCTGTATCAGATCAACGGTGATGAGTTTTCTCTTCAGGAGTGGAGGGGACAGAGGCGCTGATCGATAGTGCGCGCGCAGATGTCCAAGGGGTGTGAGAGGTAAGTGTAGATTTTCAAGGGGTGTAGCGAAGGTCACATTGGTCCTTCTCTTCGGTGTCGTAAATGGAGAAGCGGGTGGGCAGGCATCATTCGAGCTAGATGCAGAGACTTGAGATCTTGAGGAATGGATTGGTGGAACATAATACCTGTCAATTGGTTTCGTTTCAAGATGTTTGGTGTCCACTGTTGGGTTCATGTGAACTTTCGTTGCTTTCTTTGTCCACCAAAATGCAGAGATTTTGGGTCTTGATGAACTCGTGGGTTGAGCACAATTCCTGCAACCACTACTTTCAAGATCTTTGGTGCCCACAGATACTGGTAGGTTCATGTGAATTTTTCTTCTAGTCATCATGGAACGATACATTGTGATGTGCAGTGAGAAAAGCTGTATGAAAGAGAGGCAGCGGGTGGTGTGTTGAACTGTTCTGTAGTTTGGATATTTTATGAAGTCAACAATGAATTTCAATTCCAAATAATTCGTTTCAACGTTTGGGAGTGAAGCCTGCTCGAGGAGTTCTTTTTCAAGCGAAAAAAATGAGATTGGATCGCCAGCCGCCGAGTTTTGATGTCTTTTAGCTGATGGGCAATACAATTTAAAAACACTCGTGACCTGCTCGAAAAATGAAGGCTGGAAGCCGGCTTGTTGTTGTTCTGGGTTCTTGAGGGTTCTTTATCTTGTTCGCCAGCCGTGCCAGCAATGACACCACCAGCCATGCAAGCTGGTAGCAAACATGCTTGCTGTGAGTATGTGCATGGATTAGAGCAAAATAACTACAAACTTTGCTTCGACCAGATCGACTAAAGAAAGCCAGCCTAAACAATTTCATTCGTGGTTCAAACATTCAAGGTGCTGGCTGTGAGTATGTGCATGGATTATATCAAAATAACTAACAAAGGTGTTTTGAGCACATCGCCAAAAAGCCAGTCTAAACAATTTCATTCGTGGTTCAAACATTCAAGGAATAAATGTACTTCATAAAATGCGATAACTTCGAAAGTAGTGCTGTACTTTCAACCAATGATCAACCTGCTCGGCAGAGTTTGCGTAGGCATGGAGGATACAAGAGCTGTCGAAACTATTCCAAAAGATTATCCCATGATTACAGCGCCAAAGCATAGGTTAACGTCTCGCCCCTCGCCGCCTTCTCCCCCAAGAGTTGAAAGGAATCTGATCAAATTGACTCCAGATGAGCTGTCCGATGCCTCTTTAATGCAGAAGATTCAGATGCCTATTCTCTCTGATCACTACGAGGCCAGAGACGACATCGCTACGAGGATTGACACGTTCCAATTGCAACCAAGAGATCAGCCACAATCATTTCTCTTACAACCAAGAAATCAACCACAATCGAGACCTGCTCGTGAACCACTGATGACTCGCCGAACCCAAAATTACTACTGAGTCTCTCAACCTGCTATATATATTTAAAAGGCATTCAACGCTGTACATAATAATCCATATTTTCGACAAAATGGGCGCTCAGTGGGAATTTTATCTGTAAGAATGTTTTATTCAATTATGCATTCATGTCTCCTTTGAAAATGAACCCACCATGCCACATCTTTCGTGCGATGAATCGTACTCTTTGCAATGGCTTGTACATTGCCATCAATGTCGTCGCCGCCGCCTTCGTCGATCTCGTACACGACCACCCTTAAATCATTTGTGAAACCCAGATCAATGCTCTTGATTATAGGAATCCCATACACTCTCCATTCGGCAACGTTGGCGAATGTATGATTGAACGACATGGTATATGTAGAACTGGTATCAATCCTATGATCAAAGTCAAACTTTTTTCTTCGAACCGTGTCCTCGTATTTCTCTGGAATCGCATATCCTAATAATGGAAGTTCGCCTCCTTCAGGGGTGATCACTAGCCTATCAAAGGCTTGAAATGCGGGTGAAGACAAATGTGGGGTGTCACCTCCTTTCCCACCTCCGTAGCTCATGTGGACAAAATCGTATCCCAAACTCTTAATAAATCTAACAGCAGCCTTTATAATTGTTCGAAGTGCCCAGGACAATTTATATTCTGTAGTCTGGGGAATTTCTAGAGCTAAATAAAGGGGCCCTTTCAGTTTCCGTTTAAACTTCCCTTGAATTTGTAGTTCAAAATATACATTCGTTTCATTGTCGAAGTTGTAATGGCAATTCGGATGGTCTCGTATGAGAATACAGAGATGTCCATGAAAGAGTGAGTTTCGTATCGGATAAATTGTGCGAGGTCCGAGATAGGATTTGATGTCTATTTCCATGCTTTCAGAATGGCGGTCAATGGATGAATGAAGTCCTGTTTCGGGATTTCCATGTTCCGTATGAGTAGTGTTGTGAAGTTTAGGGATAAAAGCAAGTTCTGAGCAGTCTAGTTCTTCAGACGAGTGCACTATACCGCTGACGCTGCTTCTTATTGGTCGCTGAATAAATGCCCTTAATTTGATATTGTTGGTTGAAATGGAACCGCTGGTAGAATACGAACGTGTACTTGAGCTTGGCAGAGTGTCATTGACGGCACATCTATCGGTGCCGAGGTTTCCCCAATTGGTGCAATGCTCCTGCTGAACACTTCTTGATTCCACCATTACAAAAACTAAAAAGAGATAAACGAACAACATCCTGATCTGAACAAATTTAACTGAAGCAAATCTTATGGGCCAAAGTCAAGTTATGCACAAATATCGGAGGGTGTGGTATTGCTTGTCCTGGGCAGTGGTACCAGTAGACTACGGTATGGACTATTTACTGTAACTTCTTGTACCATGAGGAATGAGGAATGTCAGCAGGTGTCAGATTTTTAGTTAATTTTGGACCTTTTTGGCTTGGTCTCCCTTTTCGTCTATGGGGGGGGTGGTACAGTTGTAGTACCACCCTCGCCCCAAACTCTGTTCAAGCTCCCTCCATCCGACAGTCACACCACGTGAATGGAAAGGAGAACCCATGAGGCTGATCCGCACCATGACTAAAAA
>Ga0209712_10003259_pt1 | contig 13181 bp, 26 predicted proteins | sample ArcOceMetagenome_FD_187443 | JGI IMG/M metagenome (GOLD analysis project Ga0209712, IMG submission 187443) | Marine eukaryotic phytoplankton communities from Arctic Ocean - Arctic Ocean - Greenland ARC118M Metagenome (SPAdes) (version 2) | ecosystem: Environmental > Aquatic > Marine > Oceanic...
CATTTGATGGTGATTCAATGGATCGTGAAATGGTTCGTGATATTATCTTAGAAGCAAAACCTCAACTAGCAACAATTTAGGTAATACTATGACTATTATTCAAAGACAGTTAAAACAAAAAATGACAATTGATCTTGATGGACCCGACGGCAATGCATTCATTCTACTTGGAAAAGCCGGCTCATTGGGCAAACAATTAGGTTATGATGTTGATGCAATTTTAAGTGAAATGAAGAGTGGTGACTACATTAATTTGGTTCAAACGTTTGAATCTTACTTTGGTGATATTGTCACTCTTGAAACAACTAATGAAGAGTTGTTATGAAGACTTCAAGATTAGACTGGACTATTGTCAAAAGTGGCAGTTCATGGACTGCTACATATAAGCCAGATGGAACTGTATTAACAGCAAAAACGAAAAAGGCACTAATGCCTGAAATTATTAAATTTGAACAACAACTATAGGAAGTAACATTTTATGCGGGCAGAATTATACGAAGATGGAATTAAGCGAATCAATACGAAAATTGTAGTACCAATGGATATAACCGATGTGGCAGATTATATACTAAGCGCGGTACAATCGGGAACTGTACGACCATATGCGGTAACTAGTCTCAACAAGCGCCAATTATTACAAGTAGCGAAAGATGCTGTTGAGAGTGATGGAATCCACCGACCGAAAGAGAGTCTTATTGATATTGATGCACTCGTTGAAGCAAGAGTAAGGACTTATGTTGGGGATATGTTCCCAGAGTTGATGTAGGAATAAATATGATGTATGGTGACGAATACGATGAAGATTCTTGGGACTATCTCAACATAGTTAAGAAAATTAAAATAGAACACGAAAAGCAGATTCAAAATGAACACAAACAACGTAAACTGAAAATAAAATCAGGTATGATTGGTGTTGATATATTACAGCAAATTAATAAACTAGGAGAACGATAATGAAAAGTTATAAACGAGCAATCGTATTAGGTGGTGTATTACTATTAACCACAGGAATGGCATCAGCAGAGACATACATGCAGACCGCAGTGGTGAAATCAGTGCAGAAAGTGTATAGTAACATTAGTGTGCAAACACCTGTAGAAGTATGTACAAATGTTAATGTACCGATCTATGGAGACACCAATAATGCAAGTACTGCCGATGTCCTCGCAGGCGCGATTTTTGGAGGTCTGATAGGGAATAGTGTAGGTGGTGGCAAAGGCAAAGATGCAGCGACATTACTGGGTGCTATTGCTGGCGCAGATATTGCCAATAAGAAGTCTTCTAAGAAGCAGATTATTGGTTATCAGAACCAACGTCAATGTAACACTAATTACACTACAGAAGTTATTCGTCAGTATGATGGAAATATGGTTATTGCCGAATATAACAATATGCAGTTATCATTCAAAACAAATAAATTCTTCAATGTGGGCGATAGTGTATCTGTTCAAGTATCACTCTCATTGCAATGAGTAATACAATTATTGTAATTAATGTAAACATGGCATCCAAGGGACATCAAATTGGTAGACTTGTATCAAGTTGTGATAATGTCTCATGGTATGATCATAGTGGAAACGGTGAACATCCGTGGTTGCCATGTAGCAATATATTGAACGCAGAACTAAGTAAGTTTCATTATGATAGAAGATTTGCTGATAATAGTACTATTCCTCCAGTATTGGATTTTGCAAGACGTAGCGGCTTGCCGCTACGACCTACAATCAACTATGACAATAGATTGTTAACATACATAACACATGGTGAATTAGACGAATCCCGTGATTACTTTGATGGGAATCATCTTGTCGTATTAAATCTTGATGTTGAAAGGTTCATGAGTACATCATGGGACTTTAAGGTAGGGAAGACAAAAACACCAATATCTGAATTATACACTGAATTAGAAGTAGTGAATATGTTGTATTCTAATTTATTTAACTATAAAGAACACATGACAGAAGATGATTTTGTTATAGAATCGGTAGATGATCTACTTGATATGGATACATTTAAAAAATTATGCAGTAAATTTGGTCTGCAATTTAATGAACAGAATTATGTTAAAGTACGAAATTTTATAACACAATAAAAAACTTACTTTCTACCATTATACCAGAACCTACCATCCTCATATTCTACTAAATCACCAGTAGCAAACCAATCATTATATACACATATGTCACCCATAACAAATAGTTCACCATCAACAATTTGTGTGTCACACCATGTGGTATCTCCCATTATACTCTTAGTGAAGTTCACTTTATCGCCTGGATTAAATGTTTGATTAATCGCAACAGGTCCCACTTCGCTCATCCCCCAATTGGCAATAAACCTAGCACCGATGTTTATAAACGCTTGAATGGTGGTTGCTGGTACTCTATCACTTCCGCACATAATAGTTATACCTTCTAACGATAATCCACTTTTAAATGTTTTAGTACCCATAATAGCATGTGCCATTGATGGTGTTAGATGTGAGTGTGTGTATCGTGTTATATCGCGTACCCATTTGTATGGGTTAAATTCTGTAATGTCCACGTGGGCGTTTATGCTTATCGCAGGCAACGTTTGCGCAAGTAAACCGCCAGCATGATCTAATGAGCATACGGTGAGTATTCTGCTATTTGATGTAATTCCTTGTGTAATACATGCTATTTCATTCGCATATCTAATCTTGTCAGGACTCTGCCAAATTTGCTTTGCAGGTCCTGTCGTACCACTAGTGTCTATTATATGTCCATCAGTCAATATCTGAGTTAAGTTCATCTTTTAGTTTTTTCCATAGGGGATGCTTTGGTAAGAATTTATGTAATCCAATTGTTTGATTAACGACTACTTCTAGTAATTTAAAATCAAACAATGGAGGAAATATTGCATGGATGATACTTGCAAATGCCATGAGTAATTGTTTCCCAGCCTCACGAAATCCAGTGTACATATGTTTAAAATACAGTACGATTGCATTTTCACGCAGACCACCATTGTAATATTCTGCCATTCTTAGATGGTTCCAGTTAAACCATTTCTTCATTGATATAATGCTCCTATTAGGTATATACTATTATATACATATTTATCTGATTTGTCAATGTAAACTTGACAGTATGATATAAGTGCTGTATAATAATATAAATATAAATAATAGAGACAATTATGCAGACAATTAGGATTACAATCGTAGATAGGCATCTAATGCAGTTTATAGAAAAGTGTGAACAGAACCAGTTCATGAACAACAAAAGTCTTGTGGCTATGAAATGGAATTGGTGCATGGAAGAGGACGGCGCATGGTTCGCTACATATACTGATGATTTTAATGAAATTATTAGTTTAAGTGGTATTCATCCATTTGAAGATGGGTATAGAGTACTGTTCAGAGGCGCCCAATTACAAGTTAGACCATGCGGTCTAAATAGATATCATATGCAAAGTTATTGTTTTGCAGATCAGTTACCTATGCAAATAGACTTTGCAAAAGGCAAGCCTCTATACATCACTACAAACGTAGAACATGATGCTAGTGGTAGGATGAATAAAGTTGATAAATTGTTTCACACATTAGAAAAGTTAGATATTGTAAACTTTGTAGAACAAAAAGAAGTGTGGTATACAAAACAGAACATTTGGCAACTAGACGTTGACAAATATAAGTCAATTAGACTATAGACATAAAAGAGAATATTAATATGAAAGAGTATTTTGCTGATTTAACATCAGACGATCCAGTAAAGACATTAAGAAATGATGATGGTCTTGCAGTAACCGCAAATGGCATTGAGATAACATATAAAGAGTTTAACAAACGAATAAAGCAAGTTGCAATAAGACTAGCACTGGCAGGCATCACTGATATAAATCGTGTTCTAGTAGTGGGCGATAATAATGATATGATATCAACAATAGTAGCAGCATGGGGCGTTAAGTATCTAGGCGCAAGTTCTACCAATGGGTCAGGTGTTCAGAGTAAAAAAGAAATTGATTTAAAATTCCGATCGGCTGATGCAGACGCTATATTATGGGTAGAAACTGACACACTAGATATCATTACTGATTTAACGAAAGTTAAAAAATTGCACCCAGAGGAAAAGTATTTGTATTTCACTAGTGGTACAACAAGGAAAGATGGTAATCTATATACTACCGAAGCAGGATACTTTACATATCCAGAAGGCATAACAACTGGAACTGGAATAATAGATGATATCATAGTGGCGGATGCCGTATTAGGCGAGTACACACAAATTAATTTAATAACCACACATGGCTGGGAAATCGCCTATACACCACACAATTTATGTAAGTGTTTGTTAACAGGTGGGACATTTCATTGGACAGAACACGAGGAAGATGTTCCATTAGTTCATGCAAAATATAAGTCAAATATGATGTCTACCTATCCTGTTCATATTGACAGGCTTGCTGATTTTGATTTCGAGCCACCTATTCCATTCATAGAGGTTTCGGGCGGCGCCCTTACTAATGCATTAGTACAGAAAATAAGAACCTCAATGAAACCACACACAGTGAGTAACACTTTCAGCGCAAGCGGATCAGGTGTATTGTTTATTAATTTAATCACCGATGAGTCTACTGACTGTGAGTGGCTTGTGCAACCACCTAATACACAATTAACAATAAAATTAGACGAAAATAATCAGTTATGGATGTGTCGTAATGGTGCTTGGCGCACTGACAATGATCTATTTGAAGAGAAGGATGGAAAGTACCGTTATATTGGTCGTTCAAATGATGATTTTTTAGTTAGTGGTGGAGGCAAGGTAAGCACATGGGAAGTAGAAGATTATGTTCATGCGATAGTAACACCCGAACATAACAACGCAGGAAATGTATATGTATTTCCTATGAACGGATTAGATGGGTGTGACAGACATGGTTTGATATATAGCGGTAGTCTAGAAATAGAAAAAGTACAAGAAGCATTGTCTGACATAATCAAGTATAAGCAACCACAGAAAATATTTCAAGTTGAAGATGCGTTTTGGTCATTTTATACAAAGGTTGTAAGAAGCAAGATGTCAGAAAGAATTACAGAGCATAGAGAATGTGTATTAACCTCAATAGAAAAGAAGCGTAAGAAAAAAGGAAAGAAGTAGGTGAAGGAATATTACGCAGATTTAGCAGACCCAAATCCAGTAAAGACATTAAGAAATGATGATGTGATTGCAATTTCGGCAAATGGCATTGAGATAACATATAAAGAATTTAATAAAAGAATAAAGAACATCGCAATAGAACTTGCCTCATCTGGTATCACTGATATGCACCGGGTTCTAGTGGTGGGACATCCCAAAGATATGATAACAACTTGTGTTCTAACATGGGGAGTAATGTATCTAGGCGCCAGTTCTACTAACGCATCACATACTCAAAGTATCAAAGAAATTGAGTTAAGGGTAAAATCTGCGAGGGTAGACGCTGTATTATGGAATGATGGTACTCTAGATATTAAGTCTGACTTGTCAAGAGTAAAAAAATCTCATCCGCTTGAACGATTTTTGTATTTCACTAGTGGCACAACAAGGAAAGATGGTAATCTATATACAGTAGAACCTGGCTACTTTGCATATCCTGCTGGTGTTGAACGAGGTTTTGCAATACAAGATGAAATTATGTTAGCAAACGAGGTCTTAGGCGATTACACACAACTTAAAATGGTGATCACACAGCCATGGGAAATTGCATATACTCCGCACAATTTATGTAAGAGTTTATTGACAGGAGGTTCATTTCATTGGGTGTCAACGGATAAAGAAGTGCCACTGACTCATGTGAAATATAAGTCAAATATGATGTCTACATATCCTGTTGAATTAGAACGACTTTCTAAGTTAGAGTATGAAACCCCTATTCCATTCATAGAGATTAGTGGCGGTGCTGTCACCAATGAATTAGTAAGCAAGGTAAAATCTTCTATGAAATCACATACAGTAAGTAATTCATTTGGTGCATGTGGTTCAGGATTAGTATTTGTAAATTTAATCACCGATGAGTCTACTGACTGTGAGTGGTTTGAACCACCATCTTTTTCAAAATTAACAATAAAATTAGACGAAAATAATCAGTTATGGATGAGGCGCGGTAACAAATGGCGTACCGATAATGATATATTCGAAGAGAAGGATGGAAAGTATCGTTACATGGGGCGATCAAATGACGAAATCTTGATTGTAGGCGGAGGTAAGATAAGCACATGGGAAGTAGAAGATTATGTTCATGCGATAGTAACACCCGAACATAACAACGCAGGAAATGTATATGTATTTCCTATGAACGGATTAGATGGATTTTCTCATCACGGATTGGTTTATAGCGGTAGTCTAGAAATAGAAAAAGTACAAGAAGCATTGTCTGACATAACAAAGTATAAGCAACCACAGAAAATATTTCAAGTAACAAATGATTTTTGGGGATTATATCTAAAAATAGCAAGAGGGCACATGTCGGTGCGTCTTGATATACACAAAGATTGTATATTAAATTCTGTAACAACACCCGATAAGGAATTTCAGAAATGAATAATAGATCGAACTACTTGTACGAATTAGACCTACAGTACGATAGTAATAGACTTCAACAAGAACTTAACGACTTGGAATTAGAGCCATATTTTAAAGATAATCCGAACAAAGATAGTTGGTTTGCTGGTCCAGTCACATGGTTATATGCTGATGTGAATGAATCAAAAATTGTAAAACGAAATACCGAACTTGAAAGTCTATATATCCAAATAAAAATATTGCTTGGCACAGACAACATTACAATGGCAGTAATGCGACAAGTAGCTAATACAGAAGTCCCCGTACATAACGATAAAGTGACCCAGAGAATATTAGACCTTTATGGTGCAACACAAATAAAGTGTGCAGTTAATATTCAACTAGGTAATCTGGTAGGTCCGATTAACTTCCCAGCACTAGGTTCACTAGAGACTTATAGATGTGCATTGCTAAACGTCATGGAAGATCATGGCGTACCAGCATTTGAAGAAGATAGGTTCTTTATTAAGTTCAAGATTCTAGATGTCACTTATCAACAAGCAGTAATTAACTATAACTATAACAATACAATGATATAAGTGTTGACAAGCAGTACTAGATGTTATATAATAAGTCTTAAATTAAACGAAGTGAGAAATATTATGGATGCTGTAGACATTGCAAGAATGGTTATTGATAACGGTTATTTGTCAGACGAGGAAAATAGATACGAAGACAATTCCATCAACTGGAATTTCGTGTCTGCCGATTTGCACATTGATTGTCCGTTAGAATTCTCACACGAAGCAGAAGAAGAAGCGTATGATCTATTACAGGATTGTATCTATAAGTTCTGTGAGTCTGCTAATGCGGTGGTAGTACACTAATGAATTTATTCATACTTGATAATGACCCAATAAAAGCAGCCCAACTACAATGCGATAAGCACGTAGTTAAAATGATTTTAGAGTCAGCACAGATGTTGTCTACTGTTCATCGTATGCTAGATGGTAAGTTATACACAGCACCTTCTAATTCAGGCAAGCGCATGGTAAAGAAATGGTCGCATCCCGTACATGACGATGTATTGTATAAAGCAGTGCACATGTATCATCCGTGTACTGAATGGACAATTGAATCAGATACCAACTATAAATGGCATTACACTCACTTCATTGCGTTGTGTGATGAATACACATATCGTTATGGAAAAGTACATGCATCAGATACTAAACTACGCAAAGTACTCAAATCAATCCCCACTAATATAGTAAGCAAATCAAAAACTGAATTCAGACTTGCAATGGGATCAAATCCAGAATGTATGCATCAAGGCGATGCAGTAAGATCATACAGAGAATTTTATATGACGAAGCAATCTAGATTTAAAATGACATGGACAGGTCGTTCAATACCAAGTTGGTTCATATCGTAATTACCACTTGACAAGCAAGGCTTATCATTGTATAATAGTAAAGTAAATCAATATAGGAATATCAAATGAATACTTACACATTTAATGCACAGGACGAAACATTCGTAGTGACGTTTACTAATGGGTATGATCCTTTGAGTGAACTTGGTGACGCGATGGATCAAGCAAATCGTTCATTACTTGACAGGTTAGAGAATGCAACTGGTAGTATCTTCCCAGGACGATGGAAGAATGGTGAAGACAAGTATACGTTTAACTGGGTAGGATTAACTTATGGTAATATCTGATGCATTGATGGACGCAGTGCAGGCATTTTATGCAGCCTGTAAGAGCGAACTTGGTGACGAATTTGGTGGTGATCAGGCTCTCACGATGTTTGACGCACTAGACCCATCAATACGTGGTGCAATGTTAATGACTATGTTTGCTGGTGACAGTACGAAACATGCACAATTGCAGTATGATGTAAATGGTGATCAAGACACTTATATTTCGGCAATCAAGACGCTTCGTATGGTATTTGGATGGGAATTGAGAACTGCGAAAAGCGCAGTAGATCAGGCAAGGGATCATGGACAATATGATTTAGGTATAACAGATCGTGCACAGAGAACGAAGTTAACAATAGCGTTCTCAGCAAGTAACTCGGCATGGCATATTAGGGATTGACAAATATATACAATCATAGTATAATGATTCAACAATTAAGAGGAATTTATGACATTAAACGAAGTAATGAATGCATTACCTGATACAGACAAAGTAGTTATTACACATAGTGGCGGACTTGATAGTTCAACGGCTGTTATTATTGCAGCACACAAATATGGTGCTGACAATGTATATTCAGTTGGTTATGATTACGGACAAAAGCAGCGAGTAGAACTTGAACGTGCAGAACAATTATGTGATAAACTTGGTGTTCATCGTAAATTGTTTGATCTTTCTATTCTAGGAGAAATTGCAAAACCTATGAGTGCAAACATTGCGGGCACTGATATTGATATGCCTACTATTCAAGATGTATTAGGTGAACCGCAGCCGTCTACATATGTACCATATCGTAATATGATCTTATTTTCATTGACTGCTGCTTATGCAGAAGCGATGGGTGCAGAGTATGTGTTTGCTGGTATTCAAGCAACAGATGCGTATGGTTATTGGGATACTACACCTAGTTTTGCAGATGCATTGAATAATGTAATGAGCATGAATCGTAATTGTCCTGTACAATTGGTAGCACCATTTAATACATTGACAAAAGATGAAGAGATCGCACTACTAGAGGAACTTGATGTAGTAAATCTATACGAGCATACATTGACATGTTATGATCCTGATATTGATGGTAAGTCATGTGGTGTATGTCCTAGTTGTGCAGAACGCATCAAAGCATTCATGGATAGGTCTATTGCAGATCCTATTGAATATCAGATTACTATACCTTGGCGATTGTAGGCGATGTGTAGTATATTTGGTAGTTATTATGTTGGTGAGTTTAATGAGTTAGCAGAATTGAACTCATATCGTGGTCAACATTCATACTCTGCTGCATTGTATAATGGCGAGTCGATAGAAGTAGTTGAAAAGAGTTTAGGTGAATTTAAGTTTAATGAAATACGACATGGTGAAATGCATATTGGACATGTGCAATCACCTACTACATCTGAAAAGACTATTTCATCGGTTCACCCATCTGAACTAGACGAAACATTATTATGGCATAATGGTATTATAAAAGAAGAACAATTGAAGAAATGGAATTACCATTCAAATTGGGACACTGCTTGTTTACACAGGCACATTATTGATAGTATGTTAAAATTGAGTGAGGTAGATGGTTCATTTGCATGTGTATATTTCAAAAAAGGAATATTATATATGTGGAGAAATGACAACTGTCCTATGTTTGTGAGAGGTGCTAGTTTCTCGTCAGTTAACTTTAAAGGTGCTGATAAGATTGATGCGAATGTTATCTATCAATTAGACGATAAGGAATGGGTAAAAACAAATAACGAATTCAAGACAAATAAAACTTTCTTCTGGACTCCTGCTGATAAATAGAAACTCATAAGCAAGGAGTAGTGTATATTGGGGGTCTATAGCTCAGTTGGTTAGAGCATCCGACTCATAATCGGCAGGTCCTCAGTTCAAGTCTGAGTAGACCCACCAATATACATTAATGTCAAATTAAATCAATAAAAAGGTTGACAAGTAAGGCTCCTCGCTGTATAATTAGTATAGTTAATGAGTTAAGGAGAGTATGAAATGAAAGCAAGAAATTTAGTATCAAAAAACGCTCGTGCATTCAATAAGAGTGCAGTAATGAAGGATCGTAAAAAAGCCGCAAAGCGTGGTTCAGTTAAGCATAAGAATACGAAGTTTGATAATTATAAGATTTTCGCATGATTTTATAATTATCAAACTATGTAATAGGAAAAGGAAAGAGAAATGAATATTGCAGAATTAAAGAAAATGCGAATGGACGCAAAGCGAAACAAAGATAAGATCGCAGCATCTATTCTTACGCTAGTGTTAGGCGAATATCAAACGAAAGAAAAGCGTGGTGATGTCCCCGATTTGGTAAGCATTGCACAGAAGCTGATTAAGAGTAATACCGAAACAATGGCGCTACGACCTGACGAAAAGTTAGTCACAGAGAACGTAGTATTAGCACTGTTGCTGCCTAAGCAGATGACCGAAGTGGAATTACGTGAAGCGATCATTGTAAGTGGTGCTGTCAACATGGGTATGGTGATGAAGTATTTGGGTGCCAACCATGCGAATCAGTATGATAAGAAATTAGCAAGTAAGATTGCCAAAGAATCATTTTTAGGCAATCTAGATAGAACATTAATAGTAGAAAAATAAAATGAAGTATCGTAGCATAGAGTCAAAAGGTGTACCAATAAAAGCGTGGGAGGTTGTACATACTCTTAAACAAGTAATATGTGTAAAAGGATAAAATTATGTCAAAATATGAATGTTTAGTACCGCATATCAAAGAACGATTAACACTGCATCATAATCTATATGAGTCACAATGCAAGGCTGAATATTGGGAAGAACATTGTGCATCCGCATTACGCTCGGAGGGTATGGGATCTGATTGGCAAGCAGACTTTAATCACCTAGTAGGAATTGATATGGTTTCTAATGATGGTGTGGGTATCAGCAACAAAGGTGGAAAATTAAACAAAGCACATAGTTCAATGACTATTAGTGGTTCGCGATTGACAAAGCACAAGACATTAGATGATAAGTTAGAGTTTCTTCGTCATAAAGTAGAAGATGTGATATTCTGCCTTGCTACCGATGCCATTGAATGGGACGCTGGTGAGCGCAATTATTACTTTATTGTAGTTGATGCAACCACACTAGATTATCACAATCAGCAATGGGAAGAGACATTCAAGAAAAAAGAACCAACTAAATCAACTGGTTATAAGTGTCTAGCCGAAAATTATAGTGCATCTATAAAAAAACCAATGTCTGATCAATTATGGACAACTATTAGTTCTGAATTATTTGTAGAAATGCATAAAATTGTTATTGACAAGTAAGGCTCATTGTTGTATAATGGTTGAGTAAATTAATAAAGAAGAGTAATACGATTATGGAAGGTTTATTAGAAATTACTGGTGGTGAATTTCCACCTCACACATATTTTTTGAATCCCGAAGGTAAGTTGTTTGCTTATATACGAGTGAACGACAATGCACTTATTGAATTCAAAAAGCCGTTGGCATTTTATAAGTCTCGGCGCAAATTTAAAAAAGTAACACATGACACATTTACAGAAAATTATTCAGATAACTTTCGTAAAAAGGAAAAGGTATGATTTTATTCAGTGGTCGCTCGAAAAATAATGTCGGGTGGGAATTATTAGCATTACGCAAAGATAAGAACTTCTCAGAAGGGTTATCATTGGTAGATTTCAAGGTAAACATCTTGCGTGGTGACTTCACGCTACATACTCCCATATTTCAATTGTACATTGAATTATTCAACGTAACACTATTAGAGTTCAGCATTGTAAAAGTTGAACATTAGAGAGATTGTATTATGTCTACATTAGCATCACGAAAGTTTAGATACAGGAATGAAGCAGAAAGAATTAATGATGAACACATTCATTATGAAAATAATGCCTCACCAAAAGAATTATCAGTTAGCATAGAAGGTGCATTGGCTGTATTACTCTATATGAGTAGAACGCTTTCAGTCCCAGAGTCAATGAATCTTTACAAGCATATTTGCGAAAGTGATACACTTCTCTCGGCAAATGCTCATGCAGAAGATCACGCAAACGCTGCCGATATATTTTCATATTGGGAGAACAAGTTCTTCTTGGCAAAATTAAGTGATGATATTACGCTTACGTCATGGCGAAAAAAACTGCTGCATATGTGTAGTAATCGTCATTCACCAATGATGGAATCGTATCATAAGTTATTAATTACGTTGCCGCGAATCACTTCGTATGAAAAGCGCACTGATATTATTGCTGAAAAATATGTGTCTCATGATTATTTAGTACAACAAACTAATTCTAGAGATTTGGAAGAATTAGAGTTGCATCTTATTGAAAAATATAGACATGATACAAAGCGACAAAAAGCATTTGTATATAGGTTGGCAGACAATCAAAATAAGGTATATGAATTGTCCGTCGCAAGGGATCGCGATAGTCAGCATACTATGGCTGACTTGGTTAGTGCAGCATCAGCATTTGATGCAATCTTTACCATAACAGGTAGCGTGAGATTAAATGGTATAGGCATAACTAAGCCACTTAACAATGTGCTTCATGATAAGTTTCTGTATAAGGAATTACAGCGCATTACTTCAATTACTCCTATTTAAGTGTTGACAACCAAGGCGCCTTGTGTTATAATTATTGTATAAGTTAATTAAAGAGAGCAAGACTATGATTAAAACAGCAAAAGGTGTCAAGGTTTATGAGCAGTGGTCACATGCATACGTGCGCGACCTAGATGGTGTCGTATTATGGAAGGCTAATGATCGTAGTCCGTTCGCGGATGTGCTACGTGATTTCCTAGCATTCGGTTACATTAGTAAGGAATCTTTTGCCAACACTGTTATTGCAAAAGAAGAGCAGGATATGGTGGCAGTAGAAGCATACCTTAATCGTAAGCCTAGTGGTGAGCAGTTATTTGAACGCAACGCTAATCGGGTTTAAATCATGAACACATCTAGTCATTTTAGAGAAAGTATTGTGG
>Ga0209712_10003260_pt1 | contig 13179 bp, 9 predicted proteins | sample ArcOceMetagenome_FD_187443 | JGI IMG/M metagenome (GOLD analysis project Ga0209712, IMG submission 187443) | Marine eukaryotic phytoplankton communities from Arctic Ocean - Arctic Ocean - Greenland ARC118M Metagenome (SPAdes) (version 2) | ecosystem: Environmental > Aquatic > Marine > Oceanic...
GCCGAGGAAGTTGCTACTAAGAAGAGGAATTTCAACTTGTGGTTCTGGGGAGGTGGATTTGTTGCTCCCTTCCTTGCTACTTTTTACTACTTCGGACTGAAGTTCTGGGAAAAGTAAATGCGGTGCGGAATTGCACTCTTGCGAAGCTGATAGATTCCTGCATACTTATATAGCTAGAAAATGATATGTCTTTCATGTGTCGACATGGGCAATTTGAGTGAGCAGGAATTCTGCGAGAGGGAGAGAGTTGTAGGAGTTGGGAATGTAAAAAGTTTCAGAGAGCTATATCTTGGTCGCTGCTGGACGTCTTGTTGCGCTACAAACCAACAACCAGACCGATTGACTTTTGAATTATACCATCAGTTTTGAAGACATCAAATCCGGGTGCAAGGTGCTACTACATGTAAAGATTATAATTATAGTACAGTGCATTCCAATGATTCACATTGTTGTTTTAGAGATTGCAACAAACAAGAGTTTTAGATGTCACATTTTTATAACTTCCAAACACTGTTTTGATTCACGCATTCACATTTTCGATTCGAAGAGCTCAAAGTGCTTTTTCTTCCAAAAAAGAGTCTCATTGGATAACTTGAAACTAATGAAGCTCTCCAAAGCAATAGCCTCACTGCTTATCGCATCAGGTGTGACAATCATTTCAGCCGAATGCCCAAATGCATGTTCTGGAACATGGGAGTTGCGGCGCAAGGGATATGTGCACGTGCGACCCCAACTTCCAAGGGTCCGATTGTTCCCTTCGTAAGTTGTTCTCCTTGCTCGTTTTCGCTCATCCACTCGTCTCTTCGCTTACATTTTCTCTTCTCCTCCCTCGCCATCTTCTCGAACGAAACAGGCACGTGTCCCTTTGGCAGGTCTCATGTGGATACCCCGCTTGGAGATCTTGATGCTGACAATCAACTTTCTGGCCACAATGTGCTCAAGATTGAAGGTTCCCCTGCTTTCCCATTTGGCACTTCTGAGAGCTACCCCTTGATGACAGATACGGCAAATAACGTTCTCACGAATACGGCGCATCGATACTCTGAGTGCTCGAACAAGGGCCTCTGTGACAGAATCCACGGCGAATGCGAATGCTTGCCTGGATACGAGGGTTCTTCTTGCCAACGTGCTTCCTGTCCCTCAAAGAGTGTTAGTAAAATCAGCAACAAGGAAAGTCAGGAGACGAGCAAGTTTATCAACCAAAGAGGCATCCTTGGTGGAGCAACTGGAGTATTTGATGGAAAGGCAACAACGAATGTCCCTCAAAATAGCTGTTCCGGACATGGAACCTGCATGACTATCGAAGGGCTTGCTAGCGATGATTACGATAACATTTACAATCTATGGGACAGAGAGAGTACCATGGGATGCAAATGCGATCCAGGGTAAGTCATGATGAGGATCTTTGATATTCTTTTGCTCTGACTAATGCCTCACCAACCACTTTTTCTTTTCTGCAACAACAGATACTCTGGGCACGATTGTAAAAATCGCATGTGCCCCTATGGCATCGACCCTCTTTGGACAGACGATACCACAGCCAGAATTACTCAGACCGCAGTAAGGATCAAGGCTGATGTAGCCAATGATTTGTCTGGCGAGTATGCCATCAAGTTCTTTGATGTTTTTGGAGAGGATTACATTACCGCTCCTCTGGAAATCCCTATTCCTGCCGACTACCCTTTGCATTGTGCAAAGGTAGTTGAAGCCCTCAAGGGACTTCCAAATCGAGTCATTCCTGACATTTCCTGTACTCTAACGGACAACGACACCTTTGGATTTGAATACACCCTTGTATTCTTTGCGAATCCTGGAAAGCTTCGCGAGCTTGAGGTAGTGGGACATTTGGACGGTGACCGTTCCACTATACTTGCTCCAGGAGGGTACACGGCAGCTGTTTACACCAAGGTAATCGGAGAGTTTGAGGACCACTTTACCGAGAAGTGCGAAGGCGTCACACTTAAGGTTGTTGTTGACACTGCCGCTGGAACCGACACTTGGGATGCTTCTCGTGTCCGCCCTGGATCTCTAGGATACCTCACTGATATGGATGCTGCTGAAATCAGATTGTTGAAGAGGTGTTTGGGAGATTCTGATGGAGTTGAAGACAACAACGTTGACGTTGCAAACTGGGATGAAGGTGCTGTCTGGGAAGCTCAAGATTCCACCCCGACCTTTTTCAAGATGATTGGTTCTTTTCCTCACGCAATCAAGGTTGTTCCGAAAGAAGACATGTCAGGATACAACTACTACACTCATGGCCAATACTATCTTGTTTGGTACGACAACACTGCTTCTGCCGGAAAGGAGTTTCGCGTTGCAAACATCAATGCGAACCAGAACGATGCCACTCTTGCCCAGGAGTCCTATGCATTTACAACCCAAGGAATTGTTCGTCAGCTTGGTTTTGACGCTGGTTCTGAGTTGGCTGATAACAAACTCGGTGGATCGTCTACTCCTCGTGTTGTTGCACGCTTCGATGCTTACTCAAACAAACTTTACACCAACTACGATACAAGTTGCGAGAATGATGCTGCAAATTCAAATCATAATCACAGATGCATTGAAAAAGGCGATAAGCTTTTCATCATTGACAGCTGCTGGGGCAAAGGGAATGCTCATGCACTTACTCCTATTTCTACCAATAGAATCTTTGCGGGAATTGAACTTTCATGCAATGACAGCACAGAAGTCAATCTCAACACTGGAAACTTATACACAGTCACAAAGGTATACAAGCAACCTGTCTTGACTGAATTTTCGACTGACGATTTTACAGACACAAGAGATATTAATGCCCCTGAGGCGAAACAGTACGTGGATACCTTTGTTATTGAGGTAGATGCGAACATTGAATGGGAGGGAAAGGAAGGGGATCCAGAACACACAGCTGCGATTTATGACGGTACTGATTGGAGTGATAACACTGGCATTGTCACACTCTTTCACTTTACTCCCAACGAAGCAAGTACCACTGAATACGTCCAGCAGTGTTCCGGACGTGGAAATTGCGAAATCGAGACAGGAATCTGCTCTTGTTTCTCTGGATATGCAGGGCTTGCTTGCGAGAACCAGAATGCACTCGCTACTCGTTAGACCGGAAAGGGACAGTTTGACATCTAAATCACTTTAAAAGTCTTTCACGACGATGGAACTCTCGAGAATAAATGACGACGCGAGGAAGAAGGGCGTGAGAGTATAGTATGTTCAAACTATTAAAATATGATCTTTTTCCGCAACGAAGTTTGTGGCTTTCATGTTTGGAGGCTCCGTCCGATTCTCAATTATCATCAGGCCTACGTCAGATGTTTCTTGGTAGTTGCACTTTGAGATAATCTTCAGCAAACTCTCATTAAAATAAAAGACCAACTGATTTTTAATTTACGCTATCTCATAGTCACATCGTTTGATTCGCTCGATCCCACCCTAATCAGATCTTGCTTAACTGCAAATCTCATGCCTTGGTGTTGCTGTCTCCGACCAGTGTCAAAGTATGATAATCCTGAACTGGTCTTACTTTCAACATCAGAATATTCATCTAAACTAAATGATTTTTGGCTGGAAGTCGTGTACCTGTCAGTCGTCGAATCCTCATCGTCTACAGGATGCGGATAATTTGGGCCGTGTCTGAGAACTTCTTGCCCATTTTCAGGAGTCATTGAGTACGACCTTCCATTTGAATGTGTCAATGCTGGTGATGGAATCATTCTCTTTGAAGTAGATCCAAAGATTTGCTCTCCAACTGGCTTATGGCCGGATGCCGAGCAGTGCAGAGTCGAAATTGTCTTTGAAGAACTGCTTTCTCGTACAGCATATGACGGACGTCTCCCTGAAAACCCCGCAGACCGAAATGATGGCTCTGGGATTTTAGAGGGCGAAGGAAAGATACGACTCTTTTCTTGTGACGGATGACGACGGCTTGAATACTGCGCGCGCTGCTCAAGAAGAGATAAAAGCCCTGGGGACCTCGAGGTTTCTTCTGTATTTGCTTTCTGGAGCTCAATGGCAGGCGGTTGTGATTCGGAACGAAGTATTGGGGAAATGTGCTCTCTAATTACTTTCACATCTGCCTCGATTGCTTTTGACTGTTGCTGATTGTGTGAGTGTGTAGTTACCTCATCCTTATCAAGATTATCGAAGGCTGTATTCGTATTTGATTCTTCTGGCGATACATCTGTGGATTTTGAGGAAGTCAAGTTTGCAGTCTTCGTTTCATCTTCAAAGACATTATAACTGCCATTTCCCCCTTCGACAGGCTCGGTAATCATGCAGTGCTTCGCTGATAACTTAGACCTCATCTCTTGAAAGTTTTCCTTAATTGTCCCAACGCTTTCAAGCTCTCTTTTCTTTGCCCGTAAGAACTGATCGCTCATTACAGACTCTTTTTTTGCCGCCTCTGTCAGCAGCCGCTCCTGTTCAGCGATGGAAGCTTCAAGCATCTTCTTTTGTTTTTCTAGCGAGCTGGCAATGTTTGAACGATCTCTTCGGATCGACTCCATCATCGAGGATTCGTGCCTGCTAGTCGAATCAAACAGTTGATCATATTCTGATGAAAGATTGTTATACAAGACAAGCAATTGACCTAGGTGAGTATCCAACTCGCCGTTACAATCCTCAAGTGTTCTGTTTTTCTGCTCAAGCTCAGAGACATACGCTTTTACATGCTTCAATTCGTCTTCCAGCTGTTCAATATCTTCCACAAGCAATTTCTTCTCGCGCTTCGCCTGAGAAGACAGGTTTGCCATTTCCTTCCGAACTTGTGTCACTGAATTCCTCATCTCCTCGGCATTCGAGAATTTAGACCTGAGTTGCGACTCCATACCTTGGGCCATTGCCCTTGCTGTGCTCGCGTCACTCCTCAAGGAGGCGACAATCTTTTCATTCTTCTCGATCTTTTCCTCTGCTTCACGCTTGACCTCAGCTACAACGTCCTCCTGCGAATCCAATTGATGTTTCAGCATTTCTGTCTTTGCTACGAGATCGTCACGTTCTTTACGCGCCTGTTCAAGATCTACCTCCACGCTTGTATAGTCCTGTTTGACTATGCAGAGCTCCTCTCTTAGAATATTGGTTGTCTGCCTTACTTCGCCGGCTGAACTAAGTTCTCTCTGCGATTTGTCCTGCTCTTCTGCCAGCTCTTGTTCCAACCGATGTATAATACGCTGGGAAGCTAAGCGTTCATTCTCTGATCGTTTTTCCACTTCGCTAAGTGCCTTATTTGTCTCGTTCATCATGGAATTTTTGATTTGTTTTCCCATGTCTTGTGCACGCATCAATATGCGAAGCGCTTTCTGTACACTTGGCATACGAAGATCCTTTTCCTTTAAGACGTCAATAGGAGTTCTTCCATATGCATCTCGGATCTGCAAAGCAGTAGCATTGGCCAAGACAAGCAAAAGCAGCACTCTCTCATTGGGAGCAGTCGACTCGTTGACTGCATTCAGGCACGCATGCAATGGTAACATTCCTTGATCGTCCTGTTTCATGGCACCATCAGGGTAAGCTTCAAGTAATTCTACCACCAATTCTTCTACTTGCTTTAAGAGCGCATTAGGATCTGAATCTGTACTTCTTTGACTACTCGTAGTCTCGCTAACATCTCTGTTCTCGTCATTCTGTAAGTCAAGACTGACCCCACTTTGCATACAAACAAGATGAATAGGCAACTGACGCCATAGGATTCTACCATCGGTTGAGTGGCGACTTACAACCCAAGTTGCACTCTCTTTAGGATTGGTGTCTACTCTTGCTCTAGCACCGTCCCATCTGCGATAGTTGATCCAACGGAATAGTTCAGTTGGGTTATTGTAGTAATCAACCTCATTATCTGCATTTTGTAGAATCGGGGCAGTGCTTTGAGTGTTGCGACCTTGGGGTTGAAATTGATTGCAACTAGAAGAAGATTTGTTTGAAGCTGAAGTTGAATCTTGGCTAGAAGTTTTCTGCACGTTGCTAACTTTAAAAGTACTATTGCGAAGAACTGATTGGTTAGCAGGATGCATCGCATCATTCAACGATGCTGAATGCATATTGACCTTGGGAGATAACTGTGTGCGCTGACGCTGACGCGTATTTAAATCCATATGCACTTGTAATCAACTCAGTATTGAGACGATTGGTTGAAATTGAATGCAAACTACTTTGTTCTCTCTATCGCCAAAGTTATTCAAGGCAAAAAACACTTTGGTTTTGTGTTTGTTCAAAATTGACTAAAATGAAATACATAACGGATAGTTTGAGGCAATTCTAAATGTTTGTTTCCCGCAAGACTCATTCCCCGTTCAGCAGGAAGTGTCTATGTACCGGTATCAATACTATGATACGTACGTGCACGTGCGTTCGTCCTGAAGATTTGTTCTTTGCTTCTCCTTTCTTCCTTTTATATAAATAAGCGTATCTTCAATCTATCTTCTTTCTTCCAAAAAGGTTATAAAATGAAAGAAGCCGCTCTCATAGCTCCATCTTTTACCATCTTCCAAATCTACTAACGATAGTACCTAGCAGCTTACATCACCTACCCTTGTACCGAACCTATTGTAAAGTTCCAAATAACAATATCAAACCTAAAATTAATTGCAAGGATTTCTTAGTTCAAATGGATACCGAAAAGAAACCTCCTGTAGCATTTACAGATGATAAGATAGATGATGAGACAGAGTCTCGAATCTTTACTCATGTTTCAGCTAAAGACGACAACATCTCGCTAGTTCATGCATCCGTTAATCCTAAAGAGCCCGAATCTTCTCCGCAAGATCCGCAAGATCCTGAAGATATGAAACTCGAATCTCAGCCGATGAAATCTCCCATCGATACTTGCCAATCAGATAAATTAGACACTACGGCCCATAGTGCATCCGAAGACAGACCTAAAACCCCACCCACTCGCCAATATGCGCTGGAAGTCCTAGGAGAGAAGACCATGCAGGAATTGGAAGGAACAAAGAAAATTGCAACATCTACCTGTGTAGAAGCAGATTTGTCCGTGATTCCTCCAAGTGAGATTGATGGGACTGCATCTGAACCGAAAGCTATCGTTCAGGACAGCAATCAGGCTAGCGAAAAGACCGTGGCAAAGTCTAGTTCACCTCCTATCGAAGAACATCACAATACCATTGAATCTGAATCAAAACCTACCGATGAAGAAAAAAATCCGACAGGAACCGGGTCTAGTAAGAAGGAAGGCGAAGCAAAAATCTGCGAAGAGGAAGGAACAAATAGCGCCGAGAATGAATCTAAACCATCAGCTGCGTCACAAGGGTGCATCGATCCGGGCGTCAAGGCTAGTGATAGTAACGTGGAAAAGACTAGTTCAATTCACAGCGAACTTGAACTCATCAATGAGAAAAATGAAGAAGAGGTCTGTACTCATCCTGAACAACATAACAATACCATTGAATCTGAATCAAAACCTATCGATGAAGAAAATAATCCGACAGGAACCGGATCTAATAAGACGGATGAGGAAAAGGCTACTTTTCCTCAAGGCGTAGCAAAAATCTGCGAAGAGGAAGGAACAAATAGCGCCGAGAATGAATCTAAACCACCAGCTGCGTCACAAGGGTGCATCGAGCCGGGCGTCGAGGCTAGTGATAGTAACGTGGAAAAGACTAGTTTAATTCACAGTGAAGGAAAACCCAGCAATGAGAAAAACGCAGAAGCACTGCCCGAAGAGGTCTGTACTCATCCTGAACAAGCATCTATTACAACTGGAAAAGAGGATGCTGGTGAAGAAGCAGAAGCTAGTGGCACTGATAAATTGTCTGAATTAACGAGCACCAAGCTAACAGAAGCGAAACAAAGCGATGAAGTAAACATATCAGTGAAAAGTATGAAAAAAGAGCACAGAGAAAGATTGAGCAAGGCTATTGCAAACATGAAGAAGAGGTTACATTACTGGAAAGAGGGTAAATTGACGGACGAGCGTCTAAAAGATGGATGGTCTCAATTTTTGTGCAAGCGTGACAATGGAAGTATTGACAAATATTGGTTAACACCAACGGGTTTGAGTTTGCGTTCACTGTCTGAAATAGAAAGGTTCTTAAAGGCTTTACCAGAGGTCGATGGTGACGAAGATCGTGCTCGCAAAGTTGCTGTTGGAAAGAAGAGCAAAACACAGCCTCAGATCAAGGAAAAAACACCAGCCAAAGTTAAAGCAATTAATAAAAAGGAAAAAACACCGGCCAAAAGAAAAGCAAAGGGACCTGAAATGCCTCGTGCGAGTCCGAAGAAGGTGCAGAAAAAGGAAACAACTTCGTCCAAAAAAGAAGCAAAGGAGTCTGAAATGTCTAGTACGAGCGCTCAGAAAGATTCTATCCAGAAAATGGAAAAACCAGTGAAAGCGGCTAAAAGAAAAGGAGATCCAAAGAAGGTGTCTCTCACAGTTAGCACAGACGCAGTTGGTGGTTTTGATTTTTCAATGACTAATGCAGTCCAAAAGGCATCCCTGCCAAAGAAGAAGAAACACAAAGTCACAAAGAAGAAACAAATGACAAAGCATATCTCAGATGCAAAAGGAGTGCATGTCGCAAAGTCAGCCGCACAAGAAAAAGGAAAATTGCAGAAATTTAGTCACAAAACTACTCCTACATCTGCACGTGCAATTGTCACTCAAGGATCTACACCAGTCACAGCCGAGCCAAAACCTGATCTTGTGAGAAGAAAAAAATTGTCATGCAAAAAACAGGCAGCGACTCGGGCTACTCCAATCGTAGCTGAAAACAAACTTGGGGTTCCAGCCGTCGCTGAGAGAAAGTGAAAAGATGTTTCTTTGGTGTTTCATGTAGTCATTTCTTAAGGTAGCAAACGTATGTCACTCGAATGGACTGAGACGAATCGAGGTGCGAAAACATAAGCCATTGCGTTTTCTTCTTTAACTGAAAACACGAAGAGTGAGAATTCAAAATAATAACTAAAACCTATCGATCTTTTAATAAATGCACCTATTATGGAATGAAAACATAATACAATCGCTTCGACGCTGAAAGCTATGGTTGAGGCCTCGAGAGTGAAATGTCAATAGTATCAACATATTCAAAGTCGTCACCATCGCCATTACCAGTATCACTTGTGTTGACAACGCCATCAATAGTAATTGCATCTGTTATTGTGGAGTCAATTTTATCACCTTCCATGTCTTGAAGATCATTGCCAAAGCCTAATTTGAAGTTGTCGTCTATTCCATCTTCAGTATCTTCGTAGTCGTCATCATGTGACCAGCCATTGCTTGTTACGCAATAATTACCCGAACAACAACGGGTACAACATGGGCAAGCAATGGGATCAACCAACTGACCACAATCCATCCAAAATTCCAAAAGTGCCTTCTGTTCAATCAATTTACAAACTGTTGCAGGAACTCCCCCCCCATGAATTCGGTTTGAATGCAGAAACAAGGATTCTAAACGTGCCAAAGAACTCAGCTCCTCTGGAAGTGGTCCTACGAATTTGTTACCTTCCAGATTCAAAACCTGTAAGTTCTCTAGCATTCCCAAGGAAGATGGAATCATTTCCTTCAAATGATTGTCTTGCAACTCGATTCTCTTCAGATTAGTTAATAAACCAATTTCGTCCGGGATGGATCCGTCAAGCCCGACTCCACCAAACTGTAATTCCTCCACCTTCCCTTCGGAACATATGACTCCATATACGACACCCTTGATAATGACATTCCAAGAACATTCATGCTTTGTATTTGACAAGAAACCCAAATCTCCATAATTGCTCCATGTCGCTCTTACATTTGCTGCTGGAGTGAATTCATTTGCGAAATTATCGTTGTACCTTCCTTCCGTGCAGAAAAATAATAATATGAGGATATAACGCTGGACAACATCTTCATCGGATATATGGCGATGTCTATGGGTATATTTGTCATGGTGAAGGAGCCAGTGGAAGGCTCTCCCTTGAGGCGTTTGAATGTCTAGTAGAATAGTTTCATCTGAATAATTTGCATAGATGGAGGATATTGATTCACTATCGGCTTGGATCATGACATTCAAAATAATTGTTTCTAATCGTGAAGTATCAATACCTCTTTTCTGTCGCACATGTTGCTGGTCATTGTGGAGTTTGGTAGGGTATGTCCACATTGTGGTCACTAGTACCAGAAGGAAGGATGCAATAAAGACATATACGCATTTGGATCTGCTGCTGAGTTTTTGATGATTATGAAGGGATACTCTTGGTCGAGGGATCATGGTGCAACCTGCGCCAGACAAAAATATTTGGCAAAGACGAACAGGAGAGAACACTTCGCTTGTTGGTGCTGTTGCTTACCCCACCAGTTAGTGACTAGAAGAGTGAGTGACCTTACACTACGTATGTATGTAATGAGAAATCTAGAAATAAAGGAGAAAGAACATGTGATAATATGAATGTGATCTCAACGGGTGTTGCACGCAGAACGGTTTGATTGGGATTTTGATACTAAACTAGCCGTGACGTTTTTGTTAGGAGGGGTTTGCAGGAGGAATATAGAGAAAGTCGACCCCATTGGGGCTGAGTGGGGTGATAATGGACACATTCTAAACCCCTTCTTTCTTTCCCACTTACTTGTACTGAAAATTGGCAGAAGAGGAAAAAGAGGTTTTTTTCCCTATCTTATCACGACAGGTACGCTACCCTTGTGACGCTCTACTGCTTCGTATCTTGAGACTATCATGCTATCGACAATATAAAGAATACATCATTCAACCGATTAAGTTGGTGCTGTGGAGAGACTATGGAAATGGCGATTGGAAAGGAGTTTTGGGTCGGATAGGATTTATCCATTGCCGGTCTGGTCGTCGTCATGTGAATGAATGGGTCTGGAGACGTAACAATCACCAAAACTAAACAACAACGCCAACCAATTCACAAGATTTTCGATACACGAAATAATTTGAAGGGGAATAGCTAATGGATCTTTCAGGATAGCGAAGTGATAGTCTCGAGTATACACGAAGGTGTTCAAACTAATGCTCCAATCTGAAGCACTTGACACTGCGAGAGTCATTCTAAATATGCAAAACATCAACAGCAACTCACCCATTCTTTTCATCACATCCCTATAGTGCATCAATTGAAGTAATTTATATCTATTTAATATAAAATGGGAAAAGTACACGGATCTCTCGCTCGTGCAGGAAAGGTAAAGGGACAAACCCCCAAGGTTGAGAAGCAGGAGGACAAGAAGAAGCAGCCTCGCGGACGTGCTAAGAAGCGCATGCAATACAACCGCCGTTACGTTAACGTAGTTACCGGAATGGGAGGAAAGCAGGTCGGACCCAACTCTAACGCTGACAAGATGTAAACTTTCCTTTATCTAGAAAAAAATTACCTGAAAGCTTTCATTTGGGATGTTGTGTAGCTAGAATATATATAGATGTTCAATTCGACATCAACTGAAGAATCTGTTTTGGAGTAAGCATGTTGATAACACACGATAGTGCTTGTAAGTATTAAATGAAGACAATGAGTATTTCCCAGTCAGTTCGTTGTAATTATTACTTGCCTCAGTTTTGAATCATGTAGAGTTTCTGTTTCAATTTCTCGATGCGATCCTACATCCTACGAAGTGAATAGTAACTTTGCACTATTTCAACACTTGCCTTTCCAAGCCGAGGATGCGTCCTTCCTTAGCACCACATCATCTTGCATCTTCCTTCGAAGACCATTATGATTGATATTCCGGTCAAAAATGGTTCACACAATATAATATTCATCTGTTTCTCACTTCAGGGACGAGTTTTGAGCAAGAAAGGACTACTATCTGTAAGTGCTTGCTCAATGTATTTTATTATTGCAATATTCAATATTATGATAGTTATTTTAATAGCTAATCTTGTTGAAAAATAATTGTCATCTTGCAATTTCCCTTTTCTTCAAAAGAACCAAAGAACCGAGTACAAAGTGTTGTATTGCTTTTACAGCGTATGAGAAATGTAGAAATAATTGGAAATTTCAGTACCTTGCTATAAGTGAACACCCATGCTATATTTTAAACAAAGACAATAACTGCTGGCTGATTCTTACACTCACTCTTCCTTCACCAATGTCCTTTGCAATAGCCATTCCATTCGTTGGGATTACCGTGCTTCTTGAAGACATCTTGAGGTCTATCGTAATCAGCATAAATTCAACTAGAATTTAATCCATTGGTCATCTTGACGACAGAACCTTTGTGCTCGTTCAATCCATCTTGTAGGTATTTTATGATACGTGTAATCCACGAGGCGACGAATTCATTACAGGTGCTACTATGTAAATCGGTTGAGGAGCATTTCTTGTCATTGGAGGTCCTTCCCTTCTAACCGACAGCGTTCGATATGAAATGAATATTATAAGCGTAACGCTGTTAATTTTTAAGAATGTCCCATTCCAGAATGATGATTTGATGAACTTCTTTAAACTTTAAACTTTAAACGTTTTCCAGAATTTCAAATTCGTTTTAGGCGTTTTATTAGCGGTTTAGCTTGTTTTTGACGCCTCGTATACGCCTTGAGAGTTAAACAAAACTTACGAAAAAGTGTCATCGATCATTCCTCAAACCTATTGCTCAAAAAACAAAAAACCATTGAAAATAGAAAATAGCATCTACGACAATCCGCCTTCTCTATTCTTCTTCTTCACTGTGTTCAAACAAGTGGTTCAAAGCAAGCCACACTAGCTTAGTTCAAACAAATCATTACACATTTTCTAGCCTTAGAATGACAACATCGCTCCCACCACGCCCTTCTATTCACCGCCGCAACAGAGACCTGGACATTGCCCTCTTCTTCTTTCTGTTTCTCTTCGTCTCCTTTGAATTTGTGCGTTTCACGAAAACAGAAGTACAGCAAGCGCTCGAGCCATTAGCTGAAACAGGACAAGAGATCAAGAATTCATCCTCCAACGGGACAGAAGTAATTGAAAAAACCGAAACAATACGACCTAGCATAGCAGTCAATTGGGATCACGTCCTTTCCGATCCAAACTGTAAACTATCAGATGCGGATAACTCTCCTCTCCCGTTGGTCTTTATGGCATTGGGACGGACAGGCAGCTCCATCACATGGGCTACAGTGGCGAAATTAACGGGAGATTCCGAACCCGAAAAGGCTATTGAAATCGTCGGCAGGACAAATACCGAATCCACTGACTTTTATAATTCCGTACCAGATGAGTTGGCATCCAGTTGGCCATCATCTTATATTTGTGATT
>Ga0209712_10003261_pt1 | contig 13179 bp, 8 predicted proteins | sample ArcOceMetagenome_FD_187443 | JGI IMG/M metagenome (GOLD analysis project Ga0209712, IMG submission 187443) | Marine eukaryotic phytoplankton communities from Arctic Ocean - Arctic Ocean - Greenland ARC118M Metagenome (SPAdes) (version 2) | ecosystem: Environmental > Aquatic > Marine > Oceanic...
GGACTTTTTCATGAGTTTAATAAAAAAAAATATTTACGAACGTTTTCCTTTATAATTAAATTTGAAGTAAAACCTTCAGTACACCATGCTATTTGCCCTTTATTATAAATATGATTTCTATAATAGTTTCTTTCCCTCTATCAACATAAAAAGCCTCTAAGCTTAATAGTTTACTAATAACAAATTCATTTAAATCAGTAAACTTAAAACCTCATATTCTTTAACAACCTCATAATCAATTATATTTCCCGAGTTAAATCCTATTAGTTCCTTTTATTTATTATTTTATAAATGTTGTTTACTTTTACTTTTGTCATCTTTTCTTAATTATAGTTAAATAATGTTAAGGATATATTAAAGTGTCTTTTTTCTGAAACGTTTTATAATTAAAGCCGTCTTTCTGATATATACATTTAACTTAATATATTTATTATGAAAAAATTAAAATCAATCATCACAATTTTAGCAATTAGCTTATCTACTATTTATGCTGTAAACGCAACAGAAGTAAGTCCTTCAAAAACAAAACAACTTAGAACCGAAATTATCTCGATTTTAGGAAGCAAAATTTCAGTAGAATTAAATAAACCAAGCACAGCAGAAATTTCTTTTATGATTAACAATCAAAATGAAATTGTTATTATTTCTGTAGATTCTGACATTGATGAATTAAATGCCATCATCAAAAGAAAATTGAATTATAAAAAGGTACAAGTAAGAGGCACAAAAAAAGGAGAAATCTATAAAATACCTTTGAGAATCAATACCAAATAAAATTCACAACTGGTTGGTTAGTTGGTGTCCAATTTTAGTTTAATACTAAATTGGGCATTTTTTTTTAAAAAAACTCCTGAAGAAGTTCAGGAGTTTTTTTAAAAAAAATTTTATTTACGAGCGTTTTCCTTTTTAATTAAATTTAAAGCAGAACCTTCATTATACCATTCTATTTGTCCTTGGTTGTATGTGTGGTTAGCCATAATCGTATCTTTAGTACCGTCAGCATGAACAACTTCTAATGTTAAAGGTTTACGTGGAGCAAATTCATTTAAATCTACAAAGTTGAAGGTATCATCTTCTTGAATTAAATCGTAATCAGCTTCATTAGCAAATGTTAAACCTAACATTCCTTGTTTCTTTAGATTTGTTTCATGAATTCTAGCAAAAGATTTTACAATAACAGCGGCAACACCTAAAAAGCGGGGTTCCATTGCTGCGTGCTCTCTAGAGGAGCCTTCACCATAATTATGATCTCCAACTACAATTGTTTTAACTCCTGCAGCTTTATAAGCTCTTGCGGTATCGGGTACGCCCCCAAATTCTCCATTTAATTGGTTTTTAACAAAATTTGTTTTCATACCAAATGCATTCACAGCTCCAATTAAACAGTTGTTAGAAATATTATCTAAATGTCCACGATAACGCAACCAAGGCCCCGCCATAGAGATATGATCTGTTGTACATTTGCCGTGTGCTTTTATTAATAATTTAACACCTAATAAATCATTTCCTAAAGGCGTAAAAGGGGCTAACAATTCTAATCTTTCCGATGTTGAACTTATTATTATTTGTACGTCACTACCATCTTCTTCTGGTGCTAAATATCCATCATCTTTTACCTCAAAACCTTTTGGTGGTAATTCCCAGCCTGTTGGCTCCTCTAATATTACTTCTTCACCGTTTTTATTAATTAATTTATCCGTCATCGGATTAAAATCTAAACGACCTGCAATCGCAACTGCCATAACCATTTCTGGTGAAGCAACAAAAGCATGTGTATTAGGATTACCATCTGCACGTTTTGCAAAGTTTCTATTAAACGAATGAATTATTGAATTCTTCGGTGCATTTTTGGGATCGTCATAACGAGCCCATTGACCAATACAAGGTCCACAAGCATTTGTAAATATCTTAGCATCTAACTTTTCGAAAATGCCTATAATACCATCTCTATCTGCCGTATACCTTACTTTTTCAGAACCTGGATTAATTCCTAATTCTGACTTCATTTTTAAACCTTTATCAATTGCTTGTTGCGCAATGGAAGCTGCTCTCGATAAATCTTCATAAGAAGAGTTTGTACAAGAACCAATTAGTCCCCATTCAACTTTTAATGGCCAGTCATTTTTATTCGCAATATCAGTCATATCAAAACCTACTTTTGTAGAAAGGTCTGGCGTAAAGGGTCCATTTAATAAAGGACCTAATTCTGATAAGTTAATCTCTATTACTTGATCAAAATATTGTTCTGGATTGGCATATACTTCCGCATCACCCGTTAAATATTCTTTTACTTTATTTGCCGCATCTGCAACATCGTCTCTATCTGTAGCCCGCAAATAACGCTCCATAGACTCATCATACCCAAAAGTAGAAGTGGTTGCTCCTATTTCTGCTCCCATATTACAAATTGTACCTTTTCCTGTACAAGACATTCCTTTTGCCCCTTCACCAAAATACTCGACAATTGCTCCTGTTCCTCCTTTTGCCGAAACAATGCCTGCTACTTCAAGAATTACGTCTTTTGGTGCCGTCCAACCAGAAAGTTTTCCGGTTAATTTAACACCTATTAATTTTGGAAATTTTAATTCCCAAGCCATACCTGCCATCACGTCCACAGCATCGGCTCCACCAACACCAATAGCAACCATGCCCAAACCTCCTGCATTTACTGTATGAGAATCAGTACCAATCATCATTCCTCCAGGAAATGCATAATTTTCTAAAACTACTTGATGTATAATTCCTGCTCCTGGCTTCCAAAAGCCTAAACCGTATTTATTAGAGACAGATTCTAAAAAATTAAAAACTTCATTACTTGTATTTAAGGCAGATTGTAAGTCTGTACTTGCACCGTTTTTAGCCTGTATTAAGTGATCACAGTGTGTTGTTGTAGGAACTGCGACTTTCGTTTTACCTGCTTGCATAAATTGCAACAAAGCCATTTGTGCAGTTGCATCTTGTAGAGCAATTCTATCTGGGGCAAAATCTACATAATCTTCTCCTCTAATAAAGGCTTTTTCAGGATTTCCATCCCAAAGGTGACTATATAATATCTTTTCTGATAAAGTTAAATGTTTTCCGGTAATTTGACGTGCGGCGTCTACGCGGTCTACAACTTTTTCGTACACTTTTTGGATCATCTCAATATCAAAGGCCATAAGATTTATTTTATTTTTATTAATTAATAATTCAATATACTAAATATAGAATTGTTATCAGAAAATTTTTCAAATATTAAACTTATAACAGAGGATTTATTGCCTCGAAATTATTTGGAGCTCATCATCTTAGTACTGTTCTTTCATTTTAATTGGTTGTCTAAAAAAAGCCTAATTCTAAGAATTAGGCTTTTTTGTAAGTTTAATATTTTATAATGATAGATATATAAAATGGAGTATTGTAATTTTCTTTTATTTAACTAACTGTTTTAGAGAAGGAGCAAACTTTGTTAAGTTGATTCCTTTTACTGCAGTTTTATATTCATCCATTGTAGGAGTTCTTCCTAAAATGGTAGAAAGGACAACAACAGGCGTTGACGAAAGTAATGATTCTCCTTTTTTCTCTTGACTATCTTTAACAACTCTTCCTTGGAAAAGACGCGTAGATGTTGCCATTACAGTATCTCCTGCCGCCGCTTTTTCTTGGTTCCCCATACAAAGGTTACAACCAGGACGCTCTAAATACAAAATATTCTGATACCCTGTACGAGCTGCATCTTTGGGAGCATTATCATCGAACTCAAAACCAGCATACTTTACTAAAACATCCCAATCACCTTCTACTTTTAATTCATCTACAATATTATAAGTAGGTGGCGCCACTACTAGCGGTGCCTTAAACTCAACCTTACCTTGTTGCGCTTCTACATTTTTAAGCATCTGAGCAAGAATTTTCATATCCCCCTTGTGAACCATACAAGAGCCAATAAAACCTAAATCTACCTTTTTTGTTCCTCCATAAAAAGACAAGGGTCTTATTGTATCATGCGTATAACGCTTAGAAACATCATCATTATTCACATCTGGATCTGCAATCATTGGCTCTTCAACCAAATCAAGATCAATAACAACTTCTGCAGCATACTTTGCATTTGCATCTGGGGTTAATGCTGGTTTTTCTCCAGATTTAATCTCTTTAATTCTTCTATTAGCGATATCAATTAAACCTTGAAGAACTTGTTTTTGATTATCCATCCCCTTTTCGATCATGATCTGGATTCTGCCTTTTGCAATCTCCAAAGATTCAATCAAAGTTTCATCTTCAGAAATACAAATAGAAGCTTTTGCCTTCATCTCTGCAGTCCAATCCGTAAATGTAAACGCTTCATCAGCAGTAAGTGTTCCTAAGTGAACTTCAATAATTCTGCCTTGAAATACGTTGTCTCCGCCAAAATTCTTTAACATTTGAGATTGAGTTGCATGCACAACATCACGGAAATCCATATAACTTTCCATTTTTCCTTTGAACGTAACCTTTACAGATTCTGGAATTGGCATTGAGGCTTCACCAGTAGCAAGTGCCAAAGCAACAGTTCCTGAATCTGCACCAAAGGCAACACCTTTAGACATTCTTGTATGTGAATCTCCACCGATAATTATTGCCCAATCATCAACCGTAAGATCATTCAAAACCTTATGAATAACATCGGTCATTGGTTTGTATTTATGCTTTGGATCACGAGCAGTAATTAAACCAAAGTCATTCATAAATTTCATCAATCTAGGAATGTTCGCCTTAGATTTATCGTCCCACACAGAGGCAGTATGACAACCCGATTGGTAGGCACCATCAACAATTGGAGAAATAACTGTAGCCGCCATCATTTCCAATTCTTGAGAAGTCATTAAACCTGTTGTATCTTGCGAACCTATAATATTTACCTCTACCCGAACATAAGAACCTGCATGTAAGGTCTTACCCGGCGTAATACCTACTGCATTTTTATTAAATAATTTTTCTACAGCTGTTAGGCCTTGCCCATCAATAGAAACCTCTTTTGAATTCGCATAAACTGATACAAAATCGATGGCTAGTGCCTTCGCAGCAAATGCCTGCAATTTTTTACCGAATACAATTGCATAGGATCCACCGGCTCTAATAAATTCTACTTTTTGAGGGGTTAATGCTTCAGAAATGTCCATTAATACAGCATCCCCTTTATAAAGTTTCTTTTCTTTCGTATTAACCGTTAAAACAGTTCCTGTAGCAACAGAATACGCTTCTTTAAGTACGATATCTCCATTTTCATCTCTAATCGTATTACCTAAAGCATCTTTCTGTTTAACCCAATTTTTAAGATCAATTCCAATACCACCAGTTACACCTACAGTTGTTAAGAAAATTGGAGAAATTCCATTTGTACCAGCAATAATTGGTGCTATATTAATAAATGGAACGTACGGACTCGCTTTTATACCCGTCCATAAAGCCACATTATTTACACCAGACATTCTAGAAGAACCAACTCCCATTGTACCTTTATCTGCAATTAGCATAACTCTCTTAGTAGGATGTTGCTTTTGTAGTGCTATTAATTCGTTTTGTTGTGCCTTGTTGTGTTCAAATAAACACTGACCATGCAACTCACGATCAGAACGTGAATGTGCATCACCGCCTGGAGAAAGTAAATCGGTAGAAATATCTCCTATTCCTGCAACAAAAGTTACGATTTCAATTTCCTCATCAATTTCAGACAACTTGGTAAAAAATTCTGCCTTAGCATAACTCTCTATTATATTTTTAGCTATTGTATTACCTTCTTTTAATGCTGTCTCTAAACGATTCATATCTGCTTCATACAAGAAAACCTGTGTTTTAAGAACAATTCCTGCTTGCGCAGCAATTAAAGCATCCTTACCTAAGGCTAGATCCAATAGAACCTCAATTGAAGGTCCGCCTTTCATATGAGACAACTGCTCTAGAGCAAAAGAAACTGTAATTTCTTTGACTAAAGATTTACCTAAAATAATCTCTTTTAAAAATTTAGCTTTTACACTAGCTGCGCTCGTGGTTCCTGGTAAAACATTATAGATAAAAAAGTCAAGGGATTCAGCTCGATACGTATGGTCTAAATCTTTAATTTGGGAAACGATTTCACTTAGCAAGTCAGCCCCATCAATGGGCTGTGGGTGAAGTCCTTGTTTTTTCCTGTTTTCTATCTGATTAAGGTAATCTTTATAAATACTCATAAAAAGGATCTTTAGTTAATTTAAGACAGATCGTTATAAAAAAGTAAAAGGGCTGTCATAAAATATTTAATTATTTTAAGTTTCACAAACTTACATTTTTTATATCAAGATTGAACAATAAATAATAGATAGGTACAATTAATGAATAAAAAAAAGCTATACGTTAAAATACTGATAATTTCATAATTAAAAGTAATGCATTTAATCATAAAATGATAATATGATAGAAATAATATTAAAAAAGCAGGCTAATAAGCCGAATCCTGTACCTTAAAAAGGCTCTTATCATTTATCTAGTTCTAAAATTACTTTTAGAATCAATCTGCCTACCCTTTAGAATCGAGCGAGTAGCTCTCAAGCTCTAATTTACATGGCATTGCACCTCATAGAGTTTACCTGGTTTCACTACAGCCGAACTGTACTTGCTTTCTGTTGCACTGGTCCTCAACTTGCGCTGGACGGACGTTATCCGCTATGATACTCTATGGTGTCCGGACTTTCCTCCACGCTAAAAGCGTGACGATAAGATAAGCCTGCTTATTCTTTAATATTTTGCAAAGCTACAACTTCTTTTTATAAAAAAACCCACTCAATAAATTGAGTGGGAAAATTGCTATGAAAAAGAAAAAGTGTTGATGATAAATCACCAACACTACAAATATAAATTAAATCTTATTAAAAAGTCTTGTTTTTTATTTAAAAGATTCACTTTCTTTTCTATGTTTTATTAAGTCTATGAAAACATGTCTTTTACCTTTTCAAAAAATGATTTATCAGATGTATTTGGGTTCGGTGAAAAATTTTCATCGTCAGACATTTTTTCAAAAAACTGCTTTTGCTCTTTATTTAATTCTTGAGGTGTCCAAACATTTATATGAATCAAGAAATCTCCTGTTCCGTAACGTTCTATGCTTGGTAAACCTTTTCCTTTTAATCTTAAAATTTTACCAGACTGCGTTCCAGCATCAATTTTAATTTTAACTTTATTTGTAACCGTATCAACTTCTTTACTTGTTCCTAAGACCGCTTCAGAATAATTAATATACAAATCGTAATGAATATTGGTCCCTTCTCTTTTTAGCGTTTCGTGCGGAACTTCTTCTATTAAAACTAATAAATCTCCAGAAATAGAATTTTTTCCTGGTGCATCATTACCTTTTCCACCAACTTTTAATTGTACCCCTTCCGTTACACCTGCAGGAATATTAATTGGAACGGTTTCTTCCTTAACAATTAAACCCTGTGCATCTGCTTCATTCGGTTTGCTGCTAATAATTTCTCCTGCTCCAGAACAAGTACCACAAGTAGTTGCCGTTTGCATTCTACCTAAAATAGTATTTGTTACGCGCATTTGCTGGCCAGAACCATTACATGTTGGACACGTCTTATAACGCACACCATCTGCTTGGACTTTTCTACGAACCTTAACTTTCTTTTCAACTCCTTTGGCAATTTCTTCTAAAGTAAGTTTTACACGAATTCGCATATTACTTCCTTTAACTCTTGCTTGTCGTTGGCCACCTCCGCCACCAAAACCTCCAAAACCACCGCCGCCACCGCCGCCAAAAATATCTCCAAACTGACTGAATATGTCATCCATATCCATTCCACCACCACCACCAAAACCGCCGCCGCCACCTTGAGGACCGTCAAAAGCTTGGTGACCATATTGATCATAGCGTGCTTTTTTATTTTCGTCACTTAAAATTTCGTAAGCTTCGGCAGCTTTTTTAAAATTTTCTTCGGCAGTTTTATCATCTGGATTTTTATCAGGATGATATTTAATAGCCATTTTTCTATATCCCTTCTTAATTTCCGCCTGAGATGCAGATTTTGAAATACCTAATATGTCGTAAAAGTCTTGTTTTGCCATTTTTAATTTTTGTTTCTAAGTCATTGCGAAGAACAAAGCAATCTACTTACTGATAAAGATTGTTTCGTTCTCCCAATTACCGCGTATTACTGACCGATAACCACTTTTGGATATCGTATAATTTTGTCTCCTAGTTTATATCCTTTTTCTACACAATCAATTATTTTTCCTTTTAAGTCTTCTGATGGAGCAGGAATTTGTGTAATTGCTTCATGAATTTCTGCATCGAAAACATCACCAGCATTTGTTTCTATCTTTAATAATCCTTTTTGCTCCAAAGTATTATAGAATTTTTGATAGATTAATAAAACACCTTTTCTTAATTCTTCTGCTTCCTTATCTTCTTCAATATGTGTCAAAGCACGTTCAAAATCATCAGCAACTGGCAGTAAAGATGTCATTAATTCTTGTCCTGCGGTTTTAAACAACTCTATTCTTTCTTTTGTTGTTCTTTTCTTATAGTTTTCAAACTCTGCAAACAAACGTAAAAATTTATCTTTCTCAGCTTTAATTATTTCTTCTGAAGTCGGTTCTTCTTTTACTATCTCCACCTCAACTTCTTGATTTTCTTCAACTTGAACATTTTCTTGTTCAGTTTGTATTTCTTCTTGTATATCTTCTTTCTTACTCATCTCTTTGTAATCTTTAAATTGTCTATTTATCATTGGCAAAAATGTTGCCAACAAAAAAAAAGTGTCAGATTGACACTATTTTTTTTATATTTCTACATGCGACCAATTTTCGCCAGATTTTATTCTATGTATTTGGGTGTCTGAAACCCCAAAACGTTTAGCAATCATTGATATTCGTGTCCTTTTATTTTTAAGCTGACGCTTGATAATTTTCACTTTACCAACGGATAATTTAGCGTAATCTGTACTTTTATTTTTTAAAATAGCATCCCAAGTGGGGTTGTTAAATTGATGCAGTTCTTTTTCCCTTTTTGTTGCCCATTTTAAGTTTTCTGCAGTATTATCATCTTTATCATAATTTATATGAATTACATAGATTTGATCTTCATTTTCTTTTTCTAAAAAATGCTCGGCTACTAATTTGTGCACATATCTGCTCGTAGATTTCTTGTTAATTTCTTGTTTTAAAGAAATAGTTTCATATCCGTTGATATAAGCTCTCTTTTTTAAATATTCTTTTTCGCCCGTAGAGTTAATCACTCTGCCGTGATTGGAAATTTTAAATTTTAGTTTTAAAGAAATGACTTCATCAAACATAACATCTTTCCATTCCTCATTCCATAAATTTCGTATCATACTATAAAAGTTAAATTAAAATAAATAATTAAACCTTTTTCTTAATCTTCAATTCTTTCAATTTTAGCACCCATAGATTTTAAACGAGCTTCGATTTTTTCAGCACCGCTATCTATTTGTTTACTACTATTATTACTACTTAATATTCGTTATTTAAAAAATATCCCAGTTTAAAGCCATGCTTACTTTATTTTTTTTTTAATTAAACGCTTATAATCATGGTATTATTGATTCAATTTTTGCTCAATTATTTTAAAAGTTTCAAAAACAATATTTAATATCTCATCTTTCTTTAAGTTTTCAGAGTGCACTACATTATTTTTTTAAACACTTTCTAAAACCTGTTTTATTCCTTCTAAACTTTTTATACTGATCTGAAAAAATAATTTTACATTTTTAATCTTTACCTTAGAAATGCTTTTATTTCTATACTTCTAGTTACTAAAAAGTGTTTTGATTTATTTCGGTAATTTAACCTGCTCTTTTTAGGTTATATCTATCTTACTCTTTTAAATTCTTTTCATATCTCAATCGCTTACTTCTTACTTCTTATCAAGAAGTAAACTTTTTTCTAATCTTCAATTCTTTCAATTTTAGCACCAATAGATTTTAATCGAGCTTCGATGTTTTCATAACCTCTATCTATTTGTTCAATATTATTAATGACACTAGTTCCTTTAGCCGACAATGCTGCAATCAACAAAGAAATACCTGCTCTAATATCTGGAGATGTCATTTTAGTTGCTTTTAAAGGGCTTTCAAAATTTTGGCCAATTACAGTCGCTCTGTGAGGATCACACAAAATAACTTTTGCCCCCATATCAATCAATTTATCAACAAAAAATAAGCGACTCTCAAACATCTTTTGATGAATTAAAACAGTTCCTTTTGCCTGCGTTGCAATCACTAAAATAATGCTTAATAAATCTGGCGTAAATCCTGGCCAAGGAGCATCTGCAACTGTTAAAACAGAACCATCAATATAGTTTTGAATTTCATAAGACTCCTGTTCAGGAATATAAATATCATCTCCTCTTTTTTCAAACTTGATCCCCAATTTTCTAAACACATTCGGAATTTGTCCTAGATTTTCCCAACTTACATTTTTAATGGTCAATTCAGATCTTGTCATTACTGCAACACCTATCCAAGAACCAATTTCTATCATATCTGGTAAAACCGTGTGCTGACAGCCACCTAAAGAATTAACACCTTCGATAATTAGTAAATTAGAACCAACCCCAGAGATTTTTGCTCCCATAGAATTCAACATTTTACATAGTTGTTGAATGTAAGGTTCGCAAGCGGCATTGTAAATCTTTGTAGTGCCTGTTGCCAAAACTGAAGCCATTAAAATATTAGCAGTTCCAGTTACAGAAGCTTCATCTAACAACATTTCTGTACCAAACAATTCAGTGGCCTCTACACCATAAAAATGTTCTTCTTTATTATATCTAAATTTTGCTCCTAATCTAATAAATCCTTCAAAATGGGTATCTAATCTTCGTCTTCCAATTTTATCTCCTCCTGGTCTTGGAATATACCCTCTACCAAATCTTGCTAAAAGTGGACCCACAATCATAATTGAACCTCGCAATGAACTACCATCTCTTTTAAAATCATCAGACTCTAAATATTCTAGATTAATTTCATCAGCTTGAAAAGCATAAGAACTTCTACTTAATTTTTCAACTTTTACACCTAGTTCTCCTAGTATAAAAATCAATTTATTCACATCTATAATATCTGGAACGTTTTTAATTACAACTTTTTCAGGAGTTAGTAAAACTGCACAAAGTATTTGTAAAACTTCATTTTTTGCTCCTTGTGGCGTAATTGTTCCGTTTAATTTATGACCGCCTTCAATTTTAAATGATGCCATTTTACTAGTATTTTTTTCTATTTTTATTTTGATTGCTATGAATTGGTTTCTTGTAAGTGCTTTTCGGATTATTTTGACCTTGCCCTTGTGTGCGCGGTTTTCTTAATAAATTCTTGCTTTCAGAAAGTGGTTCTTCCGTATTTCTTAAATCTAACTTTCCGTCAGATAAATCGAATAAATGCTTAAAAATCACAGCATCATCAACTGTATCTTTGTTCCAGTTTAAATAACATTTTTTCATGTGATTTGCAATCGTAAATACCAAAGCTTCCTTTTTATCACTTTCTTCCCAACTCAAAGCAATGTCTATCATTGTTTGAATATTGTTACCATAATAGCGATATCTAGAGGCTGATTTCGGATAGGCTAATCCTTCTGGCTTCTCTCTTAACTCCTCCTTAGATGGCTGTGGATATGGAGATTGTACTTCTAATTTAAAATCTGCCATAATGTACAACTGATCCCATAATTTGTGTTTAAAATCTGGAACATCACGCAAATGAGGTTGTAAATTACCCATTACATCTACAATCGCTTTTGCCATTTTATCACGTTCTTCTTTACTTTCTATAGCAAGACAATGGTCTACTAATTTTTGAATATGTCTGCCGTATTCTGGTATAATCATTAACGGTCTTTCTGAATTGTACTCTAAATCGAATGTCATTTTTCTATTTTTGAAGTGTGTTCTCGAAACATTTTCTTTTTACATTGCAATCAAAAGAAAACACTCGAACTGACAAATTATGCTTTTGTAGTTTTTTAAAGTTGCAAAATAACGATTTATTTTTAGTTTAATGCTCGATTTTTAACCAATCACTTTTAATTTTGCAAATTGTAATAACAATTTCTTCTTTCCAACGGTACCAAATTTTATTTCTGCTTTTTTATTTGGGCCATTTCCTTCTAAAGAAAGCACCTCTCCTGAGCCAAATCTATTATGCTCAACAATATTACCAACCACAATATTACCATCAAATAAATTAGTTTTTGAGCTGGTTTGTGATACTTTTTTTAGATTTTTTGGAATACTAATTTCTTTCTTTTTAACCAAATCACGCTCCATTTTTTTTCGTTGAATCGGTTTTTGAAAACGAATTCCTTTTGGAGCATCCTCAAAAATACTTTTGTCAAGGTATTTATTAATAGATGGTTCTGGCGTTTTTGCCGTAATATAATGTAAATATTGCTCGTCTATTTCCTCTAAAAATCTACTTGGCTCTGCGTCTACTAATTTTCCCCACCTATAACGCGTTTGTGCATACGATAAATACGCTACTTTTTCTGCTCTTGTTAAAGCCACGTAAAATAATCTACGTTCTTCTTCAAGTTCACTTCGGGTACTCATACTCATTGCTGATGGAAATAAGTTTTCCTCTAAACCAACAATATACACATACATATATTCTAATCCTTTAGATTGATGAATCGTCATTAAAGAAACGCTTGGTTTATCATCGTCTTTGTTTGAATCAAAATCTGTAGCCAGCGCAACATCTTCTAAAAACGTGGTTAAAGAAGTATCTTCTCCTTGTTCTATTTTGTCAGTAATAAAGTCTTTAATTCCGTTTAAAAGTTCTTGAACATTCTCTACTTTACTTACAGCTTCAGGCGTCCCGTCTTTTTCTAGATCTTTAATTAATTGTGTTTGTTTTACAACAACTTCTGCAATTTCGAAAGCATTTTTTGTTTTCGACTCTATTTGCAAGCGCAACATCATATTCATGAAATTCTGGAGTTTATTCTTAGTTCCCGAATTTATTTTTAAATCGATTTTATCAATATATTTTACAATATCAAAAATTGATTTTTTATAATGATTTGCCGCTATAGTTAATTTGTCTATCGTGGTTGCCCCAATTCCTCTTGCAGGATAATTAATAATTCTTTTAAACGCCTCCTCATCATTTGGATTGATTAAAATGCGCAAATATGATAAAATGTCTTTAATTTCTTTCCTTTGATAGA
>Ga0209712_10003265_pt1 | contig 13174 bp, 15 predicted proteins | sample ArcOceMetagenome_FD_187443 | JGI IMG/M metagenome (GOLD analysis project Ga0209712, IMG submission 187443) | Marine eukaryotic phytoplankton communities from Arctic Ocean - Arctic Ocean - Greenland ARC118M Metagenome (SPAdes) (version 2) | ecosystem: Environmental > Aquatic > Marine > Oceanic...
TGACACCCAATGCGGACTTTAACGGTGTGTTAAACGTCTCTGTTGTTGTTAACGATGGAGAACTAGACAGCAACCTGTTTATGCTTCAAATACAGGTGGTTCCAGTCAATGATGCACCCGTTGCCAACAACGATACTGTTTCTGTTCAACAAAACAGTGCGGCAACAACTATTGACGTATTAAACAACGACAGTGACATAGACTTGGATGAACTGAGCATCACCTCATTCAGCTATAGTGGGCAAGGCCAAGTGGCACTATTAAATCAACAATTATCATATACCCCTGCAACCGGATTTACAGGTAGCGATTCCATAATCTATGTTGTGTCAGACGGCACATTAACAGACGAAGCTAGACTAAGTGTTCGAGTGACTTCAGTAACAGTGACTTCTGGAGATTCTGGTGGAGGAGGCATGTTACTACTAAGTCTTTTGGCTTTTCTTTGTTTTTCTGCAAGGCTATATTCCCTTCGATATAACCCCACCTCACTTTTTAAGGGCTGCTATGAATAACCGGATATCCTGTATGATATATTCGATTGTGATTAGCAATTTATCTCTTGGATGCAGTCAAACCACGACACCTTTTTTATCTCAATCATCTGATGTTACTCAAGATAATTATATCGAACAGCATCAAAGTCCTGATCTTAAATGGCTACAATATGCAGATCCTAAGACTGACGCCAATCTTGCGATTGAAAAGCAAGATTTCACATTATTAGGCTTTGCTGGCAGAGCCACTTCTTTTCCGGGCATCGACAGCGAATCATCCATACTTCAAGAACAATGTGGTTACCGACTATTAGCCAATAGTGGTGATGCTCTTAGGTCAAAAAACGAATTAAATTTACGTAAACAATTGTACCAATACGCAGCAAATTACAACCGACTAGTTACAGCCGCCTGTCAAAAAAATCATTTAGACAAATAAAATCAGTCCATAACCTGCAAAGCAAGATATGGACTGATATTTTTATTTTGCATTAGAAAGATATTTATAAACTTGTGAGGCTTTTCGTTGTTCTGAAAAAGAAACCAGATCAACCCCATTACATTCCATACCATCAGTTGCTGTTAATAGTTTGAGGACAGCTTTATTGCTGCTCGCCACTATGCCTACTTTATTTTTGACACTTCGCTTGAACATGCTTACATCATCTTTGACCACTGCTTCACAAAAATTTTTGTAGTCTAAGTCACCAGCATATTTCACCTTATCGGGTGAACCCAATTTGGCACTGGCATTAAATGCACACAAAGTCATTGATAGTACGATTAATTTTTTCATTAGTTTTCTCCTAGCATTAATTAACAAATAAAATTACCAACACGGCTACAAACCGCGAAGTATTTATGACTGATCGGCAAGTAAATTTCTGTGGTTTTAATGTATACAACGAGTAAAAGTCATGTAAAACAGAGAGTTAAGCTTTTGTGACAGCTGTAACCAGTTGAAAAATATGGCTTTATTAATTATCCTTATATCAATAACAACTTAAAATACTAATAATCCAACGTAATCAGTCTAAAAAGTAACTCATTAAACAGCCTAATATTCTCTGTAATCGATGTTTGTTAACTTTTTTTAACAATTTTTATGCCCATATCTTGATTCAAGGCCAAGCTAATAGCGTCATTAAGGCTTAATTCAGCACTGATGTTAATCTTAATGCAATGATTTTCCTTTTCTTAAACACCATTAAGTAAACAATAACGTTAAGCTGAATTAAACAGATGATCAAAACAACAGGGCGGGTAGAAGATATCAGCATTATAATTTCCAACATTCTCAATGAATAAGATCCATGACTGACAACTATCAACTGTTACCCGAATGGTCTCAACAAGAAGCAATGATGCTGGCATGGCCAGATAAACATACTGATTGGCAGCCTTGGCTGGAAGCCGTGCAAAACGTTTATCTAAATATCATTAAATCACTTAACCAAGCTAATACTAATGTTGTGTTGTTAGTTCGCAGTAGCGAAATAGAAAATTGCAAAACTCGCCTCAACAAATCCGCTCGAGTTATGATAATAAGCGCAGATTTCAATGATACATGGATAAGGGACTATGGCTTTTTAAGCTGTAAAGGTGAATCAGGTTTGCGACCTATCGAGTTTATATTTAATGGTTGGGGGCATAAATTTGATGCCGCTAAAGACAATAATATTAACCAAGATGTACTGAGCCAACTTTGTCAGCACCCCATCATATCCATTGATCTAGTGGTTGAAGGTGGCGCATTGGAAATTGACCAACAAGGCACATTATTATCTACCAAACTTTGCTTGACCAATCTTAAACGTAACGGTGATAAATCTATCGTTTCTTACCAGCAGGATTTTGAAAAACTGTTAGGCGCTAAGCAGAGTATTATTTTACTAAACGGTCATTTAGAGGGAGATGATACTGACGGGCATATTGATACCTTAGTTCGCTTTACTCCAGACAACGGGTTGGTTATCCAGTCAGCCTTTAATCGCCCAGATGACAGTCATTTTGTTGGGTTAACGGCATTAGTCAGTGAATGTCGCCAGACTTTGCCTGCCCACAAAATATTCGAATTACCACTACCTTCCATTTTTAATTCTGATGGTGACAGGTTGCCTGCTTCTTACGCTAATTTCTTGATTTCTAATCAACATATTTTATGCCCCATTTACCAACAAATTGAAGATAAATTGGCTTTGCAAGTTATGCAAAATGCCTATCCTGAATTTACTATTGTGCCGATAAATTGCCTACCCTTAGTTCAACAGTTTGGTAGTTTGCATTGTATAAGTATGCAAATACCCTGTGGCATACTTAAGTCAGAAGTTTTGCAATCCTTTGCCAATGGAGTCAGCGTATATGAATAAAGAAAGTTTAAGGGTCGGTTTGGTACAACAAGCCGTTGCTAGTAATGATAAAGGTGTGAACTGGACGCGCAGTGCTGAGCAAGTTAGTGTCTTGGCTGAACAAGGATGTGAACTGGTGATGTTGCAAGAATTACACAGCACTTTGTATTTTTGTCAGCAAGAAAACACCGATTATTTCGACTTGGCAGAACCTATTCCCGGTGCTGCCAGTGATTATTTTGCTGCACTTGCTGCCAAATTAGACATAGTCCTTATCACCTCATTATTTGAAAAACGTGGTTCGGGTTTATATCACAACACCGCAGTAGTGTTTGACCGCCAACAAGGGTTGGTTGGCAAATACCGCAAAATGCATATCCCTGACGACCCTGGTTTTTATGAAAAGTTTTATTTTACTCCCGGTGATATCGGCTTTGAACCGATTCAGACCAGCGTGGGTAAACTTGGTGTGTTGATATGTTGGGATCAGTGGTATCCAGAAGCGGCAAGATTGATGGCAATGGCCGGAGCCGATATGTTGTTTTACCCCACTGCAATCGGTTGGGATAAAAACGACACTCCAGCAGAACAGACCCGTCAACAGGATGCTTGGCAAACTATTCAACGCTCTCATGCAATAGCTAATTCATTACCCGTAGTGGTAGCGAACCGCACCGGTTTTGAAGCGTCGCCAGTTACATCCGATCCCGGGATTCAGTTTTGGGGGCAGAGTTTTGTCGCTGGCCCACAAGGCGAAATACTGGCACAAGCGAGCAGCGATAAAGAGGAAAACCTAATAGTCGACATAGATCTTAACCGCACAGAACAAATCAAACGTATCTGGCCATATTTTAGAGACCGAAGAATCGATGCTTATGATGACTTAACAAAAAGATGGAGAGATTGAGAGTCTGAGTAAAACATTATTAATACTGGCGTTTTAATACTCTTTCAAACTGCTTTATATGGTGAAAATCTGGCTCTGAACCTAGCATAGCTGTCATCACATGGTAGTGACGGTTTGGCTCAACGCCTGATACTCGGTATGCATTGACCTTTAGCTCACCTTTAGGCAATAACTTTTTACTTATCACGGCTTGTGCATTCCAGCGCGTTTCACCGCGATCTAAAGAGACGATATGCAGCGGAAGTCCTTTGGCAATCGTATTACGTGTGCCTAATAACTGCAGCACCAAATGATTACCCCAAGGTGATATTTCAATTTCGGTGTAAGGCGCGGGCTCTCCCGCTCCAACTAGAAAAAGCTCAACCACTTCGAAATCCCACAGATCCCAACATGCAGTTTTTGCGCAATTGGGGTTTGGATCATTGGCAAAAGGTGCATCTAACTCTATACGCAGATCACCATTTTGTAACCATTGAACCTCTATGCTCGCAGTATCTTGCTGAGTCAGAGCAACACCGTCCCAATTATGAGCAATCACAAATTTAGTCAATTATGCGGTCTTCTACAAATCACAAACCTAAGCTTTTGCACTAGCACGACTACTTACTGCGTCATACCATCGCTTTAGGTTGATTTGTTTATTAGTAATCTTAAGATTCACCACTCTGGCAAAATCCACCGCACACATAGCCGTTATATCAGCAATGGTGAAACGGTCAGCTGCAATAAATTCAGATTCAGCCAAACGCTTTTCTAGGACATTAAGAAAAACTGCAGCATTTTTACCTGCCACTACACCGTATTCTTTCACCGGTGTCATACGATCTTTAAAATAGCCGGTTGTATGTTGAAAACACATGCCTACCTGACCAAAAAAATACAGTTCAACCTGTCTATGCCACATATCTATTTGTGCTTTTTCTAAAGGATTTTTACCTAACAGATTAATTTCTGGATACAGCTCTTCAAAATATAAACAAATCGATGCCCCTTCGCTAATACAGGTACCATCATCTAATTCTAAAATAGGTATTTTACCTACCGGATTTTTAATGCGCATCTCTGATGATATATTTTCACCTTTTTGCAAATCAACTTGTACATAGTTCATTGGGATATTTTTTTCAGCTAAAAAAATACGAACCCGTCTTGGCGATGGTGCTGTTTTGGTGTCATATATTTTCATAGTTTTTCTTCTTTGATATTGAGTTTTGCCAAAAGGAAAAACTTATGGTGAATAATCATTTAATTTAGCCAGTAACTTTTACGGTAGTTATTATAGGCTGGCGTTTTTGTGAAATATTTTAATCCTTGATTAACATCTTCCGACATACTTGCGTGTTTTTCATGTCTAAAATGATAAAAAAGAATGGTCAAAACAGTCCGATAGCTACTGGCACTCAATTCCTCTTTATAGGCAGACACGTCAATCGCAGATAAAATCATATAATCTTGTCGAAACGCTTTATCTTCTATCCAGCAGTCTTTCATAGTCAAGATATCCATGCTGGACTCGAATTTAACAGTAGGCGGAAATTTCTTACGCAATCATAACTTACCTTACACACCAAATAAAAAGAAGCTTCAGCTATTGGTTCTGACACTTGATGTTCGAGCAGATTAAAGTTTGAAACTCACACAACTGAATCAAACCCGCTTTTGGTCGGGTTTGTGCCAATGGACTAAACCGCTCTCGCGGAAGGGTTTCCACTTTAACGTAGTAAACTTCCCACCATTTGTGACCCACTTCTATGCTGAGCAAATGGCATTTCCGCCCTTAAATCACTTAGGAGTATGATGATGACTCAGCTTAATAAAGCCGCTAGTCCATTACGTCAACGCATGATAGACAATATGAACATTCATAAACTCAGCCCTAAAACCCAGATTGGTTATATTCGTGCAGTGGCAAAACTTGCCAACTACCTCAAACACTCGCCTGCACAGACTACATCAGAGGAGTTGCGGCAATTTCAGATAACATTAGCCGAGCAAGGTACGTCGAATATCAGCACCAATGCTACGATATCAGGCCTGCAATTCCTTTACTGCAAAACCCTTAATCGTCCCGATATTGTGCATAAATTCAGTACGGTGCCTACTCCTCATAAATTACCGGAAATACTGTGCTTGGAGAAAGTGAAACCGTACTGTCAAGTTACCGAAATCGGATGAATCGAATGGCGATTAAACTACCTATTCCGAATTTTGAACACAACTCGCCCTATTCCATTCAACGAAGGCTCGGTCACGAAATACTCTGTAATTACTCGTTTTCATTAAAGGGCGACCAAGCCGAAATAGATTATTAACCACGCCATGACAGGAGAGAAAGCGTTGAGCCTGACCTTGGGATGTAAATTTTCTCTTCTGCCTCTCCTGTTGCCCACCAGGTTGATGTGATAATTCACATCGGTTGTTTTCGTACTGCAAAGTGTAGTGTTCTACACTAAGTATCAGCTCTTTCTTTGCTGCTGAATAACTGCGCAATTTATCGGTGACTATCTTGATTGGCGCGATCCGCTGGCCTTTGAGAAATTTTCTAAAGAATCGATTCGCCGCTTTTTTGTCTCAACATTTCTGAACCAGAATGTCAATTTCTTAAATTGCTGACTATAATAAACTTATTGTGTTGACTAGGGATAGGTGGCTTATTGAGCCATGGCATAGTAAGAGCATTACTTGGAGGTATTTTATACGCGCCTTGTGGGGTATAGGCTTCAGTTCCTTTAATTTCAAGTTGACACTGGCTAATATTCCTTTGGTATCTTCAAGTAATACTCTGGAGGGCTAATGTATCCATTAGCATATAGAGTAGTTTATGAGGTATTTAAAGTGAAATACATACAGCTGATGTTGATTATTTTTAGTGCTAATTGTTTTGCACAAAGTACACCGTCTGAAATGGCTGAAATGAGCCTCCAGGAGCTTTTTTTTGAAGATATTTATGAGGTCGGTGCGACTTCACCATGGACATTGGCCTTTAAATTCAAAGCCGTGGAATTTAAAGGCTATCTTGATGGTACCCAACCGGTAAGCAATGACGAGGTGCTATGGGATGGGCCGATGGGTGTTGAACCGCGAACAGCTCAAAACTTCCCCGTTGTACCCACTGTCATCACTCAAAATGCCACTGTTTTATCACTGGGTTATAAGTTAAGTTCTCAATGGCAGTGGAGTATATCGGTCCCCTATATTAATCAAGAAACTGACCACATCAGCAGTGTTCCCGGCTACAGTAATTTCAAAATTAAAACCAGCGGAATAGGGGATGTTACGGCTGTAGGGCTCTACAGCTGGTACAGTTCCAATGAAGGAGTTTGGGGATTTTCGTTCGGCGTGTCCCTGCCAACCGGGTCTATCGATGAGGAGGGGGATACGCCACGCCCGACCGAGGATGATAAGGAGCCGCTTCCATATACCATGCAACTGGGCTCAGGCACCTATGATTTCCCGTTTGCAATAAATTATCAATATGGTGGTGTACATGACATCAGCATCGGTCTGTCGGCTAGAATACGGACCGGCACGAATGATAGGGACTACCGTCTGGGTAACAATTATGGTCTGAATAGCCGTTATCAATTTGACCTATCTCCAAAACTCCAACCCTTTATCGGGTTGGAGTTTGAGTACAGCGAAAAAATTCATGGTCAGGATGATTCTCTAATAATTGTTGGACTGCCTGTTTCTCCTTATCCTGCCTCAATCACAAACCCAAAACTTTTTGGCGGCAAAAAAATTCATCTTAAGCTTGGCCTTTTATGGCGTCTGGCCAAGGACCATCGACTCACAGTAGAAATTGGCGCGCCTCTTTATAAAAAACTCAATGGGCCACAGCCAAAAGAGAATTGGCAAACTACTATCAATATTTCAAGCGTACTGTGAGTTTAATTAAGCTGTGTTGCGCCTATTTAGCCAACCTTTGAAAGCGCTATTCAGAAAGCTCTTCGTAGGCATATTCTGCCTTCTATTATGTTTATCAATCAACGCCGAGGATTCCTTAAGTAAGGAAGATAAATTAAAAATGGCCTATATATGGCACTTCATCGGTTTTATTAATTGGCGAGATTTGGGGTCGGTCAAGCGGCCTTATGAAATACGAGTTTGTATAGACGGACCGAATAATTTTTTGGCATTTTTTCGCCAATTAGTTGGAAGCAGGCAAGCTGGAGACTTGGAAAAGTCAGTCGTAGTATTGCAACTAAATACCGCAAGAAAATGTGAGTTAATTTACGTTAGGTATACGAACAAAAAAACAGCATTGAAGCTTATTGATGTCCAGAGTCTGGGTGGCAGCACTGTCATCGTAGCCGATACATCCAGTATTTATTTTCCCGATGCATCCATAATTTTTTACATAGAAAATAAAAAACTACGCTTTGAAGTTAATCTAAAGAAAATCGATTCTTTGAATGTTGATATCAGCTCGGAATTATTAAAGCTGGCAAGGATCAAGTGATGAGTCCTCTGAAAAAAAATAGGATTGGATTTTTTTATAGACGACTTATCGCTGTGGTTGCAATTAATGTTCTCCCGCTTCTCGTCCTTTCTGGACTGTTATACTCATATATTATTAGTGATTACAAAAGTAATTTAATAGCGTTGATGAACAACCAGATCATGTTATTGGCAACAACTAGCGAGTCCGCATTATTGTTTGATGATGCTGAAGCTGGGGAAAGGGTACTATCAACACTCAAGCTGAATGAAACTATCCAGTACACACAAATTTATAATGCCGACAATCAATTATTTGCTCAATATAGACATCCTGAAATAGTTAATGACACGGTTATTGAGCATTTTGATAAGGCTGTAGAGTTCAAAAATAATAATATTTATCTAAACTATAAAATAATGAAGAACGGAGAATATCTCGGTCTTATTGTGATGTCCGCAAGCACAGAGGGTTTAGCAGCTCAAAAAGACCATCTCCTCCTGATCTCAGTTTTGACTCTTTTAGGTAGTTTTATATTGGCCTCTTTACTTAACTGGACACTGCAAAAAAGACTTAACACCCCGATCAGAGAATTGATTAGTTTGGTCCACTATGTCACAGAGCATAAAAGATACCATAAGCGACTTGCTACAGATCAAAACAACGAATTCGGCGACCTCATAGCATGGGTTAATACTATGCTAAACACCATGGAACTCCAGGAGAGCGAACGCAAAGCCTCCTCTGCCAAAATCATTCAAGCATCAAAATTAGCTACACTCGGTGAAATGGCAACATCAGTCGCGCATGAACTAAACCAACCACTGAACGTCATTCGCATGGCTGCTGAGAATTGCCGCCGCAAAGTTTCTACCGGCACCGCTGACACCGAATACCTATACGGTAAACTGGGCCGCATTGAGCAGCAGACTGTTCGAGCAGCTGCAATCATCGATCACATGCGGATGTTCGGGCGCAAGGCAGAGGAAAACCCAGCGCCAGTTGATCCTCGAAAGGTGGTAACGAATGCGCTTGACCTCATGGGAGAGCAATTGAGGTTGGCTGGGATTGAGCTGGTGACCGAGCTTGCCGAGAACTGTCCCTTTGTTTTGGGTCATACTATTCAGTTGGAACAAGTGCTCTTAAACCTTCTCACTAATGCCAGAGATGCCATTGTTCAAAGAGAGGGCGAGGCGAAGATTACATTGCGGGTATTTTTCGACGATGAAGGTGTCCATATTTGCACTGAAGATACCGGCGGGGGTATTCCCGAAGAGATTCTGCCGCGCATCTTCGAGCCGTTCTTCACAACAAAAGAGATGGGCAAGGGTACGGGCTTAGGACTGTCTGTCGGTTATGGGATTATTCGTGATATGAACGGCACCATTGTCGTTGAAAACATCGATAATGGAGCCCACTTTAAGATCCTTCTGCCGAGTGTTCGGAGTATAGGTAAAACAAAACGTCATTTTCCATAAAATCAAAATACAGGATGCCTCATACTTACCATATTGGCATCTATTTTATATTTTTAAGGGAGTGAAATTCGGCTATTTTTCGTCTATTAATCAACTGTTTTCACGTCATTCATTACAAATCTCCAAAGGTTGAAGTTTGTTATGTATTCTTCACTCTTCGAAAGAAATATAGACAGCGTTTAATGGCAAGCCCTGAGTATTCGTTATGAGTAAAGTAACTCGTTGCATCAAAAGAAAAGGGGAAATCATCATATGAATATCGCTCAATATTCGTATGCAACGAGCACATAACCTAAACAATCTAAGTGTAGATAATTAAGGTTAAAAGACTATAGATCGCTCAATATAGTCTTTCAGTTTATTAGGCAAGTCTGAAACACAGTAATAGAAATATGTTGCTGTGTTAGCCTCGGCATCACTTAAAGCTGCGAACGCTAAATACAAGTTCGAGCTATTAATAAGATACAATTTCATTTTCATGAGTACTGATATAGTGAAGTTGTGTCATCAATTTAGATAGCTAATTGCATCAAGTCCGTTACTAAGCCTAAAGACTGGTATAATCTGTCATCATACTAACGCAATTGGATTAACTAAGAATATCTATGCCAAATGAAAAGAATGTATTAGAGCAACCATTAAAACTTTGCTGTGGTAATACCGGCTTTACCCGTGAGGGTTTTTGTTACGTGCCTTCCAGTGATCATGGAAATCACAGTGTATGTGCCGTGGTGACAGAAGATTTTCTAGCGTACTCAAAATCCAGAGGTAATGATTTATCTACTCCAATGCCACAATATCAATTTGCCGGATTAAAAGAGGGAGATAAGTGGTGTTTGTGTGCTGCACGGTGGCAGGAAGCATTTGATGCCAACTGCGCCCCCAAGATAGTCCTATCAGCAACTAACCGAGCTTGTTTAGCCATAATAAAATTAGAAGATTTGAAGACTCACAGTATCTCTGAGTAAACAAACACTATTAGCTGTGTTGTGAGTTCTCCCACTGTTGCACTGCTTGTTGGCTTTTAGCTAAAATTGACTGGTGATTCTGACTCACCCACCACTTTTCCAAAATGCGTACATTTTTTTGGTTTGATTTGTAAAACAAGTCAAAGATGTCGCCAACCAAAGGGATAAGCCCGAGCAAAAAATCAATCGCAATATTCTTTAACATGGCGATACGCAACGCTGTTGGTACCTGCATACTTTTCGCCATACCAACAATGCTCAGCGATACTCCCACCATAATGATGTCACCTACAACAGGAATAAGACCAATCAAAAAGTCCAAGCCAAAGCGGATGCCAAAAAATGGAATGCGTATTTTGGAATCAGTTAAATTGGCCAGCTTTTGTGCCTGTAAAAGAGCCTCAGGTGCCTGAACTGTGTCGGTCATTTTTGTTCCATTGTCGCTAAACTTGGTTAATTACTTGCAATATTTGCCCGCAGAACCAAGCCATATAAGTGCCCACTGTGTACCCTAATACAGCTAACATTACAGCAACTGGTGCCAATGAAGGGTGAAAAGCAGAAGCGACCACAGGAGCCGAAGCGGCACCGCCTACGTTGGCTTGGCTACCTACTGCCATATAAAACAATGGTGCTTTGATTAGCTTGGCGACAATCAACATAAGCGAAGCATGGATTAACATCCAAATTGCACCAATCACAAAGAATAAAGGCTGATCTGCAATCATTGTGACATCCATTTTCATGCCTATGGTCGCAATCAAAACATACAAAAAAGCCGAACCTATCTTTGAAGCACCCGCACCTTCTAACTGACGCACTTTGGTAAAAGACAGCGCCACGCCAACCGTACTCGCAAAAACAATCATCCAGAAAAATTTGCTATGGAAACTAAATTTACGGGATTCAGGAAAGTGTTCAACAAAATATGGCGCAATAGTATCGGCAAACATATGCGCAAAACCTGTTACGCCTAGCCCCACCGCCACAATCAACATAATGTCAGTTAGGCTTGGGATGCGCGAATGTTCTGCCTCAAAACTCTTCACTTTTGCTTTAAGTTCATCAATTGCTGAGGTATCAGCACCTGTTTTGGCATCAATGGCTTTAGCGTTAGCCGCCATAATTAACAGCACCGCCATCCATAGGTTCGCCACTATGATGTCAACTGTCACCATGGCCGAGAACATTTGATCCCCCGCACCATAAATTTCTTTCATCGCCACTTGGTTGGCACTACCACCAATCCAACTTCCAGCCACGGTTGTCATGCCTCTCCAAACTGCGTTGGGTCCATCGACACCTAACAAATCTGGGTAAAAGGTCGCTACCACCAGCAGGGCAATTGGGCCGCCAATCACAATGCCCAAGGTACCTGTGAAAAACAAAATTACAGCTTTGCTACCTAATTTAGCAATCGCTTTTAAATCGACACTAATGGTTAATAATACTAAACAGGCAGGCAATAGATAACGAGAAGCCACGTAATATAGTTGCGAGTTTTCACCATCGATTAAACCAAAAGTATTTAATAAGGAGGGTAAGAAATAACAAAGTAGAACCGATGGTACAAACATATAAAATTTGCGCCAAAAAGAAGCTTGGCTGTTGGCGGTGTAAAACACAAGGCCCAATATAATCGCCAGAATGCCCATAACAGTGGCATCGTTAGTAAAAAATGGGGTATGGACCAAGACTTGATCAGCAAGGTTTTGTGTAGACATGGAGTTCCTGTTCTGCATCCGTCTTATCCACCCATAAAAGGGTCTACGCGGCTTTTTTGATTATTATGCTATCAACGTGAATTTCCGTAAAAATGCAGTAAAAAAGATACGGAAATCACAATGTAAAAATTATGTTAACACATTCTGACTAACCATTCTTATTTGACAATTAAAGTCATATTAATCAATGTTTTTACTTTTCTGCACCTATAGCTTTTGCTAGTTCACTTCGCTGTTCAGTGCTTTCTGATGCCATTGCCCAGCCTTGTAAGTGAGACTCTAATAATTTCGTCAATGCTAAAATATGCGCTTCATCCGCATTGAGTGCAGCAATATACTCATAACGTTCACCACCTGCTTCAAGAAAATACTCGCGATTCTCCTCGCCAATTTCCTCAATCGTTTCTAAGCAATCTGCAGCAAACCCTGGACAGACAATTTGTACAGACTTAACACCTTGCTCTGGAAATTCCTTAAGTGATTGATCTGTATATGGTTTCAACCATTCTTCTCGGCCAAAACGTGATTGAAAGCTGGTAAAATGTTCATTATCTTTTAGACCTAATGCTTCTGCGATGAGCCTAGAAGTTTTATGACATTCGCAATGATAGGGGTCACCATTTAGTAAGTAACGTTTTGGAATACCGTGATAGCTAAAGATCAACTTATCCGCCCTGCCATGTTGGTCCCAATGAGTTTGAATTTTATCTGCCACTGCTTTTATATAATCTGCGTTGTCATGGTAATGCGTAACAAAGCGTAATTCAGGGATCCAGCGCCTTTTACTAAAACTCTGGGCAATAGCATCAAA
>Ga0209712_10003266_pt1 | contig 13173 bp, 10 predicted proteins | sample ArcOceMetagenome_FD_187443 | JGI IMG/M metagenome (GOLD analysis project Ga0209712, IMG submission 187443) | Marine eukaryotic phytoplankton communities from Arctic Ocean - Arctic Ocean - Greenland ARC118M Metagenome (SPAdes) (version 2) | ecosystem: Environmental > Aquatic > Marine > Oceanic...
ATTTTGTTTCAGTCAACTTATCTGGTCACTCTTTGACTGACGAGAGCGTTTTAGCATTTATCATCTTAAAATTTAGGCAGTATAAAATTGATGGCAAGAAATTCTGTTTTGAAATAACAGAAACAGCTGCTATCACTCATATCGTGATGGCAGAACGCTTCATTTTAGAACTTAAAAAGTTGGGTTGTAAGTTTGCTCTTGATGATTTCGGCAGTGGACTGTCCTCTTTTGGTTATCTAAAAAATCTCCCTGTTGATTTTCTGAAAATAGACGGTGTTTTTGTAAAAAGTCTTGTGGAAGATAAGATTGATTATGCCATGGTTAAAGCAATTAATGAGATTGGTCACATCATGGGGATGCAAACCATTGCTGAGTTTGTAGAGAGTGAGGGTATAAAAGAAATATTAATTAAACTTGGGGTCGATTATGCTCAAGGTTATTGTATTCATAGACCTCAACCGTTTGAAGAAATACTAGGTTTATCATCGCATAATCAAAGTATTCGTTAATTTTTTTGAAAAAACGAACCACACTGTCAGCATAAATGAAGCGCGTCCGTATTTTATGTTGTGCATGCAGTGAGCACTGCTCTAGAAGCTACTTTTAGATTCTAAACCTGAGCATTGCATATGACTGACTTATATTCGCTCAAATTTACAACTCAGAATAAACCCCTGATAAACTGTTTTATGCTTACATCGAGGGTATTGATAGCATGGTATCCACCATAACATTCTATCTGGCGCACGATAAGGGTAGCAACTTTTACCTGTATTTTCATAGAGAGTAATTATCTACCCAAATAAGATTACAGATTGGCCACTGGCTCACTTCCTTGGCCCCAGCCATGGCCTTAGAAAGAGGTTAAGCAGGGCAGTGTGGTAAAAATTAAAAATCCATGACCTTATTCAGAGGCTCATGCCCATCCAAAGATAAGCCAGTACACTTATCACACCCACCAATAGTGAGTAGGGGAGCTGAGTCTTCACGTGATCGATATGATCCGAGGCGGCGCCAGTGGATGCCAAGATTGAGGTGTCCGACAAGGGGGAGCAGTGGTCCCCAAATACGCCACCGCCAGCGGTTGCCGCCAAAGTTGCGTAGACTAATGTCGAAAGCTGGTCTGAGGAAAAACTAAACGCCAGCGGCACTGATATGGGGATCATAATAGCGTAGGTACCCCATGAACTGCCGGTGGAAAAAGCCACAATGGCAGAAATAACAAATACCAGTACCGGTAACACTGAAGGAGTTAACCATGCTTCAGTAACCGAAACTATATAATCCGCAGTATTGAGTGCAGCAGAAAGATCGTTAAGAGCATAGGCAAAAGCGAGGATCACCACCGCGGGCATAATGCCCTTAATGCCCGACATCGCCGTGGATGTGATCTCTTCCAGAGGCACACCCTGGATACGCATAATGATCGCCAAGACAAAGACTGCCAACATAAAAGCCTCCAGAGGTTTAGCACTGGAAGTCAATATGACAGAAATTAATGCGAAACCAATGACCAGAAATACGGGTAACACAAAATTCCAAAAAAGACTGGTGCGGATCCCCTCTATCGGCTTGATGCCTGTCAGCTCATCGGCCATAAGGGGCTGCCCGCCATCGCGCACTGGCTTGCCCTCTTCCATGGCACGACGCTCAGCTGTTTTCATCGGACCAAAATCTGGTATTGTGCCTGACGCTATCAGACCCACCATAATAACGGTGAGTATTGGGTAAATATTGAAAGGGATGGCAGCCATGAAAAACATCATTCCGTCACCTGCATCAGCAACTGGCCCCATGCCTATTGTGAGGCCTGCAACGAACACCGCCCACCCCGTAAAAGGCACCAGAATGCTGATTGGGGCAGAAGTAGAGTCACAAATATAGGCCAGCTTTTCTCGAGAGATTTTGTAACGATCCGATAGACCTCGCATGGTAGAACCCACAAACAGCGGGCTGAAATAATCACTGAAATAAACAAACATCCCCATAAACCACGAGATTAATTGAACACGCTTTCGATTCATCTTCCTGCGTTCAATAAATTGGGAAAAATTAGCTATCGCACCGGTGCGCTGAAAAAACGCAAGCAATATACCAATGAAAAACTCCAACAATAAAATCCACGAAAAGCTCTCGGTACCCAGTGCCCCCACTAACAATTTGGGAAATCCCAACAAACCCTCGCCTGCGACAAGAACGCCTACAAGACAGGCTACTGCCAACGAAAACACCGTATTGCGAGTAGTAAAAGCTAATATAACTGCAACAGCCGCAGGCACTAATGACAGAGGGCCAATATAGTCTGTAACTTCCATAATATATCCCATTTAAAACTGACGTGAATTTAACAGCAGAGGTATCCCACTGAGAGGTATAACTATCGCTCTTGTCTGCCCTGCCAACTTTCTAGGGCTGCAGTCAAATGAAAGCCAATACTGCGCAAGGGATCCGGTGGCATCCACGATGGCGAACCAAATAGCGAGGCAATGTCAGGCACAGTTTTCCCATGGGCAAGATCCGCTAGGGTAGCGCCTAACATAGTACCTTTGACCGTGCCTCCGCCATTACAACCCGTGGAAGCGAAGAGTCCAGGGCCCTGTTGACCCCAAACCGGGGCACCATTGTAGGTAACCCCTACAGCACCACCCCAGACATGTTCGAAATCTTGACCTCTAAGCTGGGGAAAACGACGCCACATCCGGTCCTGTAGCTCGTGGCGAACTTTTTGACCAGTACTTTCTTGCTCATAGCTGTGCAGAGACCTAACTAATAGCCTGCCATCCGCCGTGCGACGTAACGTGCTGCCAAGCCGGTGCGCAGGTAATAAGCCCCAGTTAGGGTTGCTACCAAGAGTCTCAAGCATAGAGTCATCTAATCTGGGCGTTAACCCCGCATAGGTATACACACCAACCAGACGCGAACGGTTAATGCCCAGATTTTTTGCGAAGGAGTTATTGGCCAAGACTAACTGTGAACAGGTCAATTCGCCTTGTGGTGTATTCACCATCCAGTTGTCTGCTGTTTTGTTGATTTTCAATGCTGGCGTATTCTCATAAACTGTCACAGAGTCTGGCAACTGTTGGTGTATCGCCCGAATAACAGACGCTGGCTGGGCAAGGTAGCAATCCGGTGAAAACAAGCCAGACCTAAAAAAGCGGGTACCCAGCTCGGTCTCCAGATCGGCCTGATCCAGCTGCCGATAAGGTAATCCAGCACCTTCGAGAAATAATTTGTAGTTTTCCAGCGATTTAACACCCGCGTCACTGGCCGCTGCGCGATAGGTACCCGCACGTTGCAAATCAACTGTTTGTCCAGATGCCTCTACATCGCGCACAATAGATTGCATGGCCTCTTGTGTCAGCCGATTACACTCCAACATCCGCTGCATGTTATCTGATTTAGCATCTTCAGCTAAGGCAACATCCAGCAAAAAACCGGAATTTCGCCCTGGGTTCCCTTCACCAATTTCACTGGCGTCAATAATCACAACCCGAGCATCTGGAGACAGTTGCTGCCAACGTCGTGCACAGGCCAGACCGGTAAAACCAGCCCCAATGATAACCACATCTGCGACAAGCTTGCCGAACAACGCTGGCTGCACATCACGAGCAGGTAATAGCGCATTCCATCCACTTTTCAACTGATAATTTGGAAAACTTTTTGGCATGGTATTATTCTTTTTTATGTTCGTTTATTAACGATCGGCAGGTTCATTATTTTTTTATTATAAAGAGCGGTCGATTTTAAAATGCCCGCAAACCGGAAAATCATCACCGGTAGCAAAAGCTGGCAACATAGCACCAGTAACCGTTGCCTGAGTCAAGCCTAAATGCCAATGGCCGAAGAATACCTTGTCAAGGTATGGCGAGGCAGAAATAACCGGCTCAGTATCTTGCATACTTGGTCGGTGGGCCATCTAGGGCTAACTACCTTCTACATTAAGCCCATCCTTGTTGATAAATATTTTCTGGGTGTTAATGGGGAATGTATATTAGGTAACCCTACCCAAAAGTAACAAAAAGATGGCGTTCGGTGGAGGGGAACTTGCAATCTGAAAGGTAGAAAAGCTTCTATCACCGACTATTTTAAATACTATTTCATATTTGAATGCCATCAGTAAATCCCTCACTGACTGCGGCAGAGTGATGGTGTTGCCGCTGCTTGGGTCGTTACTGTGGGCTAAGAGATTGATAAAATGGTGTTTATATCTTTATCCGAAGCGGACATCCTCATATTTTTTTACAAACGAGGGGGTAACATTAAACGTCCAATATCTGTTTCATACTTGGTAACTTGTACTAGTCGAAGGGTCCTTTTTATTACTATCTAAGCCCGCTATACATTTTTATATATACTGAGTGTGGAACTGCCTAAGGTTGTGATAAAGAATCGCTGAATGCAGTTAATAAGCTATTATATTTGCTGCATAGTGCAGTTCACTCTAGTATCTCAACCAATGTTAGAAATAATTATTTTGGAGTATTTAATGTTGAAATTATACGGTTCTACGACTTCTCCCTATGTTCGCCGTTTACGTATATGGTTGGCGAACACTGAACATGAATTTGTCAATTTGCAGATCTTTGTAGAGCAAGATAGACATGTACTAGCGACTAAAAATCCTACTATGAAAATACCTATGCTGGAGGATGGTACTGATGAAACTGCGCAGATCATTTTTGATTCAAGGATCATCTATCGTTATTTAACGGATAAGTTTGATGATCCGTTACTGAGTTGGGAGCAAGAAAACCAATTAACTATGATTGATTCAGCCAACGACTCTTTAGTGCAAATGTTTATCTTATCCAATTCAGATATTCAGGCTGACGAAGATAAATTGTTTTTTAAATTACAAAAAGAACGTGTCAATGCGGTATTAGTGCAACTAAATGAGATGGTGGCGAGCCATCAGTTTGTCAGTTGGAACTACCCCGCAGTTTGTCTTTATTGTTTAGTTGATTGGATAGAGTTTAGAAACTTACATAACATGCAGGGCTTAACCGACTTATTGGCGTTCCATGATGATAATGTGCAACGTATTGAAGTGACTGCCACCGACCCAAGAAAATAGTCTATTTGGTCAGACGTGACGTGGGCTATGCTTGAATTAATCATGGGCTTTGTACGTATCTGTTTACAAGTTTTTGACAAATGCCCATAGATGGCACAATATTCCTGCCAACTTAGATTTGCGTCTGCGGATAACATTTGCTAGGTTTTAACTACGAATTTCAATAATTCGTAGTCCTTAATAGATGTGTGATTTTTACACTCGGAAGTTACCTTACGGCAAGTAGCCAAACACGTCCGTTGATTACAATAAAATATATATTTCAAAGTGTACAGGTAACGATTCAATGAAAAACTTTAAGTTCACAGCTCTTTTTGCTGCCACCGCTATCGCCCTAGGTGTATCGGCCAGCGCCCAAGCCGCAGATGACCGTTATGTCATTCAGGTTGATGAAAGTAAAAAAGGTTTAGTAAAAGTATTGACCAAAAAATTAGGCGGTGTAATACACGTCGACTCAAATGGTTTTTTGGCCGCTACCTTCTCAGGTAAAACATTGGCCGATGTCAGGGGTTTGTTAAACAACCCACACATTACGTTAATTGAAGAAGACCAACTGCGAAAACGAAGTGGCCTTTTCAATGACGACATCGGCAATCCAATGTTGCAACAAGTTACACCTTATGCAGTTAAACAATCACAAGCCAGTGATGTCAACCTGCAACTAGGTATGAAGGTCTGTGTAATCGACTCTGGTCTTGATATGTCCAGTGGTGATTTTTTAGAGGACCGCATCAGCGGTGACAATGATTCAGGCACAGGTAATTGGTTTGTAGCAGGAGGTGAGCATGGCACACACGTGGCAGGCACCATTGCTGCTGCGGATAATGGTTTTGGTGTGGTAGGTATGGCACCAGGCGTGCCTTTACATATCATCAAAGTGTTTAACGCCGAAGGTTACGCTTACTCGTCTAATTTGGCTCAAGCAGCGAATTTATGTGGCGCAGCTGAAGCTAACATTATCAGCATGAGTCTTGGTGGTGGTGGTGCAAACAGCACTGAAGAAAATGCTTTTAAAGATTTCACTGCTAACGGCGGGCTGGTTGTAGCTGCTGCTGGTAACGATGGCAACTCAGTGCGTTCATATCCTGCGGGTTACCCATCGGTCATGATGATTGGTGCCAATGATAACAACAACAATATTGCTGATTTTTCTCAGTTCCCAGGTTGCACAACGGGAAGAGGCAGAAGAGCTACTACTGATGAAACAATTTGTGTTGAAGTAACAGCTGGTGGTGTAAACACCTTATCTACCTTTCCTGCTGGCCTTGCCAGTGCTGCTGGTTTAAGCGCTAATGGCAGGTCTTACGAAACCTCTGCTATGGAAAATTATGGCACAGTTGACCAAGGCGCGACTTATTTTATGGGAACAGCTGAAGCTGTGGATACAGATGCCGCTGGTGCAGTGTGCGTTATCGATCGCGGAAATATTTCATTCTTTGACAAAGTAAATAACTGTGAATTATCAGGTGGTATTGGTGCAGTTATTATCAACAACGAACCTGGTGTGTTGTACGGCACCTTAGGTGATGCAACTACTAACACTACTTCTATTCCTGCTGTTGGTGCAGCACAGGAAGATCGTTCAGCTCTGATGGCGGCAACGTCAATGGATATTAGCGTGACCTCAAGTGACTATGGTTTCTTAAGTGGTACGTCTATGGCCACACCAGCGGTATCAGGTGTGGCTGCACTCGTATGGTCTAACCATCCAACATGTACGGGCAGTCAGATTCGTCAAGTGTTAAAAGATACCGCGTTAGATGCAGGCGCTGCTGGTAAAGATGACTACTTTGGTTATGGCATAGTGCAAGCTGCAGACGCCGATGCGTACATCACAGCCAATAACATCTGTGATGGCGGTACTACACCTCCTACTGGTGGTGATTTAACCCTGAGTACATCAGGTTATAAAGTGAAAGGTAGACAACGTGTAGATTTAACTTGGTCTGGCGCAACTGCACCTAATGTAGACGTTTATCAAGATGGTTCTCTTAAAGTCACCACTCTTAACAATGGTGAATTAACCATTAACTTAAACACTAAAGGTGGTGGAACATACACCTTCCAAGTCTGTGAAGAAGGTACGTCAACTTGTTCAGATACGGCAACAGTTGTATTTTAAGCAAATAATACAAAATGACTAAAGCGAGCCTAAGTGGCTCGCTTTTTTTTACTTAATTTGCGGTATGCTTAGGTTTTTAATACATAAGGTAACGTCATGAACGAACAACAAAAACTCGCTGCCGAAGCTTCCGCTTTTAGACAATTATTAAAGCATCTTGATGAAAACAAAGATGTGCAAAATATTGACTTGATGATCCTTGCTGATTTTTGCCGTAATTGTTTATCAAAGTGGTATATGGCTGGCGCTAAAGAGCAAGGTGTTGAGATAGATTACGATCAAGCACGTGAAGCTGTGTATGGGATGCCCTTTAATGTATGGAAGGAACATCATCAGTTAGTGGCTACTGCAGAACAAAAGGCCGCGTTTGCAGCACGACAAGCGCTGTAAACATAACCCCTAATCACATTGCCAGCTAAAGGATTATTACGAAACAGTGATCCTAAGATGGGACCCTCCAGTTTAGGATTAGCTGTGTTAGCCAGTAAATTTATGTGATTAAGCAAAAATTAGTCAATTGTGGCAGTAAAGCGCCGTCTCTGGTGATTACTTTCCTTGGGCGTTTGGTCAATTAAACGTGGGTAAGTTAATTGGGGCTTGTCCATCGGATAGTCTGGGGTAATTATCGGTATTGCCCCAGATATCGAGGGATATCAGAATGCTCATTCTCTGGTAAAAGGTGATGTTCTAGAATTGCTCAGAGGTGTGAAAGAATTGATGAAACAGTTGAAATAGATTAAAACGAAGCAAGTAACACCATCTCAATACTCAATGCTGGCTATTCAAAAATAAACCAATAAGTGCATAGCAGCATGGAAAGATAATCAGGCAGATTCAGAGCATCGATTTGCCCTTCAAATAAGTTAAGCGGAGAGTGTGATGAGTCAAAGTATTAATATTAACGATAAAAGTTATCCTATCGACGTAGAGGCTGACATGCCATTGTTGTGGTTCTTGAGAGATAAACTAGAGCTAACCGGTACCAAATATGGTTGTGGTATGGGCATATGTGGTGCCTGTACGGTGCATTTAGATGGACAAGCAGTGCGTTCTTGTGTGATGCCCGTTTCGGCTGTGGCAGGTAAAACTATTACTACTATTGAGGGATTGTCTGCAACGGGTGATCACCCACTGCAAAAAGCATGGTTAGCCAACAAGGTGCCACAATGTGGTTATTGTCAGTCTGGGCAAATCATGAATGCTGCTAGTTTCTTAGCAACCAATAAAACCCCTACTAGTAACGATATCGACAATGCTATGCAAGGTAATATCTGCCGCTGTGGAACGTATCAGCGTATTAAACAAGCGGTGTCTGATGCAGCTGACGAAATGTACAAGGAGGCTTAACATGACGGATTCAGATCAAAGTATTCTTGGAAACCAAGACCCTCTTTTAAATAAAAACACGGTATCTAATCAAAGTCGTCGTAAATTCCTTAAACAATCAGGTTTAGCAACAGGTGGTTTAGTGTTGGGTATCAGTTTACCTCAAACTACTATCGCCGGTTTTAAAATGGGTGAAGACAGCAGCTTTAATCCCAATGCATTTATTCACATCGCCGATGACGGTGACGCCTTAATTTACTGCGGTCGCTGTGAAATGGGTCAAGGTATCAGTACGGCGTTATCTGCCGCGGTAGCCGACGAACTCGAAGCCGACTGGACACGGGTGAGCATTAAACAAGGTGAAGGTAATGCAGAAAAGTATGGTCCCCAAGATACAGGTGGCTCGGCCAGTATTCGTGTTATGTATATTCCCATGCGTGAAGCAGGCGCTGCAGCGAAAGTCATGTTAGTGGCCGCAGCAGCCAAAGTGTGGGGCGTCTCAGCTGAAGAATGTGTGGCTGAAAACCACTATGTTATCAATACAAACAATCAACAAAAGCTCAGTTATGGTGATTTGGCAAGCCTTGCCGCCAATGAGTCAGTGCCCGCTAGCGTTATCCTAAAAGAAAAGAAAGATTTTAAATATATCGGCAAGGATATCGCTAGGCATAATCAAGGCGATATAGTGATAGGGAAATTAACCTATGGCGTAGATACCAAATTGCCTGGGTTAAGATATGCAGCTATGACTCACTGTCCTGTTATGGGTGGCAAGCTTAAAAGTGTTGATAAAGCTGCAGCCATGCAAGTCAAAGGTGTGCTGGACGTGATTGAAATCCCCAGGTTTGAAGTGCCTTTTGGAACGCTTGGTGGTGTTGCCGTGGTGGCAGACAATACGTGGACTGCTCAACAAGCCCTTAAAAAACTAAAGATCGAGTGGGATTTAGGTGAACATCAACGTTATGACACTAATGTTTATAAAGCGCAACTCGTCAAAAATGTTGAACGCCCTGCGCAGGTGGCTTCCGAGCGAGGTGACATCACTCAAGCCTTTGCTGAAGCTGAACATGTGATTAAGGCTACTTATACCGGTGGACATTTATCTCACGCTCCTATGGAGCCTAATGCCTCTGTGGTGTGGGTACAAAAAAATAGCTGTGAAGTATGGGCTGCTACACAAAGCCCTGGCGATATACAGACAGTGTTAGCGCAATATTTAGAGCGCGACCCGAAAGATATCTACGTCAATGTGACTATGGCTGGTGGTGCGTTTGGGCGAAAGTTTAAATGTGACTATGTACATGAAGCCGCAGTATTGTCGCAGGCTGTGAATGCGCCTGTGCAACTTATTTGGTCTCGTGAAGAAGATATGCGTACCGGTTATTATCATTCGATTAACGCTCAGCATATTGAAGCGGCGATGGACAAAGACGGCAATGTCACAGGCTGGTTACATCGTGCGGCTTTCCCGGCTATTGCTTCATTGTTCGATCCATCTTTAGACAGAGCACCAGCAAGTGCATTGGGTGATATCGATAATCACCCCTTTGGGATAGCTAATTATCGCAGCGAATCAGGCAAAGCTATAGCGCATACCCGTATTGGTTGGTACCGCGCTGTGTATGCCATATTTTATGGTTTTGCCTTTGGTAGTGCTGTCGATGAATTGGCCTACAAAACCAAAAAAGATACCCTTAGCTTATTAACCAATATCTATGATAACAATAAAAACCCCGAACAAGCTGAGCAAGTTGCGCGCTCAAAAGGTGCACTTGTTATGGCAGCAGAAAAGTCTAACTGGGCTAACAGAGACAAACTACCGAATAACCAAGGATTAGGTATAGCGGTGCACTATAGTTTTAATTCTTATGTGGCTATGGCTGTGCGGGTGGAAGCCAAAGGTGACGATATCAAAGTGCTTGAAGTTGACGTGGTAGTAGACTGCGGTCAAGTATTAAACCTTGATAGTGCAACAGCACAGATGGAGGGCGCTATAGTGATGGGCATGTCGCTATCATTACGCACTGAGGTGGTGTTTAGAAATGGCGCAGTAGTCAACTCAAACTATCATAATTATCCAGTGCTGAGGATCAACGAAATGCCTCAAGTTAATGTGTACTTCGTCGAAAATGATTTTAAACCCACAGGTTTAGGTGAACCAGGTTTAGGGCCATTTGCTCCTGCATTAGCGAATGCAGTATTTGCCGCCTCGGGAAAACGTTATAGAGACTTACCGTTTAAACCTATGTCGTTGTAAATTGGGTCTTAACGGATTAAAAAGCCGCTTTAGATAGCGGCTTTTTTTGTGAAATATACTAGTTCATCCAATAATCTGGATTGAGGAATGAAATCCCTAAGTGAACTCCTGCTATTTTTTATCAAACCCAAATGCCAAAGGCAGTAAGTCTGTGAACTTCACTGTTTTAAGCTGACCATTTTGGGTAGCCAAATGTACCTCAGTCTGGGCATTTGCAAACTCAGCAATTTTTTGTCGACAACCGCCGCAAGGTGGGCAAAAGTCATCATTTGGACTGGCGATTAGAATGTGTTTAATCTGCTTACTACCCGAAGCAATCATGGCGGAAATAGCGCCTGCTTCAGCACACTGACCTAGGGGGTAAGCGGCATTTTCAACATTGCAGCTGACATGGTGTTGTGCATTCTCATCAAGAATAGCGGCGCCCACGTAAAAATTTGAATAAGGCGCGTAGGCATTTTTTTGTGCATTAATGGCTAGCGCCAAAAGTATTTTGTGTTCAGCGGTTAGGTCAAGTGCCATAAAAATCAGACTTTAAATTGAACTCGACCCATAGTTTGCTTTATTTCAGGCGTGAGATTCAAGTCTAATTCATGTTTTAACACAACAGGTACTGGGGCAACTTTACTTTTACAGGGAAATAAGCGATTCTAGGAATATCAATTCTTATTGTTTATTCACGATTTTAAAGGGTTGTAGTGAAACCTAGACTCAAATTGAGAGTCATACAAATAATCTATTTTCAGGTAAAAATTCTCTACTCATTATGCATAAACATTACAGTATCATCATTTTATTCAGTGCATTATTATTTGGTTGTGCAAACAACAGCGGCTCAACGCAAGACAACAGGCAAATGGGCAACTTGTTATTAGCCGAACCTGCACCAATGAATCCGCGCTCACAATTAGCCATTGCTCGTTATAGCCATATTTTGGCGAATACCGATTTAGAGGATGAGCAAAGAGCACAACTGTTGCATCAGCGTGGTACTTTATATGACAGTGTCGGTTTGTCTGGGTTGGCACAATATGATTTTAATCAGGCCATTAGATTAAAACCTGATTTGGCTGAAGCTTATAATTCTATGGGGGTACATTACACCCAGCAAATGAATTTCATCCAAGCTTACGAAGCCTTTGATGCTACCTTAGATATTAATCCAGATATGGAGTTTGCATTTTTAAACCGTGGTATTGCCTTATATTACGGTGGGCGCCCCGATTTGGCGGTGCGTGATTTTGGTACGTTTTATAACAGAAATGCAGCAGATCCTTATCGCGCCCTTTGGAGCTATCTCGCTTCCAGCGAAATAGATAAATCAAAAGCGATGCTTGAGTTAACTCAGCAACGTCAAAATTTAGATGAAAACAACTGGGCTACACAGTTAGTAGATTTGTATCTCGAAAAAACAACCGAAAGTGAACTCTTAAACTCATTGATTAGTGGTGTAACCAGCCAACAACAATTGACTGACAGATTATGTGAAGCCTATTTTTATTTAGGTAAATACCACTCTGCAAGAGGCAACACAGGTGTGGCGTCAAACTATTTTAAACTCGCATTAAGCACTAATGTATTCGAGTACGTTGAACACCGATACGCTCGACTAGAGCTTAATTTATTGCGTGATGAAGCCAATAAAAGCGCCACAAAAGAGATACAAACCCAATAAAAATGACTGTATTTACCAAATGGGGAATAGCCTTAGTTTGTGTGCTGATCCCTGTTTGGCTTTTGGTTAATCACTATTCTGTGGATATCTCCCCTTCACAACAAAATCATCTTTCTTCGAAACCATTATCTAATCAACTGGCTGAACAACAACTTGCCGCAGGCCTAGCACTTTGGCGGGATAAAAAGTACCAACAGTCGGCACAGGTATTTTCATTACTTGGGTCAAAAAAAATGAATGAGGATCTGCAATCTTTAACTAAGTTGTATCAATATCACACCGCTGCTTTTAATAAAAATCAAAATTCTGAATTTATGCAGCAGCTATCCACCTTGCCCAGTAACTGTAAACAAAAACTATTGTTTGTGACAGCAGATCTAGAATCCTTAGTGCAAGCTGAAAGTTTTAGGTCACGTTTTGCCCAGGACCCACGCTTAAAGTCATTGCCTATTTGTATCTATGACATGACTTGGTTTGATCCCATTGATATTGCCTGCGAAGAAAATTGGCACCAAAGTGGCCGATTAGGCTGTCAATTATTGTCACTGGCTGAGAAGTTAAAACGCTTACCTTTTACGCATTTAGTGATGTTTGCCAATAAAGGCAAAGCCAACGTTCACAACGGTGTGATGTTTCTTGATCGCCAAGACACCTACGATGTGTTTATTCACGAGTTAGCCCACTTCTCAGGTTTTATAGATGAATACCCACTCAGTCAA
>Ga0209712_10003268_pt1 | contig 13169 bp, 15 predicted proteins | sample ArcOceMetagenome_FD_187443 | JGI IMG/M metagenome (GOLD analysis project Ga0209712, IMG submission 187443) | Marine eukaryotic phytoplankton communities from Arctic Ocean - Arctic Ocean - Greenland ARC118M Metagenome (SPAdes) (version 2) | ecosystem: Environmental > Aquatic > Marine > Oceanic...
TGGCAACGATTACTTAGCCTACCTGTGGGATACACGCACTGGCCAAGTGATCCATAAGTTTGACCACCCCAGCAGAGTCACTAAAGTGTCACTTGATGATAAAGGACGTTACGCATTCACCGCTGACAGTAAGCGTGATGCAAGAGTTTGGGATTTGGTTACCGGTAAAGATGTCAGTAACTTACAATATTCGGCAAGACAACGAATATTTACTACAGCCATATTTTCTGATGATGGTAAATACCTACTAACAGGTTCACCATCAAGAAGAATTAATCGCTGGGATGTAAAAACAGGTTTAGAACTAAACGAATGGCGGGTCTCAGCTCGTAAAGGAAGCAAACCAGCCTCGGCCGTTGTGCATGATGTAGGTTTAATTGGTGATAACGAAATTGTTTCAGAAAGTAGCAATGGTTTACTAGAAAAGTGGAAGATAGAAGATTAATGAACACAGTACAGACAGATATCGAACAATTACAAATGAAAATGGCTTTTCAAGAAGACACCATAGAAAGCCTTAACCAAGCACTCATTTTACAGCAAAAACAGATGGACGACTTGCAATTTCAACTCAAACAACTGGTATCAAAAATGAGTGCTGTTGAGCCAAGTAATATGGCCTCCGAAAAAGAGGAAATGCCACCTCCTCATTATTGATTCAGTTAGTGAGCGTAAATTTAAGCTGAAGTTTATTAATGAATTCAGGGTACCTTGAATTCATTAATTAGTTTGGCCCTTTCGTAAAATTTTAGATGATACTTTTTTAAGGCTAATACTGGTTATGAAACAAGCGATAAAATAAGCATATTGATGCCATGCACTATTACCTAAAATCTACTCTGGTTTAAACACCCCAATAACATTTCCACCAGAGCGAGAAGCTTTGGCTACTTTTTTATCAGTCTGGGACTCTGAATAATGACACTTCACACACTCCAACTTTTCAACGTTATTTTCAAAATAAAGCATGATGGTGTCTAGTGCGCGACACTTTGGGCAGTTTGCTCCTGCGACAAATCGCTTTTTTATTTTATTAACCATGGTTTAAGAAATTTTTTCGGTTCATCATCTTGGTATGATACTCCCATTCAAATTTGAGTGTTATCTTGTTTTAGTTTATATGCAACTAACAAGACTTAACGCTTGAGATAGCTAAAAAGTTCATAACAGGTTTTCATGATCCAATTTTCAAATGTTTCGTTAATGCGTGGTAGTAAAGTATTACTACGAGATGCTAATGCCGTTGTCTATCCTGGCCATAAAGCAGGTCTTATTGGTGCCAATGGGTGTGGTAAGTCCACCTTGTTTGCTTTGATAAAGGGTGAATTACATACCGAGCAAGGGGATTTTAATATTCCTAAAAATTGGCAAATCGTCTCTGTCGCACAAGAAACGCCTGCCGTTGAGCGCTCAGCTTTGGATTACGTGATTGACGGTGATAAACAATACAGAAAACTACAAACACAACTAGCTAACGCAGAACAAGCCCACAACGGAGAACAAATTGCTTATTTACACGGATCGTTAGAACAAGTGGGAGCTTATGATATCGATGCCCGTGCCGCGACAATATTAGCCGGCCTAGGTTTTGCTAATGACGTAATGAAAAACCCCGTTTCTGCCTTTTCCGGTGGTTGGCGAATGCGTTTAAATCTAGCTCAAGCTTTGCTTTGCCATTCAGACTTATTGTTGTTAGATGAACCCACTAACCATCTCGACTTAGATGCGGTTATTTGGTTAGAAAAATGGCTGCAGCGCTATACTGGTACCTTGATGCTGATTTCTCACGACAAGTCTTTTTTGGACAGTACAGTGAATGAAATTATCAGTGTTGAGTCGCAGCAACTTATTAGTTATACGGGTAATTATGATGCTTACGAAAAACAGCGCGCTGAACGTTTACGCTTACAAAGTTTGCAATATACAAAGCAACAAGATCAAATCGCTCACCTCGAATCTTTTATTAATCGATTTGGTGCAAAGGCAAGTAAAGCTAAGCAGGCGCAGAGTCGTGTAAAACAATTGGCAAAAATGGAAACTTTGCTACCTGTGATGGCCGCTTCCGAGTTTAGCTTTAAATTTTTTACCCCTCCCAAGTTACCCAATCCTCTAATAAAAATGGAGCAGGTAAAAGTAGGGTATGGCAATACTATTATTTTAGAAAAACTTCATCTGAATCTAGTGCCGGGGAGTCGTATCGGCTTGTTAGGTAAAAACGGAGCGGGTAAGTCTACCTTAATCAAATTGTTAGCAGGCGAAAAGTCACCAATGGAAGGCTTGTACGAAACATCCGCCGGGTTACGTATAGGTTATTTTGCACAGCACCAGTTAGAGTTTTTACGTGGCGATGATTCGCCCATAGACCATATGCAAAGGTTAGATAAAAAGGCCACCGAGCAAAGCCTCAGAGATTATTTAGGGGGTTTCGGTTTTCGTGGTGATAATGCATTAAGTAAAGTAGCCCCCATGTCTGGGGGTGAAAAAGCCCGATTAGTCTTGGCGCTAACTGTCTATCAAAAACCTAACTTGTTGTTGCTGGATGAGCCGACCAATCACTTAGACTTAGATATGCGTCATGCATTGAATATTGCGCTACAAGGTTTTGAAGGGGCAATGGTATTGATCTCACATGATCGATTTTTGCTGACCTCTGTCTGTGATGACTTCTATTTGGTGGACTCAAAACAGGTGCAAGCTTTTGATGGTGACCTAGATGACTACAAGGATTGGATCCTCAAAGGCGATAAGAGCGGTGATAAAGGTACTTTTACGGAAAGCGACAAAACCAATATTAAGCCAGATCGTAAAAACACTAAACGTTTAGAAGCAGAATTTAGGCAAGCCACCAAACCACTAAGAAAAGCTATTGAGCAGTACGAAAAAAGCATGGCCGATTATCACAAAAAGCTACAAGTGTTAGAAGGACAGCTAATCGACACAGAAATCTACAGTGCAGAAAACAAAGCTCAACTTAAACAAATATTAGCCGAACAAGCTCAGTTGAAATCCGGCCTTGAAGACGCAGAAATGCAATGGTTAGAGGTTCAGGAGGAGTTAGAAATCAAACAAAAAGAATTCGCTTTAGAAAGTGTTGCTTAACATGGCGCCTGTTGAGCTATATAAACATGGATAAACCAATCACTGGTTACCACAAAGACGAAGAGAGTGACTGGGTAGCAGAGTTGGCATGCGGACATCTTCAACACGTCAGGCATAACCCTCCTTGGGTAAGTCGACCCTGGGTCATTACGGAAGATGGCCGAAACTTAATGCTGGGACACAAATTGCCATGTAAAAAGTGTGATTTAGGTGCACCTGAAGATAGTATTTAGGAAAAGCCAAAATTTATCACCACATAGAACGGCGAACGGCATTTGCTGAACATAGAGGTTTGACGCACAGAGAATAGAATATTTGAATTTCATTCGAAAAATTTATAATTCAGAATTTAACTTTGTTCTGCCCTCGATTTATTATACGTGTTGGCATCAACACTCCCTTGTTAAACTTATTATGTATTAACTAAGCGGAGTATTTGTTTTACCATGTCCATCCATCCATCCCTCATTTAAGAAAAGCTTTATGAAAGTTAGTAATTGGATAGTTATCGTTATAGTTACGTTCGCCACAGCCTTTATTATAGGTTATGCAACTGGTCAACAATTAACACTTAAATCTACTGAAGCTGTAGATTTAAATAATATTTCAATCACCCATGCTCCCTCATTAAATACATTGTCTGCTATTGAAACTCAAAGTAATACCGCTGCAATACCATCGTCGAATTCAACTCATGAATCACCTCGCACAATGGTCGATATTTTTGCAGAAATAGACACACTACTAGTCATGATAGATGAGAGCCCAAAGCAAAGTAGCCTGGTGATAAAACTACTCGCCATATTAGAATCTTTATCAGTGGGTGAGTTAATCGAATTACCCACATCGTTGGAAAATAAAAATGAAACCCAACTTAAAATACTCTACCAAATAATCATCACACAATTGATAGAAAAAGCTCCTGAAAGAGTATTAGCATTTGCTCAACGCTATAATCCAATGCCTGACTCTCCTTATTATTTAGCGGCAATAAAAGCGCAAATTGCTGAAAAAAAGCCTGAATTGGGTTTTGAGTATTTAAACCAAACTTTGGCACTTGCTAATGAAGATACAGACTTAAGTACAAATTCTATATTGATTGAAGCATTAGCTAAGGCTGATTTAAAACAATTGGTTCGCACCTTAGCCAAGTTTCAAGATAAAGGGGTAAAACTTGAAAATAGTTTGAGTTCATTAGCCTATGGGTTAGAAACAAATGATGAGCATTTAAGCCTCTTTAACGAATTAAGGCAGTTGAAAGATATGTCGATATTAAGCTCAGTGATGATTAACTGGATAAAAATAAATCCCCACGCTGTTTTTGACCGCTTTAATGAAATTGAAGACATCGCTGAGCGTAAAAATTTAAGTGACTCTGCTTTTCATTATTGGATGTACGATACGCCAGAAGCGGCTGCTGATTATCATTTGGCGCAGGCTTCAAATAAACTCGAAATGCTTAAAAAAATAATACAATTTTGGCCAGATAAAAAAGCTTCGAATGCCTTAACTTGGATATCTGCGCAAAACGACATTGATACTAACCGCTATAAAATTGATTACTTAAACAGGTTAACCTACTCGGACCCAAAGTTTGTCCAATCGCATTTATATAATATCGACTTAAATGACGATGAAAAGATAGGTTTTTATCAAAAACTTTACAAGGGCTTTAAAAGTAAAAGTAGCGATGACGCAGAGCAGTTTGTAAATACCCTTCCATTTAAAGATGAAGTACTCGGTATCTCAACAGATAAAGAACAACATGCCGATAACCGCATCACTAAAATAAATCAGGCTTTTAGTCGGTATTTTGATTTCAAATATGACAAAGCCTTTGCGCTTGCCACTGGAGATAATGGCACCTATGCCTATTCGTATGTCGTTAACAAACAGTCTCAAAATGAAGCTACTCAACTAGCATTTAGCCGATGTGAACAACGTCGTCAAAAACATAAGGTTGATAATGAATGTAAAATTTATGCTGAAGGTGATGTGATCATGTTTAATTTAACGCCGTAATCAGCCAAAAATCATCTAATGCGTTCTAGTTGTAACAGTGAACCTTAAAAATAACCTCATCGACCAGCGGGAATGGAATAACAACTACATAATGCCACATTTGTTTAGTTGTTTAGGTCAGAAATGTGTTCAATTTCGGTAAATCCGATTCTCTCAGTTTTGCTCGGTAATAACCAAGAATCATTTTTATTTTCCTCTGTACCCTCCTTTTTCTCCCTAGTGAGAAGTTTTTGATTTTTCTTGATACATTCATTAAAACAGATTTTTATGTTTTAGCTCAATTGATGTAACCTATGATAATAATAATTCATACTTTAGTAGTTGATGCTTTCCAAGTCCCAAATCAATCAAAATGTCCGTTATGGTGAAATAGTTGAAAGTGACTTTAGGCCACCCTGGTGGGCTAAAAACAGACACGTACAAACTATCTTCCCGCGTTTTATACAAAAACGCGCCAAGCTTGATTACCGAAAGGAAAAGCTGCCCTTACCTGATGGTGATTTCGTTAGTTTAATTTGGGCGGGTGATGTACAAAAATCATCTGGTTTAATTGTCATGTTCCATGGTTTAGAGGGCTCAATTCGCTCTCATTATATTAACGACATGGCAGCAAACTTTGTTAAACAGGGGTATGCAGTGGTGTTGATGCATTTTCGTGGCTGTGGCGGTGAACAAAACGCAACGCCTAGATCGTATCACTCAGGTGAAACCGAGGATGCTTGGTATTTCTTGAATTGGCTTGAACAGAAATTTCCTGAAACACGCAAAGTGGCAATGGGTTTTTCTCTTGGCGCAAACATGTTGCTAAAACTCTTGAGTGAACAACCAAAGCAGACGATTATTAAGGCAGCCATGGCCGTGTCTACTCCCTTTAATTTAGCTCTTTGTGCCAATAGTATTAGTCAAGGATTTTCAAAGGTTTACCAGGCTTACTTATTAAAAAGCATGGTAAACAATTTGTTGATTAAGATGCGTAATATGGATTATGGTAAATTATTAAAAGTAACAGAGTCCCAGATAAAGCAGTTTAAAAGTTTTAGAGAATTTGATGAATATATCACTGCACCGTTACATGGTTTCAAGGGTGCAGACGACTATTACCAAAAGTGCAGTGCACAAAATTTCCTTAAGGCCATCGCCACACCTACTTTAGTTGTCCATGCCAAGGATGATCCTTTTATGCACAGCAGTATCGTGCCTGATGCCAAAACGTTATCACCCAAAGTGTGTCTTGAATTGAGTGAAAAGGGGGGGCATGTAGGCTTTATGCAAGGCACACCATGGCGTCCTGAAATTTGGATTCAGCAAAGAGCCAATCATTTTTTTCAGTCTTTTATTGCTGACAAGGGTAAACACTTGTCTACAGGTATCCTTCAATGATCATCTCTATTGAAGACTTAACCGAAGAGACCTTACTGAATATCATTGAAGGCTTTGTACTACGTGAAGGTACTGAGTATGGCGAAGCTGACGTGTCACTTGAAGAAAAAGTGCTGCAAGTACTGGCGCAGTTAAAGTTAGGTGACGTGCTTTTAGTCTATTCCGAGTTACACGAAACAGTGAATATCATCCCCAAGCAACAGCTCGGGGAATTTGAATTATCAGAGAGTCAACAATAATAGAGTATTGGTGGGTTTAGTGAGCTACAAAAACTAAGTTAAAGTTGACTGGTATTGTCAGCCCAATGCCACTTAATCCCGCCAATTTTTGTAATATTTCAATTCCTGAAGTTAAACCAAAATCTGCAGCTGATATTAATATAGGTCGCGTGCTTGTAGCTATGATGCCATTGTCATCTTTACGCGTGACCTGTACAGTCGTACTAATAGTTTTGCTGATACCCATAATGTTTAACTTGGCTGGAAGCGTCACTAATATCGAATTGCCTGTTGCAAGAGTCAAAACACTATCAGGTAATTGCGCAGTTAAACTAGCAGAAGGAAATTTATCTACCAAAAAAAGTTTTTCTCGCATACGGGTATCGCGAATTTCGATTCCTGAGTCGATACTAGCGAGGTCAATTTCAACCTGTAATTCCCCTTCAGGATTAAATTCACCTTTTAGTGATGTGAACTGTTGAATTTCACTAATATGTTGATTTTTAGTTGATACAAAATTTAAGTTTGACTCTGCCTCAACTAACATCCAGTGGGCGCTAGCTGAAGAGCCAAATAAAAAAACATTGATAAGAATAGTGCTTAATAATAAAAATTTCATAGTTAACTCAATTAGTTAGAAGTAATGCTGTTATACAGGTTGATTATCGTTGCCAAATCCACACTTAACTATGTTTTGCCAATCAATATTTTGATCACCCATAATAAAAAAATCAGGATTAATAACACTTGTACGCAAGTTGTAGCTCAAAGGAGCAAAATCATGTGCCAATATTTTACCTCCGGCTTCGACCACTATGCATTGAGATGCACCCGTATCCCATTCTCCCGTTACGCCAAATCGTAAAAACACATCCGCTTTGCCTTCAGCAATAAAACAGGCTTTGAGGGAACAACTACCCGCAGGTAATGTTTGATAAATACGGTCTTGACTTAGGCTGGATATGACTTTTTCTCGAGGTTGTCTGCGGCTAATGGCAATAATTAGCGGGTCCTCGTTCGGCGCTTCTAAATTACGCACAAAAATTTGTTTGTTCTCTACAGGGCATTCTTTAAATGCGCCATGACCTCTCAATGCAGAATACAACGTTTCGCCTGTGGGCCAGTAAATGACACCCATAATCGGAACATTGTTTTCTATCAATGCAATGTTAACAGCAAAATCACCACTGCGGGCGATAAACTCTTGAGTGCCATCAATAGGGTCGATGAGCCAATATCGTGTCCAAGTTTCACGAAGTGCTAGTGAGCTAATTTCAGTCTCTTCAGACATAATAGGAATATCTGGTGTTTCTTTTCTCAACATATCCATAATGACTTCGTTGGCTTTGTAGTCCGCTGTAGTGACAGGGGAGTCGTCCTCTTTTTGAAAACTAGTGAAATCACCACTGTCGTATATTTCTAGCACTACTTTACCTGCTTTGACTGCTGTCCTTTTAGCTATTTCAAAAAGCTGTTGTGCATTTTCTGTTGGCATTAACGCGCCCTCTTCCATTTTTCAGCAAGTAACAATGCCGCGATACACCTTGCTTCTATAAAATCATCTTTGGCTAACAATGCATCTATATTGTGAATCGACCATTTAACCACTTCTAGAGGCTCAGGCTCATCACCGGGTAATACTTCAGGATATAAATTTTCAGCAATAAAAATGGTCATTTTAGCATCAAAAAATGCAGGAGCCATGCTAACACTATGCAACAGATGCAATGTGTTTGTTCCAAAGCCTATTTCTTCTTTTAATTCTCTATTAGCAGCCACTTCTGCAGACTCACCCGGGTCTATCAATCCCTTGGGAAAGCCTAATTCGTAAGTATGAGTTCCTGCAGCATATTCTCTTACTAATAAAAATTCATCATCATTAATAAAAGGCACCACCATTACAGCGCCTCTGCCACTGCCAGCCATGCGTTCAAAAATACGGGTTTCGCCGTTTGAAAATTCTAAATCGATTTGCTCGATTTTAAACAGCCCGCTTTTGGCAACTATCTTACGAGAGTGAATTTGTGGAAGTAATTTTTTATTGTTTGTGTTGCTCATGAATTTTTCACGTTAATATGGCCGCTGCTATCGTCTGTTCAAAATAAAATGAATTTTTAAATCGATGAATAATTTAGTATTTTAAATATACCTGTTAAATAGAGGACATGCCACTTGTCAAAGCTTGCTTGGAAAGATATTCACACTGTGTTGCTTGATATGGACGGCACCTTACTCGACTTGCACTTCGACAATCATTTTTGGTTAGAACATATGCCCAAAAAACTAATGGAGAAACATGGCATGTCGTTACAAGCAGCCAAAGAGATGATGGCGGTTGAGTCTGAACAGGTCATAGGAACTCTGAGTTGGTATTGCTTAGATTTTTGGGCAGACAAACTAGATATCGATATTGTTGAGGCAAAACGTGAAATGGAACATCTAATTAGCATACGTGAAGACAGTTTACCTTTTATCGATACCTTAAAAACTTCAGGGCGAGACGTAATATTGGTCACTAATGCCCATCCTGACAGCTTATCCTTAAAGGTAGAGCATACTCGACTAGACAACCATATCGACCAATTAATATCGACTCACGAATTCGCTGTCACTAAAGAATCACAAGTTTTATGGCAAAAACTGCAGGCAAAGATTGGTTTTAATCCACAACATACACTATTTGTCGATGATAGTTTAGACATACTAAAAGCGGCTCAGGACTTCGGTATTAAACACCTTCTGGCTGTTAGCAACCCTGATAGTCAGCAACCTGTTAGAGACATTAGCGAGTTTCCATCAATACAGGACTATCGTTATTTGCTGGACGATATAGAAGCAAATCCGTTTATTAACTGAATTGAAGTTAGGACAAGTTAATTAAACCTTCAATAACCATAAAACATTAGTGATTTTAAATCTGTCTAACCGTTTTAGAACTTTATCGGATAATATCCATCAGCATCAGCTTTACCAAAAAACTGTGCCGCCTGATGTACTTCTTTTGGTAAGCGGGCTTCAGGTTTAAAGCGTCCTGTAATTTTAAATTTCATATTAGAAGGGACCGTGGCTTTTGCGGTTAAACCAAAACTATTAGGTTGTTTGACATTTAACACAACGCTGCCTTCTTGGCAGCTTAGATCGGCATCGAAATCACCTAATTCTATTACACCGTTTACGCCCGTGAAGTTAGCATTTAACCATCGGCCTTTCCCAGTAAATATTTGGCAACCTGCTTTATAATCTACTTCGTTTAGCTCTACTTTAAAGCGCCCGTCAGCTTCAATTGGTATAGGTAATGGCAACAAGCTAATCACTAAGTTTGTGGGTACGTAAGCTAATAAACTTTCAGCTTTGAGGTGCTGCCCTTTGAAGCTAACTTGTCCATTTACAGAGATTTGACCGACATCGCGTATATTACCTGCTTTAATATTCGTGCTGATCTCCCCTAGTAGCAATGGGAAAAAAGACAGGGTCCAGTTGACATCAGAGATGGGGAACCCTTTTGCTTGGGCGCGTTGAACATTGCCATTCCAAATAGTGCCCGATATGCCACTCACACTAATCCCTTTGGCCAGCTGAATTTTTGATAAAATATGGACTGCAGGTAAGTTAACAATTAAAAATATAAAATAAACTACAAGGCATAAGCTGCCCCATTTTAAAACTGACTTCATGATTTCCCTAGTTTTAAACGACGAATTTTAACTTGCCCGGGCAAATCAGATTCTGCGATATCGATGTCTAATATGCTGACACCTGTTTTTTCAAGTGACTGCAACCAACTCAGTACATCATTAAAGGGGGCTTGATCTATCCATACTTGTAATTCGTCACCCTGAGGTTGCATCCGAGAAATGGTAAGCTTCATACGACTAGCTGATTGGTTTACCGCTTGAGGTAGCGAGCCTGAAAATGAAGCCTTATTAACGCCACTACTTCGCAGTTGCACCGCTCTGTTTGCATTTTTTTGAACCCAATTAAGTAATTCTGTTTGATTTTTAACTGCAGTTTGGCCTCTCTCAAGTGATGTGCTTAGGGGCGACCATATACCCCAATAAAATATAGCGACTAATACTAAAATCGCTGAAATAATTACTAAGCGTTGTTCACGGCCGCTTAGATGTAAGAACGTACTTTTGAGCTTGTCCATATTAACTCCTTATCGACAACGAGCCGATTACCTGATTGTCTTTTTGATTAATAGAGCCTTGCTCTACAGTAAACCCTTGAGCTTCTGCTTGGCGCTTAAACTTGTCTAAGGCATCAAAATTACTGGCGACTACTTGAATACGCAATTCTGCCCTACTACTGTCAAAGCGCAAAGTTTGAGGTTTAACCTGAGATGCTGCAAATGCGGGCCTAAGTTGGCTCAACATAATTAACATCGATGCACCACCACCACTTTGCTCTAAAGTTTTCATTTGACGCGTCATGGTGGTTCTTAGATCGCGATACGCCCCTGCATTAGGAAATGCACGTTTGTATTCGCTACTAACCTGTGCCTTTAAAGTGGCCAGTTGCTCATTCAGTCGATTTTGCTCTAGGCTTTTATCAATCAAAGTGGTGAACAGTGCAATCACTGCCAAAACCGCGGCTAAACGCCATTTTTTCCATTGGCCGCCAACTTTGTTGTTAATTTTGTACTCGCCTTGCAGCAAGTTGAATTTGGCTGATTTCACCCCTTGGGCTAACACTTTAATCGGCAATTCGAGAGGCATAACAGAGACGTTTAGATTGTCTATATTCGACAAATCTGTACCTGAATAATCATTAACCAAAAGCGCTTGTTCGGTTTGTTTGGCATATTGTCGTGCATGATGCTTGATGGCTTGTATTAACCAGTCTCTTTCACCCTGTAAACCCGCCCAATCATCTTTACGAACCAGCAGTTGTTGACCTAGCTCCAAGATAGACCAAACGTTTTTATCCGCCAATGGCAGCGCTAAAACGTCGGGTATCAGTTGCTCGCAGGCTAAACCAGCGCCTTCGATTATATTAAGCCAGCTTTGTAACTTTTCTTTATTAACAATGGCGACAGCTTGTTTATTGCCATCTTTGGGGCCTAAGGCAAAAAACTGTTGTGAAATGTCACCGCTTATTTCCTCTTCTAATATAAACGGAATAGCAGCTAAGGCTTTTCTCCCAGCTTTTTCTGGCAACTCCACCCACTTCAGTAAAATATCGCTAGTGGGAACCAATGCACAAATCGGTCTTCTGCCAGCCCGGTCTGCCAAGGTGGCTAATTGTGCTGCGTCGGGCAATTCACCAGAGGCAATAATTTCGTCTTGTTGGCTAGACCACACAATCCAATGAATTGTTTCATCTGGGTTGGCACCTAGGCGTACTACTAACTGTTCCATAAGGTTTAGATACCTTGTTGCTTATAATGGATTAAAAAAGCTATTTTGTTAAAAGCCAGCTCGTTAAAAACTAGTCTGTTAAAAGCCACTAAAGTCACGCCTGATGATACTGACATTATTACTTGGGTCGACCTTAAACAAGGTTTGCATAGCAAAAGTAGCATCATTGTACTGGGCCTTAGTGTGTAAAATAAAATGGAATGTTTTTACTTTAAAGCGTTTTTGTTTATCACTGCTCAGTTTCAAGGCTTGGATACTGGGTAAAGCCAAAAAGCTTGCGACATCTTTAAACCCCTCAGGATCTCGACTGGCCAGTACGGAATTAGTGTCAGATAAACTGAGTCCAGTCGCGGCAGCAAGAACGGCAGCGTTTTCTTCGCTTACCGTGTTGACGTTAATTTCAAATAAATTATTATTGGGTAGCACACACGCTAATTCTAATAATTCTCTCAGCCAAGTCATTTCTACTCCGTTAATCAAACGCAATTCTGACTTATCAACCATATAGTTATTAGCTGCAATATAGGGGAATTGACGACTTTCGTATTCGCTGTCTTCGGCTCCAACATCCTGCGGGTTGTTGTCTGTGTCTAACCAATCAACAAGTGAGTCTCGCACTAAATCACGGTTATAACTAGGGATCTCTGGTTCAATATTATCTAATAAGTCCATAAAAGCCTCTTTCCGAGCAGCCAGCAAAGATGTACCGCCTTCCCCAGAAGTAGCAACCTTTAACGCATTCAGATTAAAACAGCTTTGCATATCAATTAGCTGTGCTTGAATGCCTCCACCTTCAATAGGGTAGATAAACTCTTGATTCCATGGCTGTTCAAGGTGAATAACCTCACCATCTTCTTCCATCAGTTTTTGAATGGATTTTCGCGCATATTGCTCAGCGCCCATGGCATACCAATAGGCCTGATTGTTGTCTTTTATGTTGGAGGCACGTTTAATTTGTAACTGTAAACGGCCACCCATTTCTGTCGCCAGTACACTTACAATAGCCACAATTAATAACACTATGATTAAGGCAACCCCTTGCTGCTTGGGTTTAATATATATCATATGCCATTGGCCAAGATAAATTCAC
>Ga0209712_10003269_pt1 | contig 13163 bp, 10 predicted proteins | sample ArcOceMetagenome_FD_187443 | JGI IMG/M metagenome (GOLD analysis project Ga0209712, IMG submission 187443) | Marine eukaryotic phytoplankton communities from Arctic Ocean - Arctic Ocean - Greenland ARC118M Metagenome (SPAdes) (version 2) | ecosystem: Environmental > Aquatic > Marine > Oceanic...
TACCAATTTGAAAAAAAATCAGAGAGCCTAGGGCCTGTAAAAATGACCGTGACACAAATCCATGCGGGAAAGCAACACAATGCGATTCCCGCAGGGGTTGAGTTGGTGGTGGATGTGCGCGTGAACGACCAATACAGCAACAAAGAAATTGTTGACATTCTGCAAAAAGACGCCCCTTGCGATTCGATCCTTCCAAGAGGATTAAAACTCAATTCATCCTCGATACCAGTGGCGCATCCGTTGGTTCAAGCGGGGATTGCATTGGGACGTGAAACCTATGGATCGCCCACACTTTCAGATCAATCGGTGTTGAGCTGTCCGTCCTTAAAATTAGGGCCAGGCGACAGTACCCGTTCCCACACTGCCGATGAATTCATTTATATCGATGAAATTAAAGAAGGCGTGGCATTATATATTCAATTATTAACTAAAATATTATAAGTATGAAACTTTGGGATAAAGGCATTTCAATCGATGCATTCATTGAAAAATTTACCGTTGGAAACGATAGAGAAATCGATCTTAAAATTGCAACCTACGACATTCAAGCTTCTTTGGCACATGCGCAAATGTTGGTCAAAATAGGGCTTCTGAATTCGGAAGAACTCATAGCCATCGAAGCCGTGTTTGACAGCCTTCAATCACAGATCAGTGAAGGCACTTTTGTGATCGACGCTCAGTTTGAGGACATCCACTCCAAACTCGAATATGAATTGACGAAAGCCTTGGGCGATACGGGTAAAAAAATCCATACGGCGCGCTCCAGAAATGACCAAGTTTTGGTGGCGTTACAATTGTATTACAAAGCCAGTTTGGGTTCGATACAACACAAAACCAAAACCTTTTTTGAAACGTTGATTGCCTTGGCAGATACGCATAAATCGGCTTTACTTCCTGGCTATACGCATTTACAAGTCGCCATGCCTTCCTCTTTTGGACTGTGGTTTTCTGCCTATGCGGAATCGCTTATTGACGATGTATATGTATTACAAGCGGCTCAAAAAGTGGTGGATCAAAATCCTTTGGGTTCGGCAGCGGGTTATGGAAGTTCGTTTCCAATTGACAGAGATTTCACCACCAAAGCTCTTGGTTTTAAAACTCTTAAATACAATGTGGTGGCGGCACAAATGAGCCGTGGGAAAAACGAGCGTATTATCGCGTCGAGTTTAGGGAATTTAGCCAATACGCTTGGAAAAATGGCGATGGATATTTGTTTGTACATGAGTCAGAATTTTGATTTCATTGGGTTTCCAGAGTCACTCACCACGGGGAGCAGTATCATGCCCCACAAGAAAAACCCCGATGTTTTTGAATTGATCCGTGGGAAGTGTAACAAACTTCAAAGTTTGGAAACCGAGATGCTTTTGATTACCAATAATTTACCGAGTGGCTACCACCGCGATTTTCAGTTGTTAAAAGAAAACATGATTCAAGGTTTTGAAGAATTGGAAGCTATTTTGGATATTTTTAATTATGCGATTCAGGAAATTCAAGTGAAAAAAATTGATTTGAAAGACCCTAAATACCAGTACCTTTTTACGGTGGACAGTATCAATACCTTGGTGATGCAAGGGGCGTCGTTTCGAGAAGCGTATCAGATTATTGGGGAGCAAGTACAGGCAGGGACTTATAAATCGGATACACGCATTCCGCATACCCATTTAGGGAGTATTCACAATTTGGGATTGGATGAGATCAGTGCTAAATATCCGGTGTAGGGGTGGATTCACAACTCCTTCGTCAGTGACTTGACAATCTTATTATCCGCTAAAAACGCTTTTAAAATTACTTTGAGAGCTGTGTAGGTAGGGATGGCAAGAATCATTCCGGTGACGCCAAACAGGATGCCTGCGATGATGATGACAAGAAAAATTTCAAGGGGGTGTGACTTGACACTCTTTGAAAAAATGATGGGCTGGCTTACAAAATTATCGATGAGTTGTGCAAAGACATAGCCAATCAATACATAGGTTGCCTTTGGAAGTATCTCAGTTTGAAAATCCAATCCGAGGTTGCTGCTCATTGTTAAAAAGAGCATTAAAAAACAACCAATCATGGGGCCTATGTAGGGAATGAGATTCAGTAGGGCGCATAAAAATGCAATGACAATTCCATTTTCGATTCCAAAAATCATCAGAATAATAGAGTAAATAATAAACAGGATTGTGATTTGACACACCAATCCAATAAAATATCTAGAGAGTAAATGTTTGATGGTTTCTACGGATTTTCTCAACTTGGATTCACTTTTTTTGTTGGTGAATACATAGAGTGAGTTTTCCATGATTTGGGTGTCTTTCATCAGGAAAAAAGTGATAAATGCGACGGAAAATAAACCAATACTTAAGGTTCCAATGGTTCCAACGATGTTATTCAAAAAATTTGGAATGACGTTGATGTTTTCAAACAGGTCGTAATGTTTCATTTCATCCAATACATCTATGCCATGTGATAAAAAGAAGGTATTGATTTGGGTGATTAAATTCTGGATGGTTTCTTGAAGTTGTTCTAAGTTTAAGAGAGAAAGGTTTTCTCCTTGCTTTTTAATCAATGGAATAAAAAGACTGATGAGACCCATAAATATTAAAAAGAAAAACGTCATTGTTGACATGACTGCCACTGCATTTGGGAATTTTAATTTCCGTTTCAAAAAAAGGTTTATCGGTCTGCCTACTAGGGCAATCACAGAAGCAATAGCAATATATATCAGTACCGACTGAATTTGATACAAGAAAAATAGCAATAGAAAAATTCCTACAAGGATGGCGATGGTTTTTAAAATACTTTTAGTTATGGCGTTTGGGTTCATCAGTTTTAAATTTGGTATAAATGTAACTAAAATTTAAAAACGAATGACACAATCACATTTTACTCAGCCTATTTTTTTTTAATACTATACGCTAGTGGGGTTTGAGTTTTCAGTTCTTTAAAGACTCTAAAGAATGTCTGATGAGAGTTATAGCCACACTCTTTTGATAGCGAATCTATGGTATGTTTATCTAGATAGCCATTATCAATGAGTGTAGAGGCGTGTTTGATTCTATGAAAATTCACAAAATATTTAAAGTTCCCAAACTCTGAGTCTTTTAAAACAACTCTAATTGTAATCTCTGTTAAGTTGGCGTGAAAGGCCATTTTACTTAATGATAAATCAGGGTTTAGAAACAAGTTTTCAGAAGTTATTTTCGAAATCAAATGTTTGAGATCATTAGACATGTGGCTTGATGTTTTCAGTACGGGTTTTGGGAGTGAAAGCTTTGGTAAATAGCCTAAAAATTTGGGGATAAACGATATAAATAAAAATTCCGAAAGAAACAACATTTGAAAGATACTGCTAAAGATGTTGTTTAAAAAACGGCCTTTTAGAAAGATTGCAACAAGGATACTAAGCGATAGATTCAAAGTAATAATCCCTAAATACAAAAGAAACCATCGCTTGAAAAGTATAATTTTTGAGCTCTTAATTTCTAAGCTTTTAAATCCACTCATAAATTTTTTAATAATCATCAATATTGTGATGAGACTAAACACCACATATAAAACCGCATAATCTCTATACAGCAACGTTAACGTTCCATTTTCTATATAGCTAAAATTTCGATCATTGAACTTTGGTTCTAAAAGTCGAAACCCAAAGTGATTTAAAATAAATACAATAAAGAGTATGAAACAAAAACTGACAATTATTTTTGGAAATTTAGATTTGGTTTTTATAAATATGGCATCCGTAAATAGGTACAAAAACACCAAGCCACCATATTTAACTAAAGGGGTTATCTCAACTGGAATAGGCAGTAGATTCGTTAATGATAACAATCCAACTAACCCTATAAGAAGATTAGATATAACGTGTGCCACAAAACAGGAGAGGTAGCTCTTGTTTTGTCTTTGAATTCCTTAAGTGAATGATTAAAACTATCAAGAATATCAATAATAATAACGTTATAGTAATTTTCATTAATTGTTTAACAGTTTCATTGCAAAAGTAAACAAATTTATCTCAATATTTTTTTTTGAGCGCACATATTGTAGTTTTTGAGCCTAACTTCAGGGCCTTTGTTTAGTTGGAAATCTTGTTAACAAGTACTTTTTTTGTTTATGATTTAACAATATATCCTTTAACGTATTTATTTTTTCATTATTTTTACAATAATTAACCAACCAATCACTTTTATCATGCGTTATTCCTATTTAGTATGTCTTGTTTTACCATTCTTTACTTTTGCCCAGATTGACCATTGGGAAAGCGTTGTACTGCCTGGAGACGACTGGGATTACCTCGTGCCTACGGCACAACCCGCTACAGATTGGAATCAGTCAGGATTTGATTCCTCAAGTTGGAGTACAGGGCCTTCAGGTTTTGGGTATGGAGATGAGGACGATGCGACGGTTATATCCCCTACAATGTCTGTTTATATCCGTAAAACTTTTCAAATTACGGATGCTACGGCGGTTGGGTATATGGTTTTAGATATTGATTATGATGATGGTTTTGTGGCATATCTAAATGGGCAAGAGATTGCAAGAAATTTGGTTTCAGGGGACATTCCAGCGTTTAATCAGTCTACTGATGGCAATCACGAAGCCTTATTGTATCAAGGGTATGGACCTGAACGCTTTGAAGTGGATCCATTACTTCTTACTACAGGAACGAATATTCTTGCGGTACAAGTGCATAACCAATCGATAGGCTCGTCTGATTTGAGTGCACTTCCTGTATTGTCTTTAGGAATAAATAATACAAGTACGAACTACAGCACTCCACCTTGGTGGTTTGTAGCTCCGTACGTTCCAGTGACTGTCAATTTTGTGTCTTCTAATTTACCGATTGTTCTGATTGAAACAGATCAAGGTCAAAATATTCCCGACGAACCTAAGATTGATGCCACTATGAAAATTATTGATAGAGGGGAAGGCGAGCGAAATTATCTGACAGATGCCAGTGACGTCTCAACGCTTGATTACGATGGTGCTATTAAAATTGAAGTTCGCGGATCTTCTTCTGCTCTGTTGGACAAAAAACAATATGCGTTTACGCCCTATGATGAAATAGGGGATAAAGTAAATGTATCGCTTCTTGATATGCCCAAAGAAAACGACTGGATTCTGAATGGACTTGCATACGATGCTTCGTACATAAGAGATTATATCAGTTATAAATTATCAAATCTAACAGGGAATTACGCATCAAGAGGGCGTTATTGTGAAGTGGTATTAAATGGAGAGTTTCAAGGTATTTATGTGTTGCAAGAAAAACTAAAAGCAGATGACAGTCGAATTGATATTAATAAAATTAAGGAAACTCAATTAACCCTTCCTAAACTTACAGGGGGATATATCACCAAAACAGATAAGATTGAAGGGTCAGATACCGCAGCTTGGTCTATGGACAATTATGGAGGGTACCAAAGTAATTTTGTACACGAACACCCAAAACCAACAACGGTTCAGCCAGAACAACATGAGTATATTAAAGGGCAATTTGAAACACTTCAAGATAAGGTAACAGCTCCAACTGATAGCTCCATAACCAATGGGTTTCCATCAGTTATTGACATTCCTTCTTTTGTAGATTTTATTCTACTTAACGAGTTTGCTTCCAATGCGGATGGGTATGAGTTCAGCACGTTCTTTCATAAGGATCGCAATGGAAAACTAAGAGCAGGGCCTATTTGGGATTTTAATTTAACCTATGGTAATGATTTATTTTTTTGGGGGTTCGACAGAAGTAAAACCGATATTTGGCAGTTTGATGATGATGGAAATGAAGGTCCTAAATTTTGGAAAGACCTCTTTGATGATGCAGTATTTAAGTGCTATTTGACGAAGCGTTGGCAAGCGCTTACAGCGTCGGGAATGCCTTTAAATTCAGTCGAAATTTTCGCATTTATTGATGAGACTTCTACGCTGATTTCGGAAGCTGTTGAGCGTCAAGAAACGGTTACAGGAACAACAGGAGAGTTTGATCAGCAGATCATTGATATAAAAGAGTTTATTACAGAGCGAATTACTTGGATTTCGAACGAATTAACAGATACTAGTTTGTGTGATAATATCACAACACCGCCATTGGTGATCTCTAAAATTAATTACAATCCTTTGGTAGATGCAGCATTGGATTCAGATGATTATGAGTTTATTGAAATAAAAAATAATAGCACATCAACTATCAATTTGACAGGTATTTATTTTGGAGGTTTAGGTTTTACTTATCAGTTTGAAAACGGCGCCACTGTTTCTGGTGGGGAGTCGATCTTTTTATCTAATAAAAGTGAATCTTTCTTGTTACGCTACGGCTTTAATTCTTTTGGAGAGTTTTCTAGAAACCTATCTAATGATAGCGAAGATTTAATCTTAAGAGATGCCTATGGGAATGTCATTGATAAAGTTAAGTATAAAGATGTATTGCCATGGCCGGTAGATGCAGATGGAAATGGTTCTTTTCTGAAACTTGTTGGTTTGGATTTAGACAATAGTTTAGCAGCAAGTTGGATAGCACGAGAGGATACGATCGGAAATCTATCTGTAAACCCCCTCCAGTTTGGAGCTTTAGTCAGTCTCTCTCCAAATCCGGTTTCGGATAAATTAAACATAAAAATCGATAAAGGAGAAATTTCTAGCATCAAACTGTGGAGTATTAATGGAAAATTATACGATACCTATAATTTAAATAACCAAGCGTTTGAATTGGATATGAGTAATTTTGAAGACGGTCTTTACCTTCTCCAAATTCAAACCGACAGTGAAATAGTTGTTAAGAAAATAATCAAGAATTAGATTCTTATTTTATATGGTATCGGAGTCCTAAAAACCCGTTGGTTCCTTGGTTGGAGTAATACACATAACTGGGGTCAAATGACAACGCATTTGGGTTATTTGGAGTGGCGATTACTTGGCCGTTACTTCCAAATTCAACGTCTTTATCAAAGGGGTCAAAAGCACGTGCAATACTATTGGCAGCGGGTTTAAAGTTGAAGATATTTTTGATGCCAGCATACAATTCAAATTCCTTGTAACTATAGGTTGCTTGTAGGTTCATTATATTGATGACCGGACTGTTTGGGTCTCTTGTGTCTAGTGCGCCAAGTAGGGGAAGTTTCATCGGTCCAATGACCGTTCCAGAGAGGTCAAATGTGATTTTAGGCTTGTAGATCGTATAACTTATTCTATAATTTCCTGAAAATTTTTCGGTTAAGAAGGGGTATTCGGTTTCGTTATTTTGAATGATTTTTGAATCTATAAAGGTAGCGCCCAAATTTATTTTGAGTCCGTTTGCAGACAGGCTATTGACATTTAGGGTCACACCTTGCGTTACCGATTTTCCGTCCAAATTGCTGTAAATAATTTGGTTGGGATTGGTTTCATAATCTGGAAGAATTCTATTTGAAAATACCGTTTTAAACACACTGAGGTCCAAATCAAAAATAGTTCCAAATTTAGAATACAGCTTTTGATTCCAATTAACATTTACATTCCATGATTTTTCGGGGAGAATGTCTTCGGTAAATATGACGTCTCTAGCGCCTGTAAGGGCCGCATGGTCCTCTGTGAATACATTGACCACCCTGTATCCGGTTCCAAACCCAAGGCGAACAATAGAGCTTTCATTTTTACTCGCCCATTTATAGTTGAGTCTTGGGGTCCAAATATCTCCATAAATTGAATTTTTATCATACCTCATTCCAGAGAGTAGGGTTTGGGAATCGTTAAGTTTCCATTCGTCTTGAATAAAAACCCCAGGTAAAGAGGTTAATTCTTTCTCTGCGGTCGCAGGAGTATTGTCGTCATAACTTGTATATCTATAGGTTGCACCAAACAATAGATTATGATTTTTTAATGTTTTGGAATAGACCCCCTGAATAAAACCAATCGTTTGCAATGCATTATAGGAAGTGGTGCCATACACCGAATTTTGGTCGTGATTGTTTAGACTGTATTGTACAAACAAATTTTCTGAAACATCGTATTTTCCAAACAGTTCAACTCTACTGGTATAAATACTTTCGCCATAGACTTCATTGCCGCCTCTGTAACTTGAATTCCAGTTCATTTCACCACCCCATCTATCCTCATAAAAATAGCGAAAAGCGACACTGTTTTTTTTGGTTTTAATCTTATTAAAAATTGATATCCGGTGTTGTAAGGTCAAATCTGTAAACCCATCCCCATTATTATCAATTGGGTTGGAATAGTTAAAATAATTCACACCAATCAAGCCTTGGATGGTTTTTAATTTATACTTAGCACCCAGATCTAAATTTAATTCGCCCCATGAGGTGGTATAGGTCTCGATGTTAAAGCGATGCACATTTTCGGGGAGCTTTGTGATTAAATTAATAACGCCACCAATGGCTTCGGAACCGTATAGAGTAGAGGCAGGGCCCTTTATAACCTCCACTTGTTTGATGAGTGATTGTGGAATTCCAGACAGTCCATAAACCGTAGATAGACCACTCACCAAGGGCAGGCCATCAATCAAAACCATGGTGTTTGCACCTTCTTGCCCGTTGATGTGAATATCTCCCGTATTGCAAATGTTACAATTCAATTGAGGCCTGACGCCATTAATGCCTTCTATCGCCTCAAAGAAACTCGCTTTTGGAGTGGCTCTAAAAAAATCAGCGGTATAGAGTTCTATTTGTACGGCACTTTTAAGTTTTGAAACTTGGCGAAGTGTCCCAGAAATAACAACTTCGTCTAAACTGTTGTTTTCCAATACAATGGTTCCGAGATCACTGCTGTTTCCATCGACATTAATTACTTTTGGTGTATGGCCAACATAGGATACAACGAGCTTATTTTCACCTTTTGTAGATTCAATTGCAAACACACCTTTTTCGTTCGTAATCGTGCTTTTACTATTAGTGCTGTTGTAAACAGTAGCCCCAAAAAGTAGATTATTATTTGGGTCTATAACAACCCCCTTTATGGTTTGTGCCAAAGTGATGTTTGAAAAAATAAAAAATAGAGCACAAATAGTATTATATTTTACGATCAAAGTTGTAAGTTTATGGAGATTAAAAACAATTGTTCACCACTGCAAAACTAATGAAAAAAACCAAAGAAAAAGAACACTATCTGAAGGAAATTTATAAACTTGAAGTGAGTGATCAAACGGTCACAGTTTCAGGTCTTTCTGCGGTATTTGGTATTTCTAAATCATCGGTTTCTAACATGGTTAAAAAACTGGTGGCTATGAAATTATTGAGCTCAGCCCCCTACAAGGCCATTGAGCTTACTTCGGAAGGGCGAGAACTTGCCAGGACTATTGTCGCAAAGCACCGTTTGGTTGAATTGTTCTTAGTAGAGGTTATGGGTTTTGAACCCGAAAATGTTCATGAAATTGCTGAAGAAATTGAACATATAGACAGCCCTCCATTTTTTAGAAAAGTAAAACAAATGTTAAGCCAGCGAGACATCGACCCGCATGGCAGTCCGATTCCTGACATTGAATTTTAGGGGTGTTGTGATTTATGACATTCGTTTAAAACGCCTCACTAATAGTTGCAATATACCCAGCCAGTAAACTGTTCATTGGTGTCGTTGTTGAGTTCAAGAACATAGAAATAAGTCCCTACAGGAACCAGCGCGCCTTCTTTGGAGTACCCCATCCATTTTTGGTCATTATCTCCTTGAAAGACCAAGACTCCCAGACGGCTATAAATTTTCAAGACATGATTCAGATGTATACCGTATAAATTTTGGATGTTAAAATGATCGTTAAATTGATCGTTGTTAGGAGAAAATGCTTGCGGGATTACGACTGTGCAATTCCCTGAAGTAAAGACTACGGGTTGTATTTCATCGCAATCAGAGGTTTCGATTCTTAGATAAATGATTTGTCCATCATTTTGAATTTCAAAACCCATAAGATTTTGGATTTCATTTGTTTTATTTTGTGCCTCTAAAATGGAATTGTAATAGCCCGTTATTGAAACCGTTGTTTGAAAATAACTACTCAGCGTTGTCAGATCAAAATTAGTTGATGTTGTAATATCGCAAACGGCTACATCGACAAGGTCTAAATTTACGGCAGCGCCTTCAATGATAATGTCCACTGAAATTAAATCTTGACTCTCACAATTATCAATAGTTTGTGTGACGAATACAGTTGTATTTTCAGTGATTTCTGAAGTAGGAGCCAAGGTGGTTCGACCAAGATTATCGCTGTAAAATCGGATCAACTCTCCGTTTATTTGAAGTGCGTCTAAGGTTGTGGAATTACAGAACACTTGAGGAGAGTCCGCGGTTGGGGGTGCGGTGTTGCAACTACTATCAATGGAGCAGTACTCTAATATTTTCACTTGATGTAAATTCACAGCACCCCCGGTGGCCGCCGTAAATCCCCAAAACAAGTCAGTACTACCACTAAATAATAAGTTAGAAATATCGATGGTGGTAGAAAAAATTTGAACTCCCTGAAAATCTAATGTTAACAACTGTTCAGGTGCACTCCAATGAATTTCTAAGGCATGCCACTGTCCGTCTTCTAAATTAGGGACTGCTGTAAAAGGTGTGAATTCACTGTGGGCAGCGAGACTGCCAGTGAGGCCATTTTTCACCAATGCAATATGATCCATTGTGGTAGGATCATTAGAGTTAAACCAAGTATCAAATTCAATGGCTAAAGAAGGACTGATGCCTGCATACCCAATTCCACCACCTGAACTTCCTTGATCACTCGATAAGGGTTGAATGACAAAAGCGATACCATCGGCTCCAGAGCTGTCGATCGTTCCAAAATTAAGTTCTGCTTCTAATGTGAAATCGTATGTAAAATCTACCAAATTTTGAGACCACACAAATCCCCCTTGATTATATAATTCTTCAGTGAGCGTCACGATCTCATCATTGAATAGTTGCGCAGTTCCATTCAAGACAAAATCATCTGGGTCAAATTCGAAACAAGAACCCGTTTGAGAATAGTTAGAGTAAGAAATGATTAAAAGGCATAGAAAAATTGATATGCGACTCATAGTGCTTCGTTAAATTGGTTGGAGCAAATTTATAGCTTTTATTTTTACTTTAAAGAAGTTTACCGTGCTTATATAAGAAGTGTTAGGAATTCATTTACAGGATTGTTTAGAGAAGTACAATTCCTGTTTTCATCAAAATTATAGTTACTTCTCAAATAAAAGTGAGATCAATCTAGGGAGTCCATTTGGACTTGTATCGTCAAACCATTCCTTTATTTCCACCAATTTCAATCCATTGTTATTAGCGCAATCAATATATTCCGAAAGATGATGCGTATATACTTCTAATTCCTGCGTTCCGTTTTCAGTTTCATATTGTGCTTTACTTCCTGAATATTGCTTAAAAGGATGTAATTCACTTATAAAAAATAAACCATTTTTTTTTAACTTCAGATTCCCTTGCTCAAAAATATGATTTAAATCCTCTATATGTTCTAGAGTTAAACTACTGGTTATTAAATCTGCAAAATTGTTTTCAACTTCCCAGTCTTCATTTAAATCCGCTTTTTTAAAAACCACTTTTTTGTTCGAGATTTTTTCTTTTGCCTTGTTGAGCATCTCTTGAGAAAAATCCAGCCCAATTATTTGTGTTGCTTTTTCCAATAACCAGCTTGTGTTTTTACCTGTTCCACAACCTAATTCTAATACATTTTCAAACTCGAATTTACTTAAAGTTTCGATAGTTGATTTTGTATCTAAATCTCTTGTTCTATTTTTATTTGTATCATATTGAAGCGCCCAAATATTGTAAGATTTTTCTATACTCATTTGATTGTTAGTATTTTCTTTTTAAGTCCAAATGGTTGATGAAAAAATCTTCCTTGGAAACGTTTTCTTCGAAAAACTTTAAAAGTTCAGATGCCGATTTAAATTCTTTTTCGTGTAGTTTGTCATTAACTTCGGAAAAAGTGAGCGTATTTCCTTTGATATTGAATCCATAAAAAACATTTGTAATGATACCATTGGATTCTGTTTTAAGATTCATAATGCTAAAGCCATTAATGGTTTTTGAGAAACCAATTAATTCTTCGTCAATTCTAGTATTTTCGATAATTTGTAATCGATAAGATTCCTCACTGTTTTTTATAATATTAATCCGGTCGTCACTATTTTCTACAGAGATCCATTCTCCGAGGAGTTCTGTTTTTATTTTTTCATCGTTGGGAAGCGCAAATTGAGATTCTAAGGCGCAACTCACCATTATAAATAAAATCAAAATTCCGGTAATTCTTTTTTTGTATGTCTTCATTTTTTTAATATTTTAAAACTCTAGTCTATTTATATTTTATAACAGTATATCCTAAATTAATTTATTATTGGTTAAGAGGTTCTTTTTGCAATTCTACAATCACTTCATTTTTTCGGTTAAAAAATTCGTAGGGAGCATTGTATCCCAAAAAGTAAAATCGGTTAGTAAAAGGGATGCCTTCTTTTTCTAAGGCCGTGATTAATTTTTGTTTGTACGTTTCAATTTTCTCATCGTCTGCCCATCTGTTAAAAGCTATGGCAGCAACCGTTTTTGCAGGTTCTTCCGTGAATTTTATTTGTGATTGGTTGGGTTTAGGGAGTGTTTCTTTGTCAAATTTCTTTGGAACCATAAATAGCATCGTCATAGAATCTTCTAATGACATGGCGACAGGGGAGGTCATTGCTATTTTTTCGTTCCGATCGTTACCTCCAAAAATATAGCCTGCTAAAATGGAGAAACCCTTACTTGAGGATTCCTTATAATTTTTGGTAGAGAGTTTTACGGAAGTAAATAAAGTGGCATCATACGTACGTATTTCAAAGCTGTCATACTTTTTAGTGACTACATAAGGGTATGTTTCAATATTCTTCTGACTCTTTAATGCAAAAAGCTGAATGATGACAAAAGCGATGAGTAGTACTCCAAGTAAAATTGATATTATTTTCATTTTTATGTTTAAGTGTTTAATAGATAATTATCATTGTTTTGATTAAATCTATTGTTTAAACAATAAACAAAAAATATTCTTTAGAATAAAATTTTATTTTAAAGAATACTATTTGGCAGGCAAAGTGAGTAAAGTCTAACTATTTAGGGAGAAATTGTAATCCGTCAAACCAAAGTGGACTGTTTAGTATAAAACTCTAGTATATAGTTTTTATTAATTTTAACCTTTTAAATTTAATAAAAATGGAAGAAAAAACAAGTGCAATAAAGTT
>Ga0209712_10003272_pt1 | contig 13157 bp, 11 predicted proteins | sample ArcOceMetagenome_FD_187443 | JGI IMG/M metagenome (GOLD analysis project Ga0209712, IMG submission 187443) | Marine eukaryotic phytoplankton communities from Arctic Ocean - Arctic Ocean - Greenland ARC118M Metagenome (SPAdes) (version 2) | ecosystem: Environmental > Aquatic > Marine > Oceanic...
GCTTAGACAAAATTATTCTACCCTTAATTTATGACTTTAAATTCATAAGTTATTGATAATCAAACCTGACAGATTTTAAAAAACCTATCAGGCATTTACGAATAAATGTATCCGAATACTCAATCTAGCATCATTAAACGACACTTGCCTACTTCGCTATGGGAAGAGATAATCTGAAGAAACCTGACTATTCCAACACTATAAATGGATCATTCTCTAATCCAAACGTTTCTAAGTTTTTAGATGCTTTCAGATTTGTAATAGGGACATTTATATTTTCATTGATATAATGATTTTGAGCAATTTTTGCACCAGTTTCTAATGTTACCCAGTCTTGCCAAGTTGTCTGAACGCCACCGATTGGAATAATTTTCACCCACATTTTCCAAGATTTCGGCAAACCATTTTCATCCAAAATCCATAGATAAGAATCTCCAGGCGTAACGCCACCAGAAGCATAAGTTATTAATAAGGCTTCCTCGTCATTTTCTAATTTCACCAACCGTCGTTCCGTTCCTTCATCAAAAACTTTAGATGGAGCATTCAACCAAAAGGAATCATTCGCAAAAAATGACCACGCTTTTTTGATTAATTTATCTGCTTTTTTTCCTTCTAATTTTTTACCGTCTTTAAATGCGACGCCAGTCAATTCATCCAAAACAACGAATACTTCGTTATTTTTCCATTGTACTCGAACCAAATTTCGTTTTTTGTCCCAAAGAAAATGGTGTGAATCTCTGAAAGTCCACTGTATAACGCCAGTAGAATCCCAAGCCGATTTATTAATTGCAACCAATACTTTCTCCGCCAAAGCGTCCGCTTCTATTCCTTTTTCGCCTTTCGGCAAAGGTTCACTAAACATTAAAAATAAAACTAAAAAAGTAACCATAAGTACACCAATTATTATCCCTAAAACTTTAAAAATTTTTAACACAATTTTTCTTTTTGAGCGTTTCGTTGTTAAGTTACTGCAATGACGGCATTCGTCGCCACAAAACCGATTATTTATAAAAACTGCACAAAATGATAAAATTTTCTAATTTAATTCCTATTTTATTTGCGTTTTCCATCATTTCCAATGCACAAACTTCAACATTCTCGCAAACCTTTGGTTCATCTGATATTGAACAAGTTGGCGGTTTGCAGATAAATAATTCCCGAGAAATATTTATAACCGGAACTTATGGCGATGATTTCAGCATTGGTAATAAAAATCTCTTAGCGAATGGTTTAGAAGATATTTTCATTTCAAAAATCAATATTCACAATGAAATCGTTTGGGCGAAAAGCTTCGGAAGTAATGACCGAGATGAAGTCATCGGTTTACATCTTTTTGAAGATTCTATATTATATTTTTCTGGTGTATTTTGGGATAATATTGTATTCGATAATTTCAGCCTTTCAGCAATTGGAAGTTCCCTTTTTATTACAAAATTAGATACTTCGGGAAATACAATTTGGGCGAACCAAATTAATGGAAATGGTTTTAAAAAAATCAATGAAGGCGTAACTGATCAAAACGGAAATTATTATATAACCGGCTTATTTTCAAATAACTTATACTTTCCAAATGACACTTTAGTCACACAGGGAACACAAGATGCTTTCGTTGCAAAATACAATAAGAACGGAAATTATATTTGGGCGAGACGAATAGGTTTTCAGCAGCAAACTATCGGGACTGGTTTAGCCGTAAATGGTATCGGAGAAGTTCACATCGCAGGACAATTTAATGGTCGGGTAATTTTTGGAAATGATACTCTTTGGGCTTCCGCTTTAGATTATGATTTGTTTTTTGCAAAATATGATGCGAATGGAAATTTACTTTTTGGAAAACGTTTTGGTGGAATTTATGATGATACGAATCCTAAATTAAGCATGGGAATTTTTGGAAAAGTGGTCATGGCGGGAACATTCATCGGTTTACTAAATTTTGACCAAAGCAGTATTCAAACAAATGTACTTGATTCAGATATTTTTTTAGCGGTTTTTGATGGTTTGGGCAATTTATTATCCGTTAGTCAGTATGGTGACAGCAGCAACGAAACCTTACAAGGATTAACTACAAATATTGACGATTATTACCTTTCAGGTTATTTCAATAGTTATACGAAGTTTGGAAATACAACCTTAACAACGGCTTCCGGTAACTTACAAAACTTCGTCATTCGAACGTCTGACATTCCGTCACAAGGTCAGCCAGCCGTCGTCTCCTACCCTACTTCACAGTTTAGCTCCAGCAATTTTGTCGCTACATATCCAAGTATTTTTCCAAATACAGAAATTGCAATTTTCGGTACTTTTGAAGGTACAATTTCATTACCAATTGCGACGCCTTCGCCAGTTTCCAATGGCTTTACCGATATGTTTTTAGTTGGAATCACCGTACCACCAGTTAGCTCAAGTCAAATCAAAAAACAGCTTAGTCTAAATATTTTTCCGAATCCAATAACGGATTTTATAACTATAGATTTTCAAGATTTCAAGATTCAACAACCAGTTAAAATTGATATTATCAATGTACTTGGACAAATCCAAAAAACAGTTTTTATTACTGATAATTTAAGTCAAATTAATTTATCCGAACTGCCAAAAGGCATCTATTATTTGAGCATAAAAATTGATGCACACATTTTAGTACGAGAGATTTTAAAGTAACTTTATTTAAGAATAAAAAACGATCTATCTTTAGGCTAAAATAAATAACAAATGAGTCACTGGAGAGATAAAATACATGAAATAATTTTTGAGGCTGATACGCCTTTAGGTAAAGCTTTTGATATCGCTTTGATGATACTAATTGTATTAAGTATCATCGAAGTTATGGTCGAAAGCGTCAGCGAAATTTCACTTAAATATGGTCGATTTTTATTAATTATAGAATGGACTTTAACAATTATTTTCACACTCGAATATATTTTAAGAATAATTTCCGTCAAAAAACCATGGAAATATATCACCAGTTTTTATGGCGTTATTGATTTCCTTTCCATTGTTCCGACATTTTTAACGTTAATTATCACGATTATTCATGCTAAGTATTTAATCGTCATTCGGGCATTGCGATTAATACGAATTTTCCGAATTTTCAAATTAGCGAGATTTCTTCGAGAAGGACAAACAATTTTAGTGGCAATGCGAGCAAGTTTGGCAAAAATCACTGTTTTTCTGACTTTTGTAATCGTTTTAGTCTTAATTTTTGGTTCTTTAATGTACTTAGTCGAAGCCAATGCGGATTCTGGTTTCACGAATATTCCTCGAAGTATTTATTGGGCAATCGTTACGATTACAACCGTTGGCTATGGTGATATTGCTCCGGCAACAGCTTTGGGTCAATTGCTCGCTGCGATGATTATGCTTTTGGGTTATGCGGTACTTGCCGTTCCGACTGGAATCGTTACGATGGAATTAGTTAATGCTAATAATAAAAATAATACTCGTGCCTGTTCCTCTTGCAGCAGAGAAGGTCACGATGATGACGCTGATTTCTGTAAATATTGTGGCGATGAGCTTTAAATTTTATGGTTATATTATTATCAAATTCGGCTTCCTTACTTCATTATTAATCGTGTAACGGTGAGAGCCATGAACCAAAGGCCGTAATAATATAACCATAGAATCAACGCCGAAGAAGCGTCACAACCTTACTATTTCCGTCCTCGAAATAAACCTTAACGAAATAAAACCCTCGCTCTAAATCTTTCACGTTTAATTCGTTTGACAATATTTTTTCTTGTTTAACAACAACACCCAACGCTGACACAACTTCCACATAATCAATTGATTTTGATGTTTTTAAATAAATAGTTTCGTTTGTTGGATTTGGAAAAATTGTTAAATCAATATGTACTTTTTCGATGACTTTTGTATTTACGGAACACTCCAAATCGTTAATTTTTTCCCATAATTCATTATCAAAGCTCGATAAAGCAAGATTACTTGCCTGAGCAGAATTACCGATACGAATCACCACCATACTCTCAGAAGGAATCACATAAATTCTCTGATCATTTTTGCCTAAAGCTGAAAACATATCATCTGGAGCATTCGGCACTAATTTTCCAGGAAAAATAACCTGTGTACTCGGCAACATATATTGACTTTTTCCATTCAGCCACCACAAATAACCATAAGCAGGATTAATATTTTGCGAAGAATTTGTCATGGCGTTATAATATGAAGTGTCCGAGTAGACAGTCGCTCCATTCCAATTTCCCTTTGCCAAAGTCAATAATCCAAATCTTGCCATATCACGAGGTTTACTAAATGCAATTCGATTGTAACCCAGCGGAGCATACAAAATACTCGTTCCAATTTTTAGATTAATCTTGTTGTATAAATAGACATTATGATTTACGCCTGTTGCATTTGTCAGTATATCTGTGAGTAAAGTGTAAGGTCCACTGTGATAAGCCCAACGAGTATTTGGCGATGTTACACAAGTCAAACAAGTATCATCCGAACAAAAAATATCGGCTACATTATTATCCAAACCAGTTGTCATTGTGAGTTGATTTCGAATAGTGATTTGTTGCTCATCCACAGCCGAACAATTCGTCCAATTTCCTAAATATTGCGAAGTCGGATCATTAATATCCAAATAACCTTCTTCCTGTGCAATACCGACTAAAGTAGCTGTCAAAGTCTTCCCTGTCGAAGCCCAATACCACAAACTATCTTGCCCAAAACTATCAAAATACCATTCCACCGCTATTTTTCCATCTTTCAAAATGATGAATCCTTTCGTATTTTTGTCTTCCAAAAACTGCTGTAAACTATCCAATTCATCGGTACACCAATTCAAATCTGAAGCAGAAGCAGTCGCCCATTCTCCACTGTTTGGTGGAAAATAAAGTTGCTGTGCCGAAAGGTGAACGGCAGCAAAAAGTGCTAAAAGTAGTAGTTTCGTTTTCACATTCTTTAGATGCTTGCAAACGGATAAAGTTTAATTCCTAATTAACCGTTAATAAAATAATAATCAATCACTGCAATTTCAAATTATCAATTGGAATATAGATATTTAGTTTTCGTAACATATCATTCATAGTTTATCATTCAAAAAAGATGCTTACAATTAATAACTTATCACTTTCATTCAAAGATAATCAAGTTTTAAAAAACTTGAATTTAACGATTGACGAAGGGGAAATAAATGGAATTATTGGTCTGAACGGTTCTGGAAAAACCACTTTATTAAATTCTATTTGTCAGAATTTAAAACCACAACATGGAACGATTCTTTGGAAAAATGAGCCAGTTCATTTACAACAAATCGCCTATTTAGAAACGAATAATTTTTTTTATGAACGAATCACCGGAAATGAATATTTGCGATTTTTTCAACAGAAGGAAAAGGTATTTGATATCGAACAATGGAACTCTATTTTCCAATTACCGTTAAATAAATACGTGACTAGCTATTCCACAGGAATGAAAAAGAAATTGGCATTTTTGGGAATATTGAGTTTGAATCGACAGATTTTGATTTTGGATGAGCCGTTTAATGGATTAGATTTGGAAACAAATGAAATTCTAAAACAAATCATCGAACAATTACATAAAAATGGTAAAACAATCATCATTACTTCACATATTTTAGAAACTTTAACCGGAATTTGCAGCGAAATCCACTACTTAAACAATGGTTATATAGAGGAAACTTTCCGACCAAATACTTATAATCAACTATCAAAAGTATTCGATAATCTAAAAGTAGATCTTTTAAAGATATTAATTGAACAACTTTAGATAGTAATTATCATTTTAGAAAACTGACTTTTGATATTCGTTGGTTACCTATCGAACAAAATTTTTCGGAAATTTAGATATACAAAATTATAAGTAACTAAATTATATATTATGAAAAATAAAAAATTACAGCTAAAAGAACTTAAAGTGAAAAGTTTTATCACAAACCTCGAAATGGGTGAAATGAAAAAAACTAAAGGTGGAATTCAATTAGAAGATAAACAAACCGGTCGTGCGATTAGAATAGATAGTTCTGATATACCTTGGAATATTCGGGTGCATGCTTGGACAATTTCTGAAATTCGTAATGATGGCAGGCCTTATGAGAATATTAAGAAAACTGATTAAGAATAATGAAACTATAAATTGTTTTGTCGTCTGGACGATAACCTTTAGACGATAAGATAATTTATAGTTTATAGTTTAACTGCACTTCTTCTGCAAAATTATTTTCATTGATTTTGCTATCTAACCAAGCCATAAAATTAAAATATCTAAAAATTGCTTTCTCTGAATCTTTCTCCGAAAGTATTTTCAATTCTACCTTTAATTCCACAAAAGCAACTTTTAATTCTCGCTTCGTCGCCAAATCTTTCGACTTCCGAATAAACTTCAAAATTCGAGATTCAAATTCATGAAATCTGTCTTGCTTTCGCAAATAACGATACGTCGAACGCAATAGCGATTCTAGTAATAAATTATTACCAATTTCAAAATGAACAATCAAATTAATAATCCGAGCAACACTCTGTAAGTCTTGTCTTACAATGGTTTTTGGCATATCTAATAATTTATTCAACCAAATCGAAGCTTCTTCGTAATCCTTTGAACCGAAATAAATATACGCATAAAGTAAATGAAAATTCTCTTGAAAAATCTGTTTTTTGAAATGCACTTTTTCTCGTTCTCGATTATTAATAATCTCTTTTCCTGTTTTAAAATCACCACTTTCCGTATGCAAAATCAGCTTATTCAAATAGTATTGTGTGAAAATCTTAAAACTATCATCTACTGTTTTTGCCTGCACGCTTTTCAGCTTTTCCAAGTTTTCATTTACTTCGTTATAACGCCGCAACATTCCACATGCAAAAATCTGATTATTAATAACCGAAATATAATGCGACGGATCTTCTCGAAGTCTTGTCGGATATTCCTCAATCAAATCAATTAATTTATTATTCTCTTCATAAAATCGTTGATAATCGCCGATTGAATAATAATAATAACCGTAACTTCTATGATATAAAACATTGGATTGAACTGTTGGTATTTCAGCATTTGGAGCTAATAACTTGTTATCAAAAAAGTTTTTTAACCATTGTTTTTTTTCCTCACTTCTTAGTGTCGCTTCCTTTTTGGAATGAATCAAAAGATTAAAATAAACGTTCCAATAACTAAACTCATTCTGTAATTTATAAATACAAACTTCCTCTTCTTCGTTCAGCCGTTTTAAGTTTTTATCCAAAAACGAAATATTTGATTCTGCATAAGCAATCCGCCTTTCCCACGAAATAATTTCCAAAACAACCAAAAACTGTTCGTATCGTTCTGCGACCTTTTTGGCTTTCGCTAATATATCTTTACACTCCTTATAAAACGAACGCTTCGCCAAAACTCGAACATTCGCCAACATATTTTTGAGCTTATAATCAACTGAAGATTGTTCATCATAACCTTGCAAGCTCCGCAAAATCAATTCGTACAAATAGTTTTTTAACTCTGCAAATTTCCGAGTTTCAAATATCGTCGTATCATAAATTAGTTGTTTAATAGCTTTTTCAGCATACACTTCTTGTCGCTCAATTGCTTCAAAAAGCTGTAAATACTTTACATCATTTGCATTCGATTTCGATGCAAAAATCTTAAAATATCGCTTTTCTGAACCTGAAAGCGAATGAATTAAGTTGAACAATTTAGAGGAAGGTGTCTTCGGCATGATGCAAAATAAGAAAAAAATAATAACAATCATATCACTGAGTAGTCGGAATAGACAATCAGAAAACTGACATATCTTTTAAATACGGATTTTTTAAATACATTTTCATCCCTAGATTCACATTATCAATTAAAAGGGAAAATAGGAAAAAAGAAATTACTACTTATTCATTCATCAATTGTATAATGATTTAATGGTTGAAAAAATCAAAAGGGAATAAACGGTCAAGCTTTTAAACCTAAAAATACTTATATAATAAAAATCGTTCGCTATGTCAACTGCAAAACCTAATACTGGAAAACATATCCCGCTTTCACTGGCTTACACTCGTCAGCGTTCAATTCCATCTATAAAACGCAAGCCAATGCGTCGTCCGATTTCTGAAAAAGTAGCTTTACCAACGATGGAAGGCATTCACTTTGAAGAAGTGAAAAATATTATTTCTTTGGAAGCACAAGGAAATTATACGATGCTTTTATTGGATGACAAACGAAAAATTTTGGTTTGTAAAACGCTTCGTGAAATGGAAGAATTGATTCGTTCGGAAGCATTTGTACGCATTCACCGTTCGTACACGATTAACTTGAATAAATTGGCAAAATATATCAAAGGAAAGGGCGGCTACGTCGTGATGGATGATGGTTCACACGTAAATGTATCCGCAGGTCGCAAAAAAGAGTTTATGGACGCATTAGAAATCTTCTTTTAAAACTATCGAATTAATTCGACTTTGCAAGGAAGTCGTTCTCAAATTAATAATATCTGGTAAAAAAATTAAATCCTGCTTCTGAGCAGGATTTTTTTGTTCCTATAATTCATCATTCAAAACCGCTTTTACCAAATCTTGCTCACTTGGAGATTTCGCCACTAAAAAATTATTAAAACCAAGAATTTTCAAAGTTTCTGCAGTCGTATTTCCAATCGAAATAATTTTTTGATTCGGCTGAAAAGTCATTTGACTGAAATATGCTTTCACATTCATCGGACTTGTAAAAACTAAAATATCAGCCTCAATTGATTGAAAATCTCTAATCGGCTGATTTTCATATACAATTAAATCTTTCGCAATAATTATATTTCCTAATTGCTTTTGAATCGACTGTTTTGAATGTTTTGCACGAGGGAAAAGTATGGTTTGGTGTGCCGCAATTTCAACAAAAGCTTTTGACGTTTGCAATGGTTCACCTGTTCCGATAAAATCCACTTTAATTTGAAAATATTCTTCTAAATAATTCGCGGTACTACTTCCTATCGCTGCAATTTTTATATGATCAAATGACTGATTATCAATATTTTCAAAAAAATATTTCACCCCATTTTTACTATAAAAAAATAACCAATCACAATCAGGAATTACACCAAAATCAACTTTAGAAAAAGCAATCAATGACTTTCCAAAAACAAAGAAACCGACTTTCTCCAAAGCTGTTTTGAAGAAGTCGGTTTCTTTTAAATCTCTTGTTATAAATATCTTTTTCAATGACAATGATTTTTTATTTTAATGCTCATTTCAATTCATTGAGTTTTTCTACGATTTGTTCCGCTAAATGATACGTCGTACTTGACGAAACCTGAACTCGGCGAACAGGAGCGTTCCAAGTATCGGCTATTGCTGCCCAAACATGATAGTAACCATTCGAATCTCGCTCACAATAAATTCCAACTGGCGTATGACAGCCACCCTCAATCAAGTTCAACGCTTTGCGTTCCACATTCGTACAACTTGCGACATCGCTTCTATGGATATTCTTTAAAACTCGACGAGTTCCCAAATCCTCCAAACGACTTTGGAAAGCTAAAACACCTTGTGCAGGAGCTGGAATAAACTCTTTTGGATTAAATGTAACTACCTGAAAATCAGACATATCCATTTCTAAACGAGAAAAACCTGCTGCTGCCAAAACAATCGCATCAAAGTCTTGCTCTTTCAATTTTCTCAATCTTGTATCTACGTTTCCACGAATATCTTTAACATTCAAATCTGGACGAAAACTCAATAATTGAGCCTTTCTGCGAGCCGATGACGTTCCGACAATCGCACCTTCTGGAAGGTTCATTATTTTACCTTTCACATAAGATCCTTTATCAATAATCAAAGAATCCGCAGGATTTTCACGATAAGAAACTGCCGTAACCACCAAACCTTCCGGCGAAGCTGTCGGCAAATCTTTCATAGAATGAACGGCCATATCAATATCACCATTCAATAATTGATCTTCAATTTCTTTCGTAAAAAAGCCCTTTCCTTCTATTTTATCAAAACTCAAATGTTGGATTTTGTCTCCTTTCGTTTTAATAATTTTCAACTCAATCTCAACACCTAAACCCTCTAATAAACCTTTTGTATAATGTGCTTGCCAAAGTGCTAATTGACTTCCTCTTGTTCCAATGATGATTTTCTCTTTCATACAAGTACTTGATAATGAATTCGATTTGTATTGTTTTTATTATAATATATTATTTATTATAAACCGCTGCAATTTATTAATGTTTAAACGGTTTGAAGTCAATAGTTTGTAAAATAGTTGGTAATGACACCAACACATCAACAAACTATCCCTGGTGCTCTTTACGTAATAAATCACTCACCATTTTTACAGGATTAAAAGTTACCAAAGCAACTTCCACGAAAACAGTATTCCAATCTGCCATTGCACCGTTCCATAATCCTGGTAATTCTTGAGCTAATAAGTCCCGACCATCTTTTGATTTTTCGGTAATGAAACCGGTTTGTATATCACGAAAATCCAATAAGTTGAATTTTTCACCCTTATGATTCGTCAAACTACACACTAAATCCACCGGATTAAAGTGAGAAGAATTCTTCATAATTGCCAATTGTTCCGAGTTATTTTGATCGACTTGCGAGCTTTCTACAATTTGTAAAGAAACCGAACCGTCCGCGTTTGTTGCCCAAAAAGGCCCACCTCCAGGTTCGCCTTCATTCTTTACCATACCGCAAACACGAGCTGGACGATTTAATTTTTGTAATAAAACGACTGCTTTTTCAGCCATTGATTTATCCGAAAAATCAGTAGGAAAAATTGTACTCAACTCGTTTTGATAGAAATCAACGATTTCGTTTATCAAAACATCAGAAATATTTGTAGAAAGCTGATTATAATAATCAAAAATGCGATTGCGGTATTTTAATAATACACCACCGATTAATTTTTTATACGTAAAAGTATCCGCTTTCAAATTATCTGGAACGACGTTATCAATATTTTTAATAAATACAATATCCGCTTCCAAACGATTCAAGTTTTCAATCAACGCTCCATGACCTCCGGGGCGAAATAAAATCGAACCATCGTTTGATCGGAAAGGCGAAAAAGCTTTATCGACAGCGATGGTATCCGTATAACCTTCTTGTTCAGAAAGCGAAATTTCAAAAGTTGTGTTATAAGTTGATTCGTATTTCGCTCGAACCGCTTCTATTTTTTCAATGAATCGGCTGCGATGTTCTGGCGAAACAGTGAAGTGTAATAATGCCGAATTATCAGCTGATTTCGCATAATTTGCAGCTTCCACTAGGTGTTCCTCGATTGGCGTCCTACTCGTATTTTCGTAAGCATGAAACTTCAAAAGTCCTTTTGGTAAGTTCCCGTAATTCAAACCTTTATCCGTTAATAAATAACGAATTATCATTCCGTAATCTTCACTTTCGATCAGTTGATTTAGGTCTAATTCGGCATTCGCCAAAGCCACTTTTAAATCATTATAAAAGGCAAAATCAGTAATTTTATTAATAAAATTATAAATGGAATAAAAACTGGTATCTGAGTTATAAGCAGTTTTTGCAGCATCTGAACCATCGTATTTTTCCATAAAAGCAAATAAATCTTTGAACATTCGACTTGCGGCTCCAGAGGCTGGAACGAATTTACAAACCTTCAAATTCTTCGCTTCATTGTCATAATTTCCGACTAATTCCTTAATTTCTGTCGCTTCAATTCGATGCAAACCAGTCCCAATAGTCGCCGCTTTTTCTAATTGAAATAATGGAAAACCATTTTTGAAATTATCGATTTGCACGTCGATTTGACTTTGAGCAATGCCTTTATCTTTAATTTGTTTTAGATCTTTTGTCGTGAATGTCATTTGCTTAATTTGTGGTTCTAGATAATTCTACAAATATCTATTTCAAATATTTATTTACCAATATTTTGAGTGATTTTAATTTTATTATTGCTTTACAAAAACGACAATCGATAAGCATATATCATATTATCATTGGCGACCGTCAATATTTGTTTTCCATCATTAAAGAAATCCGTGATTTCAAACCTTGTAGAACCTGCGAGTGGAAAATCTTGAATAATTTCAGCTTTATTATCCAATAAATAAATTTCATTATTCAAATAAGAAACCGTTGCTATATAAGCTTTTTCTTGATTTGGTAATTGAATCGGAAATAAATCATCTTGAATAGAAGGTAAAGTTATCTGATATTTTTTTCGAAAATCACCCAACTCATCGTAATAATTAACGCCCAAACTTTGACCACTCAATAAGACATAATCTTTCCGAATATCACCGACAATATCTGCCATACAAAATTGAACATTTTCATTATTTCCAATCTTCATACTTAGATTAAATTTCTTTCCCTGTAGATTTGCCACATAAGCTTTTCCTTTTGAATCCATTGCGACAACTCGCTTATGACTTGAATTGATATCATCAAAATAGAAATTAGAATTGATTCTTCTATCGCCTAACTCTAAAACCGTCGGCGGAGTTCGCATTTGACCACTCCTATCAAAGGCATAGAGCAAACCAGTATCATTCAAAGCAATTAAATAATCCAACTCATCAATCACAAAATGCTGAATCGGCTGATTAATAATACCAATATTCGGTTGCGGACTCCAGCCATATAACGGTTCACCTCGCTGCAAAAATCCATAAATATTGCCATCTTCGGAAGCCACAAAAATTCGATAATTCTGTTGTCCATTATAATCAATTACCGTAATTCCATTCGTTGCTTTCGAGGTCAATCGACGAGGATAACTATCCACATTGTCGCCGTTCCTATCAATTAAATGAATCTTTTCCGTCGTATTAAAAAGGTATTGTAGCTTTTTATTTTTATAAAAATCGACTTGATGAATCTCCGATAATATTTTTCCTTCCAACTGTTTTGTCCACAAAATCTGTCCATTTCTATCCAATAAATAAGCTTTGTGATTCGCATCTTGAACAAAAATTTCTTTTTCATTTGTATTGTGATTCACAACGACTTTCGGCGAAATTGCAGCATTCGTATCCAGTTCACTTCGCCAGATGACACTTGTCGGTTGCTTTCCAGTTTGATTAAAAGCAGCGTGTAAATTGATCACTAATAAATTCTCATAAGGCGTAGAATGTATCGTAATCGGTTTGATTTTTTCAAGGTTTCGAAATTCTCGTTCCAATGCCTTATGAAAATCCTTGTGTAAATAAGTTGCCAAAACTTGATACGAAT
>Ga0209712_10003273_pt1 | contig 13156 bp, 9 predicted proteins | sample ArcOceMetagenome_FD_187443 | JGI IMG/M metagenome (GOLD analysis project Ga0209712, IMG submission 187443) | Marine eukaryotic phytoplankton communities from Arctic Ocean - Arctic Ocean - Greenland ARC118M Metagenome (SPAdes) (version 2) | ecosystem: Environmental > Aquatic > Marine > Oceanic...
TGCAACTGCTTTGCACACGGAAATTGGCCAAATTGCCACATTATTACATTATTACATTATTACATTATTACAGCAAGATGATGATACCAAAACCCCTTTGCAGATAAGATTGATGAAGTTTGGCCGTTACCTTGCGACGGCTATTTTATGTATCTGTGCAATATTGTTGTTGCTAGGACTCATGCAAGGGCAACCATTACTGTTAATGTTTTTGACTTCTGTCAGTTTAGCTGTTGCCGCGATACCTGAAGCGTTACCCGCGGTTATCACTATTTCCCTGGCACTTGGTGCTCGTAAATTACTTAAGCAACAAGCTTTAGTTCGTAATCTTCCTGCTGTCGAGACATTGGGTTCTGTAACCTTCATATGCACCGACAAGACTGGCACGTTAACACAGAATAAAATGACTGTTGAACGGGTGTACGAAGGCCATCAACAGTCTAGTCATTTATCCAAAGATTATTCTGGGCTTGGGCAAGACTTTGGGCAGGCACTCGCGATAAGTAATGATGTGATGCAAAAAGACGGTACACCCTTTGGTGAGCCGACAGAAATGGCTTTGTTTGAATTTGCAAAACACAGTGGTTTTGACAAAGATAAAATAATACAACATATGCCTCGTCAAGTTGCTATTGCCTTTGATAGCCATCGAAAAATCATGACAACATTACATCGTAATTCGACAGGTGTTGTGGCTTATGTCAAAGGTGCAGCAGAACAAGTGCTAGCAAGTTGTGTACAGACACAACAAGACACTGAACAAATAGACCTAAACAAATCCCAAGTATTAGCTGAAGTTGAGCAGTTAGCTAATAACGGTTATCGTGTGTTGGCGTTAGCCAAGCGTCAGTTTGTGTCGATGCCCGAACACATAGACGCCGACACTATTGAGCAAAACCTGATTTTTTTAGGATTAGTTGCGCTTACCGACCCACTCAGAACCGAAGTGCCTAAAGCAATGGAAGATTGTATTTCTGCAGGCATCACCCCAATTATTATTACTGGAGATCATCGAGGAACAGCACTGGCAATTGTCAAACGTTTAGATATCGCTAAAGGCGAACCCAAAATGTTAGATGGTAAAGAGCTCGAATTAATGTCTGACCAGGAATTAGTCAATATCGTCAGTTCAACACAACTATTTTCCAGAGTATCACCCACTCAAAAATTAAAAATTGTAAAAGCATTGCAGGAAAATAACCAATTTGTTGCCATGACAGGAGATGGGGTCAATGATGCCCCAGCGTTACAGCGTGCTAATATTGGTATCGCTATGGGACAAACAGGTACTGATGTCGCAAGGGGGGCTGCTGACATGGTGTTATTAGATGACGATTTTTCAACTATAGTCCGTTCGGTAAAAGCTGGCCGCAGAATATTTGATAATATTAAAAAATTTATTAAAGATACCATGAGCTCAAATTCAGGAGAAATTTGGACACTTTTTCTTGCACCATTATTTGGTCTTCCAATCCCTCTTTTGCCCATTCACATTTTGTGGATAAACCTTGTCACTGATGGCTTGCCAGGTTTAGCATTTAGTGCTGAGCCTGCTGAACGGGATGTAATGAAACGTCCTCCACGACCACCTAATGAAAGTTTATTTGCTCAGGGTATGTGGCAGCATATTTTATGGGTTGGATTAGTAGTAGGGGGCCTATCCATTGCAATGTTAGCGTGGTCAATTGAACGCAATGTAGGTTACTGGCAAACATCTGTGTTCACTGTTTTAGTGTTTTCTCAACTGTTTCATTCGTTAGTGGTACGCAGTGATAAAGAGTCTATCTTTACACTAGGTATATTCAGTAATAAGCCAATGTTAATGGCCATTGGGATCACAGTTTTGTTACAGCTGATGGTTATTTATACTCCTGTTTTTAATCGTATTTTGCATACCCAGCCGTTACCTCTATCTGAACTGTTTATATGCATCGCTGTTTCTTCTATTATTTTATGGGCAGTAGAAGGGGAGAAATACTTAATACGACTTGGAATTTTATACCAAAGGTAGCGACAGAGCCAAAAATTCTTTAAATATCAGACTCACCAAAATCAATTCTTTTATTTGACTCAAATCAATAATGGGTTTTCAAAACATCCTATTATAATTTCATGTTTTATTAATGGAAGATCACGATGAATGTTGGAGATATATGTCTAAAAAATATTGTATCTGTTTTAAAACAAGATTCAGTGTTGGACGTCGCTAGGATCATGCGGGAACAACAGGTCGGTTCCGTCGTGGTCGTTGATAATATAAACGGTGAAACCAGGCCTCAAGGCTTAATTACCGATCATGATTTAGTACTCGAAGTACTCGCTGCAAACATAGCACCTTCTGTTTTAACAGCTGAAGATATTCTAACCTGCGAAATGTATTGCGTGACCGAAACCCACGATGTTAAAAATGCGCTTAAATACCTACGTTATTACGGTGTAAGAAGTGCTCCGGTTGTGAACGTTAATGGCTTGTTAGTTGGTCTATTTAGCATTGAAGATGCGTTGGCAAAATTATCAGAGGAGTTTAGTGAACTAATGAAATTTTTGATTAACGAGCTGATGGATGAAAAGCAAATAACAGAAGAAAATAATTCTGCGGTCAGAAGTTGAAGCTGATGAATTCTAATATATTAAATACATCACCGGCACTTACTTCAATATTAATCTAAGTGTTTAGTGCCATCAACGGAGGATCCAAAGCATTCAATTTTACTTGATAAAAACATTCTTTATCTCGATACACTCACTCTATAAGCCGAATCCCCCCATATTGGGTCATTTATAACTGGGTTAAATTTTGTCGTGGCCAATGGTACCTAGCTAAAACCTACATAACATTAGAGTTTTTTGTACTTTGATAATCTTGGCTATTTTTCATTTTTTTTTATTTAGTCATATGTCACAAGTGTTTTTCTACATCCAGTATATGTCTGGTTGTGGTCAAAACGGTGTCTGGATTAAGACTTATAGAGTCAATTCCAATCCGCACCAAATATTCGGCTATTTCTGGATAGTCTGAAGGGGCTTGTCCGCAAATGCCGGTATGAATGCCATTACGTTTGCCACCTTCTACTGCTAGTCGGATCATCTCCTTTACCCCAGGGTCACGCTCGTCAAAATCAAAAGCAACAATTTGTGAATCTCGATCAACGCCTAAGGTGAGTTGTGTCAGATCATTAGAGCCGATGGATACCCCATCGAAAAGCTTTGCGAAGGCATCTATTTGAATGACATTATTAGGTATCTCGCACATGACATACACTTTTAAGTTATTGACACCACGCTTGAGGCCATTTTTAGCCATAGACTCCAGTACTTTTTCACCTTCTTGAACCCGACGACAAAAAGGGACCATCAATATTACATTGGTCATACCCATCACATCGCGCACCCGCTTCATTGCTTGGCACTCCAGCGCAAAGCCTTCTGCATAAGTAGAATGAGTATAACGAGCGGCACCACGAAACCCAATCATCGGATTATCTTCTTGGGGTTCGAAAAATTTTCCACCTAGTAAAGTAGCGTATTCGTTACTTTTGAAGTCGCTCATACGCACCACACAGGGTTTCGGATAAACTGCTGCTGCAATAGTAGCCACACCTTCAGAAAGAGTTTTAATAAAAAAATCTTGAATATTTTCATAGGCGTTGCAGATCGTGTGGATTTTATCTCGAGTCACATCATCAACTTGTTCTGGGTGTTTAAACGCCATCGGGTGTACCTTGATGTACTCATTAATAATAAACTCCATTCGCGCCAATCCAATGCCATCAACGGGTAAAGAAGCAAGACTAAAGGCTTGATCTGGATTACCCAAATTCATCATAATTTGTGTTTTGGGCTTTGACAGTTGACTGAGATCTGTATGCTCAATATCGAAGTTTAAAATACCGTCATAGATATGACCAAATTCACCTTCTGCACAACTAACGGTCACTGCTTGGTTATTGGAAAGTTTTTCAGTGGCGTTATTGGTACCGACTATTGCGGGGATACCCAATTCACGTGCCACAATAGCGGCATGACAAGTGCGCCCACCTCGATTAGTTACTATCGCTGCGGCGATTTTCATAACAGGTTCCCAGTCCGGTGTGGTGGTATCGGCAACCAATACTTCTCCAGGTTGAAAGTCGCTTAGAAGTTTAACATCGTCGATTACCCTCACTTTTCCAGCACCTATTCGAGTACCAACAGCCTGACCTTTTGCAATGACGTGGGCGCTTTCCTTGAGGTGGTATACTTCAAGAGTGGTACTATTTGTATGAGAGGATACTGTCTCAGGTCGAGCTTGGACAATATAAAGTTTTCCATCGATACCGTCTTTAGCCCACTCCATATCCATAGGTTTATAAAAACCCGCTTTTTGTGAATAATGGTTTTCAATTTTAATGGCGTAATCGGCCAACAGCATCACATCGTCGTCGGTAATACAAAAGTGTGTTCTTTCATCATTGCTGGTCTTTATATTTTTAGTGTATTCCACTGATATATTGTGGGTATTGAGGTTATCTGTAAAAATCATTTTTAATTTTTTTTGTCCTAATCGGCGTTTTAATACACTGCGGTAACCTATGTTGAACGTGGGTTTGTGAACATAAAAACTGTCAGGTTCGATCGTACCTTGTACGATGTTTTCGCCTAAACCCAAAGCGGCATTAATGAAAACTACATCTTTAAAGGCAGTTTCTGTATCTAGGGAAAACATCACGCCACTGGTTCCAATATCACTGCGTACCATCTTCATCACCACAACAGAGAGGAATACGTTGTAAAGGTCAAAATTATTATCATATTTATAGTGGATAGAACGATCGGTAAAATTAGATGCTAAGCAGCGTTGATAAGCATTCAGTAAAGCTTCTTCTCCACTGATATTTAAGTAACTGTCGTTTTGTCCAGCAAAAGAAGCTTCAGGGGAGTCTTCTGCCGTCGCCGATGAACGCACCGCCAATGAAATTTCTTTTCCATATTCCTGTTTAAGCTGAGTATAACCACTTAAAACTGATGCTTTAAGATCATCAGGTAATGTGCAGGCTAATACAATCGCTCGGGCTTTTTTGCCACATGCCTGTAAGTCCTTAATATTGTCGGGGTCAAGTCCATCAAGCACAGCATGTAATAACGGCCACGCCTCATTGTGTTCGAGTACATAACTGTAGGCCTGTGCTGTAATAGCAAAACCATTGGGTACTTGCACACCTTCAGCAGTTAGGTTTTGATACATTTCACCTAACGAAGCATTTTTGCCGCCGACTGAGGTTACATCATCTATATCTAGTTCCTTAAACCAGCGAATATAACTTGTTGAGTCTGTCATAAAATGTACCTTTTATTTAAGTTAGGACTTGTTGGCTTATGAAGCCTAAAGCTGAGTTAAGTCATTAGGTAACTTAATCTTCTATCGTTTATATGAATATTTCACATCCTTACTTTATCTAAATTAAGTGACTATTTTTATTAGCAATTACCCTTAAGTACTGGTGGTGAATACGTAGATATTTATTTACAAGTTTGCTATTTACCTAGTGCTAAAAAGTAATATTACAATAGTTGATTGTAGCCTTATAAAGTATGTTCAGGCATTACTGGGATTTCTGTAAAGATACAAATAAAGGTAAAGCAAAAGGAGCACCAATAACATCAATCCAAACACACTTATTCGCTATGCTTTAGGTACTTAATTATATATATGTTGTTGGCAGTTGTAGGCTCATGGCCAGATCCCACATCAAGAACTGTAGTTCAACCCAACCGCTTTTATATAAGCTGTTGGGTTGTGGTGTTTTTTCAGTTTTTTGTGACGTCACCAATTGGGCAGTTTCATTTAAGGAAGGAAATAATACGTAGCCAATTTTTCTATTAAAAGACTTTCCATTCTTTAATTTCTTATGATGTTTCGAAACTCTCGAAACCACTGTGCACTTTGATCATTCCCTGATGGTAAACATACATACTCAGCGTTTTGCCAAACACGCCTAAAATTTTAAGAGGTATCAGTGCCAATACAATAAGTAGAGCGAGAGGTCGCATGGATCGGTTTAAGCATGACAATGTATTAAGCTATTCACTCCTAAATTTAACCAATGGCTTATTTTTTTTGGTCAATATTTAAGCTTTGGATGTTGACGAATGGCTGCCAAGTGATCCACATAAATCAGCATTTAAACTAGGTAATCTTGGTATAAGATCAGCATTTCCAAAACATATTCCCATTGATAATGCGGTGGCTAGGGCAGGAGTTTCTTTTTTTACTAATCTACTTTTATCAGCGACATTTTTAAGAGATGTGCTGCACAGTTGATTGTTTTTCAGCACCACTACTGTGCCGAAGTGTTTTTTTTCTACTAAAGATGCTGCATAACAACCTAAATTAGTTGCAAATACTCGGTCGTATGCTGAGGGCGAGCCCCCCCTTTGAATATGACCTAAGGTTGTGGCTCTTATTTCAGCATCTATCTTGTGTTCTAACTGCATTTTTAAAACATTAGCGACACCACCTAAACGTATAGGATCAGCGCTGAATTCATTGGTTTCGCGAACGGTCAATTGCCCACCAACCTGTTTAGCTCCTTCAGCTATTACTATAATAGAATAATGTTGTTCGCCCATTCTTGATTTACAGGCTTTAGCTACTGCTTCAATATCATAAGCAAACTCGGGGATAATAACGACGTCAGCACCACCGGCAATTCCAGCATGCAAGGCTATCCAACCAGCGTATCTGCCCATTGTTTCAAGTATCATGACGCGTTTATGGGATTGTCCAGTAGTGCGTAAACGATCTAATGCGTCAGTCACTATGCCAATAGCTGTGTCAAATCCAAAAGTCCGATCAGTTCCCATTAAATCATTATCAATAGTTTTAGGTATGCCGACTATATTCATACCCATTTTCGACATCTCATACGCAATAGATAATGTGCCATCACCACCTATTACGACTAATCCATCTAAACCAAGGCTGAGATAATAATCCATCACTTCGATTGAGACATCTTTACCTTTAAAATTAAATGGGCTGGCACTGTTATTTGTACCAAGTATGGTGCCACCTTGAGACAAAATCCCACTGCAATCCGCATAATCAAGTATGTTAGTTCGCTGCTCTATCAGTCCTAAAAATCCATCATGTATACCGATAATTTCAGCTGAGCAATTAATCATCAAACTCTTAGACACCGCACGAATAGCAGCGTTTAAGCCAGGGCAATCTCCGCCTCCGGTTAGCACACCAATACGCGATACTTTTTTCTTCATGGGGCGAGTCTTTACCTGATATCGAATGATTATATGATTATATGATTATATGATTATATGAGACATTGAATGCTGACTATTGATGTTGATCAAATTATTACTATGAGTATTTTTGATGTCGTTGTGCATATTGAAACTTAGAATAAACCACTAAAAACTGTAATTTGAGTTGACTCAGATCAAGTGAGGTCAAAGTCCTTTATGCTGAAATGGTCTTAAATGTTCATTCTATTTAGGTTGACGAATAATGGCCACAGTTAGATTTCTAGGAGCTGCACAAGAAGTCACAGGTTCATGCCATATGCTTGAGGCTCCATCATTAGGCCGCATATTATTTGATTGTGGTATGCATCAAGGAGGAAGCAGAGCGAATAGGGAACAACAGGAAATGTTTTTATTTGACCCACATACAATTGAGGCGGTTTTTTTATCTCATGCCCACCTCGATCATAGTGGAATGTTACCAAAGTTAGTTCACGACAGTTATAACGGGCCCATTCATTGCGCTGACGCCACAGCTGAATTATTACATGTCATGTTACTCGACTCAGTGAGTATTTATTTAGGTGATTTAGCCCGAGAAAACCGTCACCTAGCCCGTAAAGGAAAACCCTTATTAGAGCCTGAATACACAGAGGAAGATGTATTGAAAACACTGTCTTTGTGCCAATCCCACCTCTATGAAGTAGAGGTTTTTTTATCTGCTGAAGCAAAAGTGAAGTTTTATGATGCTGGTCATATTCTTGGTTCAGCCATTATAGAGCTTTCATTTAGAGATAAAGGTAAAAACAAAAAGGTCGTTTTCTCAGGAGATCTGGGTAATAAAAGTGCAGTGTTAATGAATGATCCTACAGTGCTGACAATGGCTGATTTAGTTTTGATGGAAGGTACCTACGGGGATCGTAACCATCGACCCATCGAAGATACCGTTGCTCAATTAAAACAGATATTACTGAGTACACAAAAACGAGGAGGAAATATCATGATCCCCGCATTTGCAGTGGGTCGTACCCAAGAGTTACTATTTTATCTAGGTCAGTTACATAGGGAGGGATTGCTAGACAACTGGCAAGTTATACTCGACAGCCCTATGGCAATTGAGGTGACAAAAGTGTACGACCGCTGGTTTGAATCCCTTGACAGTCAAGAAATTGAAGAAGTGACACCAAGAGCGCATTCTATTATCAAAGACTTTATTCCTCGTTTATTTTTGTCTATCACAACGGAAAACTCCATGGCGGTGAATAATATTGCCAAAGGCGCCATTATTATTGCTGGCAGCGGGATGTGTACTGGGGGACGTATTCGGCATCACTTTAAACAACGTATATGGGATCCTCGTAACACCATCATTTTTTGTGGTTTTCAAGCCCAAGGTACACTGGGTCGTTTGTTAGTAGATGGCAAACAAAATATTAAATTTTTCAATGAAACTTATAATGTGAAAGCCCAAATTGAAACGCTAGGAGGTTTTTCGGCCCATGCAGGACAGCAAGAATTAATAGATTGGGTATCAAATTTTGATAATTCAACAAGAGTGGCATTAGTACACGGTGATCCAGAGGCACTGGAAGCTTTATCTCAAAGATTATGGAAAGAAAAAAATATTGTCACCGACATTCCACATCTAAGCCAGTGCATTGCCTTTTAGATAAATTATATATTGATGTGAAAATTATAAACGTAATTAAATATATTTTTACGGATAACGACAATAGATATCGACTCCATATTATTGAATTTATTGCATGCATGACATAGAGGGCGACTTGCAAACAACACATTTTTATCAAAATTTTAATCCTACACGCAAATCGAATTTAAAAATCAAATATTGATATAGATCACAACACTAGAATCAAAATTATTTATGATTTCCATCAAACTATGCATCCAGATATTTGTGTTTGGGTTGCTTGTTAAGCGAATATATTTATTAATAATAGTTCAAATGTACGAGAGTTCTGTTCGAATGGAAACTACCGATATTGAAAGTTTTATAGAATATCAATTGGATGGACACTCTGTGAAGATTCGTCCAATTAATACTCAAGATTTGAAGCTTGAGACCGATTTCATCAATCATCTGTCATTAGAAACCAAACATTATCGTTTTTTTGGCGCTATTTATAAGGTCTCAGAAAAAACCTTAAAAACTTTCTGTGATGTAGACGGTAAAAGTACAATGGCCTTCATTGCGACTGAACGAATAGATGCAAAGGAAATAGAAATTGGTGTCTGTCGATATGTGGTAACTGATAAACCAGATATATACGAACTAGCCCTAACAATAGCAGATAATTGGCAACATAAAGGATTAGGTAAGTTGTTAATGAAGCGATTAATAAACTACGCCAAAAGGCATGGTGTTAAGTGGTTATATTCTGTCGAATTAGCTGACAATACCATTATGCAAAACTTGTCAAAAGAACTTGGCATGCAAGTAAAAAACGATCCTGACGATGCTCATCAAGTGATTTATTCACTAACACTTTAAAAAAATTGAGGTGAAAATATGAAAAATGACATAACAGAAAATGCAAAAGTTGAAATTGAAAAGTTGGTTTTACAAGTGAAACAAGAAAGAGACGAGATTGTGTTAAAAACACATTTATTCCAAGCTGATGCAAAAGATGAGTGGCAAAAAGTCGATAAACAATGGGAGCATTTCAAGTTTAAAGCAGGTCAAGTAGGTAAGGAAGCAAAAGGAGCATCAGGTGATGTTACTGCAGCAGCGAAATTATTAGCCGAAGAAATAATAAGAAGTTTCCAACGTATCCGTAAATCACTTTAGACTTAAAGTCATTAATTAATCGGAAAGCTGTTTGATTGGCATACTCAATAAAACCATGTTGTGTAAAATCTAATACAACGACAATCATATTTCGCACCTGATACCAAAAGGACTCAAATATCTATTTTTTAACTAAACTTCTCATACCTTTGATTAACTTGACAGGGACCTTACATTATTTAATATACTATCATTTTTGATGCGGTTACGGTTCGGCTAATACGGGGCATAAACTCAAAGTTTATCTACTTAGAGGTGTTCATAAAGCACAGTTTTGTTAACTCCTAAATTAACTCGTAAACTAACTCCATATGTTTGATAGCGTGAAAATATTGTTATCATTTTAATAAGGCTAACACAGTATTATGAAAAAAATAGTGGTTTTAGGTGGGGGGGGATTCATCGGAGGTCATCTAGCCAAAAGATTAAAAAATGATGGAAACTATGTGACTGTATGTGATATCAAAAGTCATGAATATTGGGACTCACCCATTATCTGTGACGAATTTATTATTGGCGACTTAAGAAATCCTGAAATAGTGTCCAATGTAATTAGCGCAGACACTGATGAAGTATATCAACTTGCAGCAGATATGGGGGGAGCGGGATATCTATTTACAGGCGATAATGACGCAAACGTCATGCATAACTCATCGTTAATCAACCTAAATGTAATACATGAGTGTACTAAGAAGCGAGTAAGAAAAGTGTTTTATTCGTCTTCTGCCTGTGTCTATCCGGAACATAATCAATTAGACCCGAATAACCCCAACTGTGAAGAGTCATCGGCTTACCCTGCAAGCCCCGACTCCGAGTATGGTTGGGAAAAATTATATTCTGAAAGGTTATATTTGGCGTTTAACAAAAATTATGGAATCGATGTGAGGATTGGCCGGTTCCATAACATCTTTGGACCTATGGGCACATGGTCAGGAGGCAAAGAAAAAGTACCTGCGGCAATATGTAGAAAAACCGCAGCATCGAGTAAAACCGTGGAAGTATGGGGCGATGGGGTACAAACACGCTCATTCTTATATATTGACGAATGTGTTGAAGCCGTTATTAAATTAATGGAGTCAGACTTTATGGGACCGGTTAACATCGGATCCCAAGAAATGGTGTCTATTAACGAATTAGCCCAGATGGTAATTGATATTTCTGGAAAAGACTTAGCCATTCATAATATAGAAGGTCAAGCATTTATCGACAAGTACGGATTCAGATGTCCCGAGGGAGTCAGAGGAAGAAACTCAGACAATAGTCTCTATAAAGAAAAAATGCGATGGTCAGTGTCAGAACCCTTAATAATAGGCCTAGAAAAAACTTATCACTGGATTAACCAACAAGTTAATAACCAAAAAAACTAAATTTGCTAGCACAAGTAATGAAGTAGCCGGATGCAAGTCAAAGGGCAATGTAAGTTACTCTTTAATCTGATTTTTCGCCCACTTGAGGCATCATTTTACAAGAAGTAATATCGAATGAAAAATAATCAAAAGTCTGTGTTGTTATTTACCATATTTGGGACTGGTCACCACCTAGTTCATTTTAATATCGTCATCAAAGCGATGATAAATAAAGGTTATGAAATCACCCTAGCCTTACCAGAAAGCTGTATCAACAAAGACTCATACAACACCCATATTTTGCCCTATATAAAACATGTAAAAATCGTCAAACATAAACATAAACACCTTAACAATCTATTTATCAACAGCTGGCGTGAATGCACAGTTTTAAGAAACGCCATCTTATCTGACAATAATCCCTACGATGCAATTCTGGCACTTAATTGCTCTCAGATACCTTTTTTATGGCCTATCTTTAGAGTGTTTAACTCTAAGGCCTTAAGAAATCTAGCGGTAATTAAATTTGGGATGACCAGTACGGGTTTAAACCATGCTCCACCCACCATTAGAACCAAAATAAATAATTTGATTAGAAAAAATTTGTTATCTTTACATCTGAACGGTGCCATAAAAACAATCGACAATTATGCGTTTACCGAGTTAGAAAACGGCTCCCGGAGATTTCAAAAAATATTTACATTAATACCCGATCCAATAGATAAAATTCCGATTGTAGATAAGATCTCGGCTAGAGGTTATTTGGGCATACCGGATGATGTTTTTGTGGTGAGTATCAGTGGTTCTATTAGTAGCCATCCTAGAAAGAACTGCCCAATATTAATCAATGCTTTGTCTGACAAGAACCTAAACAAAAATGTTTGTTTATTAATAGCTGGGAAGTTAAGTACAGGTATAGACGAATACATTAAAAAATCTCAGGCATTTCAGGACAAACGAATATTTATTATTGACAGATACTTGAGTGATGAAGAATTAACAACAGTCACTTGTGCTTCCGATTTGGTTTGTACTCCATATTCTGGACACTTTTGTCCGTCTGGCATTGTATTAAGAGCAGTCAAATGCGATGTACCCGTTTTAGTTCCTAATTACCATTGGTTTAAATTCATGGTCGATAAATTTAATATCGGTTGGAAACTTAAGGCATTAACCAAAAGCGCTATAGTAGACTCGCTTAATGATATATCTGAAAAAAATAGCCAGCTCCAACATTTAACAGCTCAAACAGTTCTTATAAAAAAATATTTTAGTGAAGACAATTTTGCCGCGCATTGGTTATTACAATTTGAAGGAAACCAAGTTTATAGTTTTGAAGAATTATTAATAGATTATAATAATATTGGGAATACCTCTGAACCTACTCCCTTGGCATTAGACTAGCCCTTAACGAGCCATTGACTAAACAGACCATGAAAATAACAGTAAATTTTAAAGTGAAACTTACTGTTTCTAAAACGACTCATCAGACTTTACCGCCTAAAGATAGTTAACTAAGCTAATTCCATTTTGACAACAACAAAATTTAAACAAAATGGGGAAGTTGCAATATTCAGTGTAAAAAACTCCGACCCAATTTAGATCTAGCGAAACCCCCTGTTAAATATACTGCTAAATATAGCGCTCATTATTGCAATCAAATTGTTGCATCCTAAGTGTCTGCCTAAGAATACCAAACGTTTTCACAATTCTATGGCATCAGGTGGTCGATAGTGTCATCAGGTTTAATGCTTGGATT
>Ga0209712_10003279_pt1 | contig 13140 bp, 12 predicted proteins | sample ArcOceMetagenome_FD_187443 | JGI IMG/M metagenome (GOLD analysis project Ga0209712, IMG submission 187443) | Marine eukaryotic phytoplankton communities from Arctic Ocean - Arctic Ocean - Greenland ARC118M Metagenome (SPAdes) (version 2) | ecosystem: Environmental > Aquatic > Marine > Oceanic...
GACCGTTTTCGTCATTAATTCCGCGCATTTCGGCGATAATAGTTTCAGCAAAACGGTTTCTGTGTTCCATCATAAAAAGAAAACGAAACTTGGATAACAATCTCCCGTTTAAGCCTTCTCTGGCACCTTGCCGCAAAAATAATGTGCATATTTCAGAGACACCGGTGTAATCGTTACACAAGGTAAGGATATCGACATTGTTATAAATTTTTAGTTCACGTGATGCATGCACTACCTTACTTAGATGGTAATGATAAAATGCATCGTCTAAGCCTACACCGGCCACAATACCGCTAGTACCTAGAACTTCTTGGGTCTCTTGGTCTTGCATCACAAACAGATAACTTTCATCTGCTGGTTTGATTACCTCTTTTGCAAAAGCTTGAACTGACTTACCTATTTTACTTCTAAGCAAAATTTCGTTTACTGGTAACGACGTGAAGCCTACACCAGATTCTTGGGCAATCTCATTCAGTGATGAATAATCATCCGGATGAATGGGGCGAATAATTTTCATGTTCGCTTACTCACTTAAAGAGTACGTCGGCGCCAGCTACTTTTGCCACTGCTCGTTCGAAACGTACAAGCCCCTCTTGAATGTCTTCATCAGGAATAATAAGTGACGGAGCAAAGCGCACTACATCAGCACCTGCAATCAAACACATCAAATGCTCTTCAGCGGCGGCAACTAAAAATTCTTTAGCGCGACCAGAAAATTTTTCATTTAATGCTGCTCCTAACAAAAGACCTTTACCGCGAATTTCTGAGAAACAGTGGTATTGATTATTGATGGCTTCTAATCCCTTACGGAAAAGCTGTTCTTTATGTTTTACCCCATTCAACACTTCTGTTGTATTAACAATATCCAAGACTCTTTCTGCTATTGCACAACCTAGTGGGTTGCCACCATACGTACTTCCGTGAGTACCTATTTTTAAATGTTTGGCAATTTCAGTGGTTGTTAACATGGCGCCAATGGGGAAGCCACCACCAAGTGCTTTAGCCGTTGTGAGTATGTCTGGTATTACCCCAAGCCCCATATAGGCAAAAAGCTCGCCAGTACGACCAACACCGGATTGCACTTCATCAAAGATAAGTAGGGTGTTGTGTTTGTCACATAAAGCACGTACTCCTTTCACAAAATCAATAGTGGGACTTATTATGCCGCCTTCACCTTGCAATGGTTCCATCATAACTGCACAGGTTCTGTCGGATATTAATGCTTCAAAACTGGCTAAGTCGTTATAATCTACGTGCTCGATACCACCTGGCTTAGGACCAAAGCCATCGGAATAAGCAGTTTGTCCACCCACTGTGACAGTAAAGAAGGTTCGGCCATGGAAGCCTTGTTTAAAAGAAATAATTTGATCTTTCTGCTCGCCAAAGTGGTCAAGGGCAAAACGACGGGCTAGTTTCAATGCTGCTTCGTTGGCTTCAGCACCAGAATTGGCAAAATATACTTTTTCGCCAAAAGTGGCATCGGTTAGTTTTTTGGCTAAGCGAAGGGCTGGCTCGTTGGTTAGAACGTTGCTCAAATGCCACAGTTTTTGGCCTTGCTCTGTTAATGCGGAGACGAGTTCGGGATGACAATGGCCCAACACATTGACTGCAATACCCCCAGCAAAATCGATGTATTCGGTACCTGCTTGATCCCACAAACGAGAGCCTAATCCTTTTACCGGAATGATTGCTGCTGGGTTGTAATTAGGAACCATTACTTCGTTAAACAAGTCGCGAGTTACATTCATAATATTGCCTTACTAGTGTCATATCTTGATTTAAAAAAGAACGGTAGTATGGCAGAAGGTTTGACACTTGTCTTTATGCATGTTGAAAGCAAAGCGCCATTTTTAAAGGGGTGCATCTAGTTTTGCATGAAAAGTGAATAACTATTAAGTCGCTGGCAATCTAGTATTCGCCGACAGTATCAAGTAACTCCAATACTAGATGCCAGTATTGGAGTTTTTAACTATTTTAGTGGTATTGCATGAATATGCTTAAAAAAATTAATCGTTATCCATACTCAAATCAAGCGTTTGCATATTTGTTTTTTTAAGTAATTCTAAGGAGCCTGTTGGCATACGCAGTGTGCGTATGAAATCTTTAGACTGCTGTAAGTTGATCAACTTATGCCTTTTTAACATACGATATTGTGCATAGGCTTTGCCTTGTATTAATACTAAAGCGAGGGGAGATGAGTTTGCTGTGGGTTCATTTTTAGCCACCTCATTCATTGCATTGGCGATAATGACCCTCTGCATATCCATTTGTTCGATTAAGTGGGCACTAATTCCTAATGCGAATTTATCGATTTGTTGGTTGAGAAATTGACCTGATGGAGTGATTCTGGTCAAAGCAGAATGTTCTTCATATTTTTTTTCACTAAGAGTTTCTAATAATGCTTCTCGCAGCACGCTCTCAAAAATCCTGAAATATAGCTTTGTCACCACCACTTTTCCCAACATTTGTAACATACCTAAGCAAAAAGCGTGGTTTTGGTTGACGCCAACCACAGAAGCTATTTTTTTGCAGGAAATAGCCGTTGCCAAGGCTTCCTCCCAAATCCTTAATTTTATTTCCGGGTAAGGGTCTGTAATTTGAGGTAGTGTGCGTTTGAAGGCCATAGATGTGATGATAACCATTAAATTCTCTAAGCCAAAAAAGTTTAGTCCGACTCGCATGGTTTTAACTAATACAACATTGCCTTTGTTATCTACACGCCGGTATTTAGATTGATTAACGAACTTCATTAAATCCTTGAATAACCATGGCAACTCGGTGGCAATGGGTTCAACTTTGGATATAGTTGCTGCTCTAATACCAACCAGATCAAGTAATTTAGGTAATGATTTGTCTATGCCTAAGATTTTTGTATACAGCTGTTGTGTATCTTCAATGCTCTCCTTTAGACGTTTTTCTACTTCAATATTGATTTGGTTTGTGATGGTATTAAGAAAACTAAGATCAGACTTAATGTTTAAATCTTTTTCACGAATCGCTTGTTTTTCAACTCGCAACAATGACCTAGTTGTTTTATTCTGCTCAATCTCAATCACACTTAATAAAGGTTCTCCCTCATGGAGAGCGATGTGTCGTGCCGCTCTCACATTTAAAAATAGACCTTCAAAGCGATATTTAATTAGGTCTTCAATGTTTGTGATTGAACTCATAAATTATTTTATACTTAATAAACTGATTTGATGATTAATTTTCTGAATGTATTTATTCATGCGCAATAATGATTAAAATTACTTAATCATCTTACATCAATATCACGAAATTTCCATACTGCTACTTCAGCGCTCTGGAGATGTTTTTGTTGTAAGAAAATTGTTAAGTATGTGATGACCAAATTCGGTTAATAAAGATTCTGGATGAAATTGCACACCAAATATTGGCAGAGTGTTATGTTCGATAGCCATTACTTCTCTATTTTCTATCCCGCCTTGGCATAACGCGTCATTCGTGCCGTCGTCATTATTACAGCACCATGCTGTTATCTTAAAGCTCTCAGGGATAGTCGCTCCATCTAACACTAATGAATGATAACGCGTGGCGACAAATGGTATGGGAACATCTTTAAACAAAGAGGAGTGGGAATGGTAAATTTGTGATGTTTTTCCATGTTTGATTTGTTTTGCATTAATGACCTTAGCACCAAATACCTGCCCTATTGCTTGATGCCCTAAACAGACACCTAACATTGGAATGACACCAGCGAATACTTTTATTGCTTCTAGTGTTATTCCTGAACTATTCGGTGTACAAGGACCAGGAGAAAAAACCAAAAAATTGGGGCTCAAAGAATCTATTTCGGCGCAACAGATTTCATCATTGCGCAACACCACTACCTCTTGTCCCAACTCTTCAAAATAGCGAGCCAAGTTGTAAGTAAATGAATCATAGTTGTCAATCAACAGAAGCATTGCTTGTTTTAACCAGTATTTAATTTAAGGGCGTTTAACAAAACCTACCGCTTCGTATGCTTTAGCTAAAGTAAAGGCTGCACGTTGGCTGGCTTTTTCTGAGCCTTCACGCATTATTTTATTTAGCTCAGTTTGATCACCCCTTAGCGCGTGATACTTTTGCTGGATCGGCTCTAGTAAGGCAACTATTGCATCGGCTACATCTGATTTTAAATGTCCGTACATTTTATCTTCATAACTAGGAACCAGTTTTTCTATTGAAGTTCCTGTGGCACATGATAATAAGCTCAATAAATTCGATACACCAGGCTTCTCTGTTGTATCAAAGTAAATGCGTGCTTGGTCGTCCGAGTCTGTCACTGCTCGCTTAATTTTTTTAGTAATCTTTTTTGGATCTTCTAATAGGCCAATAAAATTATTAACATTATCGTCTGACTTAGACATCTTTTTTGTTGGGTCTTGCAAACTCATCACTCGAGCACCAAATTCGGGGATATAAGGTTCGGGTATGCTAAAAATGTTGCCATATACATTATTGAAGCGTGAGGCAATATCTCTAGCCAACTCTAGGTGTTGCTTTTGGTCATCGCCCACAGGTACCTGGTTGGCTTGATATAATAAGATGTCTGCTGCCATTAATACCGGGTATGAATACAAGCCAGCATTGATATTAGACGTGTTTTTCGCTGACTTATCTTTAAACTGAGTCATGCGATTGAGTTCACCCATTTGGGTATAACAATTCATCAACCAAGCTAATTGTGCATGTTCTGGAACATGAGACTGCATAAAGACAGTACTTTTGGCGGGATCAATCCCACACGCTATATAAAGTGCCAACCCATCTAAGCAGGCTTGATGTAGGACTTTAGGATCTTGTCTTACGGTTATCGCATGCAAATCAACCAACATATATAAACAGTCATGATCATTTTGCATATCGACCCACTGACGCAGTGCACCCATATAATTGCCAATGCTGAGTTGGCCTGAAGGCTGGCAGCCGCTTAGTACAATTGGTTTTGTCATGTTAATCGGTTCTACTTATAAATAGTGTTGAAAGAATGGTTATTTAACTAAAGCAAGTTCAGAGCGCATTTGGCGAATTACTGTTTGATAATCTGCTTGGCCAAAAATAGCAGAGCCTGCTACAAACATATCGGCTCCTGCTTCTGCAATGGCGCGAATATTATCGACTTTTACGCCGCCGTCAATTTCTAATCGAATATCGAAACCAGATTGATCAATTAATGTACGAACCTGTTTTAGCTTATCTAAGCTTTCTGGGATAAATGATTGCCCGCCAAAACCGGGGTTAACAGACATTAATAAAATATGATGTAACTTATGCATTACATGGTCTAGATGCTGCAAGGGAGTAGCAGGGTTAAATACTAAGCCTGGCTGGCAACCTGAATCGATAATTAGTTGCAAACTTCTATCCATATGTTGTGATGCTTCAGGATGAAAACTGATATAGCTTGCCCCCGCATCGGCGAACTGCTTTATCATATCGTCTACTGGTTGCACCATAAGATGAACATCGATATCCGCAGTGACACCATGTTTACGTAATGCCTTGCAAACTAACGGGCCAATAGTCAAATTTGGTACATAATGGTTGTCCATGACGTCAAAGTGAACGACATCTGCGCCAGCACTGAGTACGTTGTCTACTTCTTCACCTAACTTGGTAAAGTTGGCTGATAAAATTGAAGGAGCGATCAAATAAGGTTTCATTACTTTCCTTGAAAATAAATAGGATATTCTACAGAAAAATCTAAATAGACAAAAGCGCCCTCTTTGCACCAATATTGACTGATTGTTCTTTTTTGGTGCACTTGGTGTCCTAAAGGATTGAGGGATTGTACTGTTTTAAATCATTTTAATTGAGAAATAAGTAATAAAAACATATGGATAGGCGCATTGTTATGGGTGCTATTTACTCTGCTGCATTTAGGCATCAGATTTGCGTTATAAAACAATAAATAAAAATAATATGATAAAAAGCATAATTAAATTACTAAAAATTTTATAATTACAATCGGAGTACACACATGAAAACTTTAAAAATTACTGCTATAGCCACCGCCGTTTTAATTGCATCTAGTGCCAGTCAAGTCGCATTAGCTGAAGGTAGTGTTAGCGCAAATGTTGGTTTTGTTTCTGAGTATCATTTTCGCGGCATCCAACAAATTGGTAGTGGATCGGCAAGTGCCGGTTTAGATTACGAAAATGGTGGTTTTTACGCAGGTACTTGGGCTGCGGATGTAGATGACGGGTTAGAAGTCGACTTTTATGCCGGTTATGGTATTGAATTCGATAGTGGTTTGTCTCTTGGCGCTGGTGTAACGACTTACCAGTACACCGGAGATTTTGATAGTGCCTACAATGAATTGAACCTTAGTGCTGGTTTTGGCATGTTCAGTCTAGAGTATAGTATTGGTTCGCAAGATGATGACGCAGATTTAGGTATTACAGAAGCCGACTATACATTTACCGGTGTTACAATAGAGCATAATGGTATCTCTGGTACTTTTGGTTCTTGGGGAGATGATTTTACAGGTGAATACTTTGAAGTGGCATATGGTACTGAAGTTGGTGGTTTCGATGTGGGTGTGGGCGTAATCTTCAGTGGTTCTGACCTTGATGATGATGAAGCCATGTATTTCTCACTTAGTAAATCATTCGATCTTTAGTATTGATTAATTAGTTAGTTTTTTAAAAGGCGCATTTAATGCGCCTTTTTTACATCTATAGGTTAACGATGGAGTGCCGAACATTTCAGGTGAAGTGCAGTTGTCGCTTGTTGGATTACAGGTATAATGAAACCTATTATGATTAGGCGGACATCATTATGAACAGGAAGTCAAAATCGTTGTTAACTCTGAGCGGAATGACGTTAAGTGGTATAACTGCGGTAGCTATGTTGAGTTTTTCTCAGGTCTCATTGGACAGCAATAGTATGTTTTGTGGAGATTTAGACAATGTTGTCCTAGATCAGCAGCTACCTGTTAGCCATCCTGTAAATAGATGCGCTACAGAACAGTCCCAAGGTGTGAGTTGGTCGCAATGGTTTTCAGGACGCTCTAGCTCTTACCAATTCCATTTTATTGATTTACTTGAGTTATTGTCACGCTCAGGAAATCTTGAGGCCTAGCCCCCAGTTAGCCTACTTGATAGAGTGCTAATAGCTCAGCTACTTTTAATCTAGTATTACCATTTCGACTGATAAAACGACTGACCTGAAGTTTAGTCAGCTCAGCACCTTGATAAATATCTCTAGTAAATTCAGTATCGTGATTACTAACCAACACTGGAATATTGCGATCGTAACCTGTGCGGCGGGCCAATGATGCAAGTTTAATTTGGTTATCCAAAGTAAATCCACCAGTAGCATAACTATTGAACATAGCTGTTTTACTAATGGGTGCATAAGGAGGGTCGCAATATATTACTGAGCCTTTTCGCGCCTTTGCGAAAACCTTTTCAAAAGATTCACATGTAAATGTTGCTAGTTGGGATTTCTCTGCAAAGTACACTAGCTCTTTTTCTGGGAAATAGGGCGCTTTGTACCTGCCAAAAGGCACATTAAATTTTCCGCTATTGTTATAACGGCATAACCCATTGTAGCCATGTCTATTTAAGTAAAGAAAGTACACCGCTCGTTCATAGATGTCCTCACTATTATTAAACTCTTGTCTCATCTGGTAATAACGTTTTTCTTCGTTATAGTCTGAGGTAAACAGTTTGGCACTGTCTGTTATGTAATCAGTAGATTGGTGTTTTACGATATTGTATAAATTAATTAGATCAGGGTTAATATCATTAAGCACATATTTAGAATAATCGGTATTGAGAAATACCGAGCCTGCACCAACAAATGGCTCAATGAGCTTTTTCGCTTGTGGAAGTTTAGCGTTTATGTCTTCGATAAGTTTGTACTTACCGCCGGCCCATTTCAAAAAGGCTCTATTTTTTTTATCTTTCGTTACTGCCAATGTGTCAACCAAGTTGGAGCCGTAAGCTTATGGAGCCGAATTGTAACGGTACTGAACAAAAACAACAAATAGCTTAAGGCTCAGAGACGCTTATTTCTTGTTTGACTTGCCCAATACTCTTAACAAAAGGTGTGTTTTTTAACATTACATCTGCCAAATTGATTATTTCTACTCTGGCAGCTTCTATTGAGGAAAAATGTTGGTTTTTTAGTAATACAAACCAATCTCCATTATAACGTTGGGTTTTATATAACCAAAGTTGTTGGCTGAGCTGTTGATCCCTAACATAATCTTGCAAGATATTAATATTACCCATCGCTGCTATTTGAATCACAAAATGTTTATTAGGTAATGCCAACAACATATCAGGATCAGGCGTAAGAGAACCGGTAGTTTGAACTTGTTGAGTATTAGCTAATTGCTCTCTTTTCCGTGAGGATATTGGTGTAATGTTAACCTTATCCTCGATTTGATAGTCATTGACAGTGTCAGTTTGTGCTTCTATGTCCTCAACTATGGCGGGTTGCTTTTCAAGTTTTGTGATGGCCGAGCTCCAATCTGTCACTAATAGCTCTTTAATACCCACTTTAGTCAAATTGGGTATGTTTTCTGGAATAACTGTAGCTCTATCAAATTGAGGTGCTACTTGAGTAGTTTGAGTCGAGATTAACTGTTTTGCTATCTCGGAGACATTAGAAGGTTCAACAGTTTGTTCTTTAGGCGACATAAGATGGGTAACATATGACCGCATAGCACTCACTTTTTCTGAGTACTGCCAGCCCAGCATCCCACTAAAAACAACTAAAAAAAACAGACCGAGTAAAGTGGCCACCCACCACTTTTTATAAATTGGTTTAGCCTCGAAAGATTTATGACTTCGTTCTTCTATGCGTTGCGCGAATTTTTTACGTTTATCTTGAATAAATGACTCTAAATCAGAAAATTCATGACTCTCAGTGGATTGAATGTCACTTTGACTAGTTAACACTATCGGTTGTTCTTTGGATTTAGCCCCCAAAGATGACTTGGCGGATTCGGCCCAATCGGAGAGACCCATTAGCAATACATTAAGATGTTGTTTGTTGTTCGCAAAGCGACTTTGTAAGACTAAATCCCACAGCTCTTTAACAAGCTTAATGGGCAGTTTTTCAGCTTGAAAAACGCTTATCAAGATTGGTCCATTATGATTATTCAGTGGTTCTAGTAATTGGTTCAGCGGTCGATTAAAGTCTGCTGCTTGGCTTTGGCTGATGAGTTGACGAAATAACTTCTCTCGATAGATAACTAAAGGAGTAAGTTCATTTGCAGTGAGCAAGGCCAAATCAGCTTGTTCATTTTTATGAGCTAGAAAACTTTCAACAACTTGTGATTGCTGTAGTATTTTGTCGCTGCAAACAAACACAAGTTGTGAAGTATAACTAATTAGGTAGTCTAATCGGTTGTTCAGTTCTGACGCGGCCATTTTTCATATACCTAGGTAGTGATGTTTATTATATCGATACAAAAAAGGTCAATACAAAAAACTAAAAATTAGTCCTAAGAAAGAATGACGCGTAATACCTCTTCAGATATTTCATTTGTGACAAGCGCTTTGCCAATTCCTTTGGGGATGACAAAAAAAAGTTGCCCAGCTTGCACTTTCTTATCGTGGCGCATATGTCGGACAAAGTCCTCATATGCCATTTCACTGGGTGCAACTGTAGGTAAATCAAATGCTTGCAGTAGAGATTCGATACGACTGAATTCTGACGCTTCGAGCCAATTCATCTTAGTTGCTACTGCAGAAGCAAGAACAATGCCTGCTGAGACAGCTTCGCCGTGCAACCAGTTGCCATAACCCTTTTCAGCTTCAATGGCATGGCCAAATGTATGGCCTAAATTTAATATTGCTCTTAACCCAGATTCTCTTTCGTCAATAGAGACTATCTCTGCCTTAATTGCGCAACAGCGGGCAATCATATATTGCAACGCTACGAATTGTTTATGCTTTATGGCTTTTTGATTTTCTTCTAACCATTTAAAGAAATCGGAGTCATAAATCACTCCGTATTTAATGACCTCAGCCATGCCTGCAGAAAACTCTCTTTCAGGCAAAGTGGATAGACTGTTAGTATCAATCAAAACTGCTTTGGGTTGATAAAATGCGCCAATCATATTTTTACCCAACGGGTGATTGACTGCTGTTTTTCCGCCTACAGATGAATCCACTTGTGACAATAAGGTGGTAGGAATTTGGATGAAAGGCATACCCCGCTGAAAGCTAGCAGCAACAAAACCAGTTAAGTCACCTACTACACCACCACCTAATGCGATTAATGTGGTGTCACGAGCTGCAGACATTTCTAAAAGCTTTGAAATGATGATCTCAAAGCTTTGTAGGTTTTTGTGTTGTTCACCATCAGGTACAACAATTTTACTGACGTCGTAGCCTACTAAGGCTTTACTGATAATGGGGAAGTAAAGTGGTTCAACCACATCATTGGTCACGACTACTACTTTGTTAGTGGTGAGATGTGTGGTCAAAACTTCAGGATGGTCAAGCAGATTAGCTTCAATCAATATAGGGTAACTACGCTCACCCAACTCAACTGTTAGTGTTGCCATAATGAGCTCGCCCTATTTTTGCTATATTGAAAAGAAGAGTTACAGACCTATTTTAACAATGATCTGATTAGCAACAGCGCGAGCACTTTGATCATCGGTATCAACAATATAATCAGCTGCATCTTCATAAAGAGGATTACGTTCTTCAGCTAGATTACGCAATACTGTTTCAGGATCATCTTTTTGCAACAACGGACGACGCTTATCTCGCTGCGTTCTAGCTACTTGCTTATCAATAGTAGTTTGCAAATAGACTACTATGCCTCGTGCTGACAATCTATTTCTAACATTTTTACTGACTACCGAACCACCGCCCGTTGCCAAAACAATGCCTTGTTTGTCAGTTAAGTCGTTAATGATGTTTTCTTCACGTAGACGAAAACCTTCTTCCCCTTCAAGATCAAATATCCAAGCGATGTCTGCGCCTGATCGTCTCTCGATCTCTTGATCAGAGTCAAAGAATTCTAAGTGAAGTTCATCTGCTAGATGCCTACCAATAGTGCTTTTACCAGCACCCATGGGGCCTATAAGGAATATATTACGTTTTTCAGCCATTTTTGCTTATTTCACAACTATGTTTAAGGGGTAGAAAGTTTTGTTCGGCTACCCTTTTATGGATTAACCAGACCTCGTCGAAAATTTCGATGTGTCGATTATCTCAGTTTTACGGTGAATTTTGCAAGCTTTGTAAAGATTATGCAGCAGTAATAATAAAAAAACAGCCTAATCAAGTGGTTAAACTGTTTTTTGAATCGAATTAAGGTGGTAACTTTGACAAATGTTACTTGGTTCACAATTCATCCACTAGAATTTTAGGTGTCACAAAAATTAGTAACTCGCGTTTTTCTAATATTTCTGATGTATTTTTGAATAGGTAACCCACAACAGGTAAATCGCCTAAAAGTGGTACTTTTCGCACATCGTTTGAAGAGCTTTGTTGGAAAATCCCACCGAGTACTATGGTTTCTCCATTTTCAACTAACACTTGGGTACTGATTTCTTGGGTGTCAATAGCGACTGCATCACCTGTAGAAGTCGATACAGTGTCGCCTCGCGTATCTTGGGTAACAACTAAATCCATGATAATTCGATTATCTGGAGTGATGTGTGGTGTTACTTTTAAACTTAATACGGCTTTTTTGAATTCAACAGATGTAGCACCACTAGAGGTTGCCTCTACATAAGGAATTTCTGTACCTTGTTCTATATAAGCCTCATGTTGGTTAGCAACTGTGATGCGAGGACTTGCTATGACTTCACCTTTGTTTTCTGACTCAAGGGCTGATAACTCCAAGTCAATGATAGTGCCGTCTAATAGACGAGCTATTTGTATACCAATCCGCCCAGCTGGACTGCTCACCGGTAACGCCACGTTAAGTCTGTCTGTTATAGAAGGGACAATACCGCTGGCAACGGAATCAGCACCAGTCAATGAGCCTGATATGGCGCCGTTGTTCATGGTCTCGCTTAATCCCCACTGTACACCAAATGACTCGCTTGCATTATCTCTTACGGTCACCATGCGAGATTCTATCAATACCTGTTTAATAGGAATGTCCAAGGCGTCGACTAGGATTTTGGCCTCATCGATTGATAATTGAGTGTCACGAAGTAAAAGTGTGTTGGTTCTTTCATCAACTGCCACACTGCCTCTGGGTGTTAAAATGCTATTTTCTGTACCTTTGAGAATTAATGCAAGGTCCTGTGCTTTAGCATAATTGATTTGTATGTTTGTGGAAACTAATGGTGCGAGTTCAGCTACTTGTTGTTTGGATTGCAGCTGCTGAGTTTCACGAGCCGTTAGCTCTTCGGTGGGGGCAATAAGTAAAATGTTTCCTTCAAGCCTTTTGTCTAAACCTTTGATTTTTAGAATCATGTCTAAAGCCTGATCCCAAGGAACACCAGATAAACTAATAGTCACATTGCCAGTCACAGTATCAGTTGTGACTAAATTAAAACTATTAACTTGAGCAATAATTTGCAGTACTTGGCGAACGGGTACATCTTGAAAATCAAGTGAAATAGGTTCGCCAGAAAAATTAGTTTGCTGGCCTTCTACTGGCGCATCTTTTATACGTTTTTCAATTTCTATGCTTAAGATGTTAGCCTTTTTTTGGTGACGAAAAGATATCTTATCCTGAAGTGAAAATTCAACTCTAGTTTGTTCTTCATCCTGGAACGTTTCAATGGTATTGACTGGTGTTGCAAAATCTATCACATCGAGTTTAAACAATTGTTCGCTGGCGAGTTTTGTTCTGGGTAAAACCAAACTTAGGTTTTTGCCACTTTTACTCAACTGTAGCTGAAAGTTTTCATTACTAAACATTATTAACGCTTTGGCTCCACCACTGGGTAGACGCGAAAACTGCACATCTAGCAATTCGGAGCGAAAAACGCTATTTGCCTGAGGTTTGAGATCAACCAATACAACCGCTTCTTGTTGGCTTAGCGATTTAAATGCGAATAGGCTTAAAGCTAACGCAATTAACCAATACCAGACTGGATTAGTTCGATTAAGTTTTTTGTTAAAAATAAAACGCTCAGACATTATTTTCTCCTGCCTTCGAAAGCATGGTGAGTGTGGCTTGCTTTATCTGCCAGCAGCCAGC
>Ga0209712_10003280_pt1 | contig 13139 bp, 9 predicted proteins | sample ArcOceMetagenome_FD_187443 | JGI IMG/M metagenome (GOLD analysis project Ga0209712, IMG submission 187443) | Marine eukaryotic phytoplankton communities from Arctic Ocean - Arctic Ocean - Greenland ARC118M Metagenome (SPAdes) (version 2) | ecosystem: Environmental > Aquatic > Marine > Oceanic...
GTTAAGATCCGTTAACATCTGGTCCGACACGGACAAACTCCGAAAGAGCTTGGAGCCTTCAATTCTCCACTTCCTAACTCATACTCATAATTTAGTAAGCTGATCATTTTCACCTCTCATCGACACCTCCAGGTGAGGTTAAGTTGTATTTGTGCTTTGAAATTGAAACTTTGATAATTAAAAAATACATCATGATTTGGCCGGCATGACAAACAGAAGGTTTCCTTACATAGATTCGTCTTATTCGATGGGGAAGAGAAAGTAAGCCGTCGTATGAGTAGAAAGAACAAAGTGTATACCATGGTAACTTCTCTTGGGTGTGAAAAATCATTTATATCCCATCCCTATGTATATTCGCAATCTATGATCGTGCGCGCAATCGGTTTGGCAGTCATCGTAAGAAAATTATGGTTATGTGTAATATTTTTCTTAAACGTAAAATAGATAGTTCCAGTGAAGATTATGAAATCATGTAGCAACAGAAGATCCTGCATTTGGCCTTACTGTAGCGTGGTGGTCTTCATCAAACCAATTGTCTATATTTTGCAAGGCTCCTCTGGTTTTGGAACAACAGACTTCGGAGAAGTACTTCTTCCAGGAAACTGTTCTTCGTAATATTCCCACACATGGGTAAACACATGAGAGAGGTCAGCCTCTTCATATCCAGTAAGACGAGCCAATTCCGGTCTCCAGCGAGGTTCTAGCTGAAGGGCTACACGGGAAGCCATGAGAATTGCCGCTCCCAACTGACTGGGAAGATATTGTTGAAATGCATACTCCTGAAGAGTTAAATTACAAAAGAAGTCCGCGTACTTCTTAACATACTTGGGGATCTTCTCGATCAAACCTCTCCCTTGCCAAGTATCATCCTGGTAAATGGCCCCTTTGGCAAGGAAGTATCCAATGAAATGTATAGGAGGAAGAGCTCTCATACGCCATCCAAGGTATTTGAGTACTTCCACTTCTCCAGCACGGAAAGTGAGGGATGTATGCCCTGCTTGGGCGAGCCTGGTCAAATGCAATAGATCAGGGATAGGAGGACAATGCTCCTCTGCTTCTTCGTACTTGGATGCGACACTTATGCATGCTGTTGCCAAGAGCTGCCACTGCGAACGTGGGATGAGGTTCTCACGGAAAATCTTGTCAAGAAACAAGATGCTGCAGTGCACAGTACTGTTATGGAGATGACATTGTTCTCCAACGTCGCTCATCCAATCAACTAGGTAGCGACGGAATGGTAAATAATCGGCGTAAGGCCTGTATTCCTCGGGGCATACGTAGTCTTTTTGACGCTCCATCATATCTTCAAAGATATCTGCCGTGCAGACGTTTAGTTCTTCATCAATCGGAGTCTGTCAGCGTAAGTGAGAATTTTGAAATGTGAGATGAATCTTGAGAGTCAAAATTTGTCCGTTCAAGCCAATTTGTATTGCCCGTTTCGATTTTTTTCAAAAAGAGGCTATTGATGTTGGCACTTACTTCAATCCCGTAGGGCATCGATTCCATCTGTTCCTCGTCAATGGTGCGTGATACCAGAGATTGAACAGGTATTGACCTAGTTAATTGATCATGTAACTGTTTGTTGTAGAGAAGGGTGTTGTTAGTGAAGTTGCAGAAAGGATTGGCAATGAGATGCTCGATTTTTTCAATTCCAAAGTGAAGACAAAAATGACAGGAGGAGGATTTGACCGAAACGATGACCGACTGTCGACTGCTGGTTCTGCTTCCTCATTGGGATCAAGCTCTCCAGGATCAATGAGTGCTTTAAAGGCGTTATCTTCCCGTGGAACGGCACTGTTGCACCACCGTGATCCGTGATCGTGGATATTTTACATTCTGGAAACGAAAAACGAAACGAGACAGATTCCCTTCTCCGTTGGTTGATGACTGAACGATCCAACCTTGTCCAATATCCAATGATCGTTGTTACAACCTCCCTCATTCGATTGATAGACATACCAGTAAAGGTAAAGATGTCGTGCAATGCGATGAATGAAATCGACTCACCTGAATTGGTTTGAACATGCAATCGCTGGAATCCTGGAGTGCAGCTGAAGTAAACGTTGAAGATGATCTCGAAGTAGGCATTATTGTTGAGGAGAGTAGTTGATTCGATCGATGATACAAATGGACAAATATGGAGACTCAAAGATGTGTCTGAGTTTGGTTTCGATTGAGATTGTTTGTTGTTTGTTTACTAATTGCACTTGATGAAAATATGAGATTGGGCTGTGTGGAGTTGGTGCTTTTGAGGCTCTAGAGCTCTCTTCTCTTTGACCGTTTTTCAGTTTCGTGTCGCGGGAATCTTCAAATTTCAATCGCGTGTAAAAACATACCAGGAATCTCCGTAGAGAAAAGGCCTTCCGATTTTTGAATTTCTTATTTTTTTGTAAAATCTCGGCAGAAGATATTGGAAATGGTAATGTTCATAAAATAGATGTATAAAGGCTATATTTTCAGTTGTTTTAGATGTGTTCAAAATGACTACCAAGTCCTCTTCACGTTTTGAAATCGATAAGTGGCCATTCATTGTCATTCCTGACAGATTTTGATAGATTTGAATGGATTATATATACTGTAATATTGTGTTTGATCAAGCGACATGATTTGCTATGATAGAGGAAATTCAAACTGAACTCTCTCAGCTAAAGAATTTTTTTCCCACGGCGATCTTTCTTCCCGTGCCTCACTCAACGGGAAAGGATTTGAATAGTGTCCGAATTTTTTGTGTCGAATTATTATCTGGTTACTGCACCAGGTACCGGTAGCCACTAACTGAAGTCATTCAAACTGATTTCGTTGCCGACAAAGGAGGTCGTTAGATCCTGCATAACTGCAGACTGCGGTATGCAAATAATTTATGGAAGAAGCGCATTGCATTGAATACTATTGGGGACCTAACCATCGTCAAATCGAAGATAGATAAACCAAGATTCCACTCTATGCGCTGAAATGATTTATAATCGTTGAACTAATGTTCGCAGTTTCTGGATCCTATTTATTAATATCTCCAGCAAGAGAGCTATGCATTGGACGAACTACACAAGAGAAGGAATGAATCAATTGTTGTATTCTGTATTCCAACTTTCTCAAGCCAAGTCTGGTGGTCGTTAAGGCTGCTCCGCACGGTAGCGACAAAAATGAATTTCACGGCTGGTTTTTATCTCTGAATTGCTGCGATGAATATAAGAAAATTGTTGATTCGCTGCTGTAACTGTAGCATACTATGGCTGTGTGTAACGCGAATCCAACCCAAAAAGGGCAAGAAGTTTCCAATTTCCCTGTGTAAGCAATATTGAATATAGCTGACAGTAGCATACATAGGTTGTATCACTTTATTCACTTCAGTGAGACTGCAGGAAGAATGATTTCTGCGGCCAACTACATTCTACATTCATTCGTCAGCATTTGGAAAGAATGGAAAAATTGAAAATATAAATTCGTCTACACGCTTCGTCTTTAGTTGCTTGTATCTTCTATGATAAATTTCAGATCTTGATACATAGGCCCATAAAATTGGCAAGTCCGTATGTTCAATGTGTGGTTAGTTCCATGATGATGTTGATGCATGCATGCGAGCATGATGATAGTTTTGATGAATGCATTTTGAATTTTCCAAAATCTTACTGAAAACTGAAAAGGCTACCGGTGAGATATATTTGTAGGGTTGGGGGTCGTTGATATATTATGATTTATGATGTTAGTTAAAAGAGCAAAGCACGACACAACAACAACGACACATTTACATTGAAAGTGCACATACCGGGGTACAAGCTTGCAAGATACAAGACACACAACGCTAGCGCAGCTCGCCGCATGAATGCCCCGTCAACCAGAAGGACCATGGTAAATCTACAGCAAAAACAGAAATCTAACGGGTCCAAAGCCAACCGAAAGAAAAAGCGTAACCGAAAGAAACACATGCAGGCGGCTCATTCTAAAGGCTCCGAAGATTCGGATGCAGCCAATGCAGATGAACAAGATGGAGACAAAGAAGTAAACCACATCCGTCTCAAAGGAAATGATGATAAGGATTCAAAGGATGAAAACAGTGCAGATGATGAAACTGAAAATTTGAATCAAGAAGAATCTAGAGTTGGAGAAATCGAGGACTGCAATCAGCAACTGAAGAATCCTGAAGAAGGAAAGATCCCCTCTTCTGTTGTGAACTGCGATTCTGAAGAAGACGTCCTGAAATCTAAATGCATTGATGACAGTGAAGAAGAAAAAATTGCGGGGAAAGTAGACGTGGACAAGCCTTTTCCTCTAGCATGCAATTTGAATGAACAAGATCAAGTAGGTGCGAACCTCAATGTTACACCTGAAATCCCTCAGCAAAGAAATGGTTTAGACTTGCCATCGTGCGAAGAACTTCAGCTTTCAGCTAACAATGCTGATTCCCTCCAGTCGGACAACAATCCTGACCAGTCGACAGAAAAATTATCTTCGGCGCAACTTACAGATTTATGCACAGATATAATTGACAGCATTGTTAAAAATGTGACGAAGAATGATGATCAAAGTAAGCACGGCACTGATATTTTTAGTAACGAAATTGAAGGATCCATTTTATCGAACAGCAATGAATCTACAGAACTTCGTCAATGTGCGAGGCAAGCAAAAAAATTATTCCCCGCAGCGGCAAATAAAAATACTGCGAGTAGTAATTACGAGGGCAATCAGAAAGTAATTGCGTCAAATAATGATGATGTGCGAGATCAGGTGCATAAGGGTATTTCGACGGCAGATAGTCAAGGCGGGACATCATCATCTGACATTATTTTGGAGGTTGATCCCAACATAGATTGTAGTGATGAACGTGGCATGGAAGATTCAGACAGTAATACTATGAATGTTTCTTCTGGTGCACTCTCAACATCTACAGATGGCTTAATAAACCCGCAGGTCGGGACGAATAGAAAAAGTTGGGATAAGAACAGATCACGGACTCGATGCAAGTCTGAGGGCAGTGATAAAAACGCAAAAGTCTCTTTGCCTCCGGTTGTACCGAGGGACACCAAAATGGCTGAGAAAATTGCGGTTGCAATTTCTAAAGAAGATAAAAAGTTTAATGATCTCATGGTATCACTGAGCGGGTCGAAAAGTGGGGATGAAGGTTCTCCTTTAGTTGCAGAAAGAAGAGATTTGGTCCGCGGGGCTTTCAATACCTTGAGTAATTCGACGCATGCATGCATTAGTCCAAAAGCAGAGTTACAAGAAGAAACTGGCAAATCCGATGCCCCCCTTCCTGAGATTGATTTATCTCGATTACCGCGACGGTTAGAAACTGAACTTACTGCAGCAGTTGAGGTGCAGCTCTTTCCCAGACTTGATCTTCACATCGGAAAGTCTCCACTTCAAAAAAGTGCCGATGAATTATTGAAATGGATTGAAACAGAGATGGCAGCTGGAACACATGATTATCAATTAGACGGTTCTTGCGATTCTTCTGCTGGCCGTTGCAGTGATTCGTTGAGTCTTCTCAAGGAGCTCCTCAACAGGCCTGAGATCATTGATCGAATTTGCCAGCATGCTGTCGACGGTGTAATACGAGTCCAAGCCGAGGAAAGAGTCAATATCAATTCTGCGGATGATTACAGTTCCGCATCAAATGACTGTGATGACATCGCGACAGATATAGGGGTTTCTGCGATGGAAAGTGCGGCGTTGACACTCCTTCGACGGTCCGATCGGCTCCATGCATTTCAAGTATCGTCTGTCAGCGCAAGCCCTACTGATCAATCTTTGCTACCTGCAAATTTTACAGCATTCCTTCAAAAGATATCGCATTTGACCGGTATCGAATGCCCTATTCAAGGAAGTCCACTTCTAGACCACTTTGCTGCTTTGTCTCTTCGGATGGGAAATGAAAAGAGTCCAGAATCTTCACTGGCAAATAGTCTACGCGAACAAATTTTTGGTCATGATGACCAGGAGTTCTTGAATATTCTTAGATTCTTGAAAAAGTCGTCCGATCCCAACGCTGATGATACTTCGAATATTACTCCCACCAAGGACTCAGATGTACGACACGAAATCATTTTTGAACAAACATCTTCTCGTGAAATCAATGAAGGTGAATATAATAGCATTGATGATGAGGCTTGTGTGACACCAACACCTCAAGTGTCTGACAAAAAAATGATGGAATGTCTGACGACAAAGAGAACCAACAAGACATCAATGGCTCCGACACTATTGGAGTCATTGAAGATCCCATGTCCTGACTTTAGTAGATATTCATACTACAAAGTTCCGAGGATAAATCCTTGTCCATTTGAAACCTCGGTCTGGAATGTTCCTAGTATCGTTTTGATTGTTCTTGGGTGCTTGGGTGATCCAGTTGCCGTTTGCAGAATGAAGATGGTAAATAAATTCTGCAATCGAATAGTAAGTGAGAACGAGTACATAATGATGAAAGATTCAGTTCGACTTGGTGGAATGCCCAATCATGTTCGACCTGCATTTTGGATGTGGATTACTCTTGAGAAATGTCAGAGTCTGCAGAAGGAAACTTCTGCTGTGTCTCAAACAATAAGTGTTGCCGATCCCACGACTAAGTCAGTACTTGACGATCTGTCAGATTTTCAGACTCTTGAGCAAGAGGGAAGAGCATCCAAATGGCATCCAATTATCGAGCGTGATGTCACCAGAGCATTTGGAAATTTACCTCCTCATAAGTCAAAGGGTTCGAGAAGAAACTCGATTGTGCGTGCACTGATGTCTTGGGGTCAGAATCATTTGTTACGCCGGCATCAAGATGGAAGTTGCAGAGTTGTGTCGTCATCAGGTCCGTCGGGAAAAGGAGAGCCAATCAGAAGGATTACGATACTACCACCCGTACATGCACAAAGAGGAGGAGAAGCTGAGAAGTCAAACAATGATGTTGATTTGGAAATTGCAGAAACTGTGAGTGACTGGGGCGGTATTTCCCCCACTTTGAGTAACATCAGTTCGGCAGGAAGTTTAGCGAGAACAAATTCCATCGATGTTGTGCTCTCTGGGAATGAATTGACTCAAGATATGAAGGCAGATTTACAAAAGAAATTGGAAACAATTCTCGATGTGATTGCAGCTGTTCATGAAGGACTTGGCTATTGTCAAGGTAAGTAAGATATTGGTCTTTGTTTTCCCTTACTCCTCGCGCAATACCTCAAAATTATTTGCCGCTCTGATAGGTATGGACTATGTTGTTGCCCACTTGCTTCGAGTTCTTCAAGAAACAATTGAATGGAATGCACCCAAGGATAGGCTTCCCCATTGTATTCAATCTATTCAGACATGGAAAGAGAACAAAAAAGTGCCTGTACACGAGACTGAGGTTGTTGAAGAGACTGTATTTAGAGTCATGCATACACTGCTCTCCACGTACAATCTCCGCCATATGTACTGGCCAGAGCTTCGTGCTCTCAAGACTTCCTGTCGTGTCTTTGAGCATCTCATTGTAAAGAAGTTACCGGTCCTCGCCGATCACTTTGATCACCATGAACTCAATATTGGGATGTTTGCCCTTGGGTGGTTTCAGACATGTTTTTTATACATTCCTTCGATGCCATCAAAGACAATCAATCGAATCTGGGACATCTGGCTTGTAGAACGTTCACCAAAGATATATTTCCGCGTTGCGACTGCAATTCTATTCCTCAGCCAACCTATTCTTCTGAATAATGAGTTAGAAGGGATGATGCAGTACTTGAATACGTTTCCCGATGCGACGATTTTCAGCGAAGACATCCTCATTACCTGCGCATTGCAGATTAAGATCACGAATAGAATGCTTACTGATATTGAGGTCCGGGTAATACGGGACTGCGAGCTCGCCCATGGTCTGCATAGTGATTTATATACTGGTATTATGGAATAGAGATGGAAGAGAATCGTATAGCAACAATGGTACTCATTAACAATAACGAGAAAATCAAATTATCCGGTTGAAGACCTCGTTGAATCCAAAGACCTGCAGATTAGAAGTGATGACGGCTGCCAGAAAGGGACGAGAATTGGACTTCGCCAACATATTACCTCACACTCACAATGGCTGAGCGCCAACCGAGCCTAGGTCCAAACGTATCCAACGTGGTAATGTTCAACTGCTACATTACTAAAGTAGCATTAACGTTTTAGTGGACTACGTTCTGACCTCATCCGAGAGTAGAACCTGACTGCCGTGTGTACGTGCGACCCAGACCGAGTAGAATGATGTCTGGCACAGTATTGTGTGGTAGTCTTGTGCTACTGCCCTTTTGATCTACCGTAATTTTAGAAGATATATCAGATTCTTGATGTTTATTAATAATAAGTATAAAACGTGCCTTTTCTGCATTCTTCACCTGGTTACCTTTCTAATGCCATCCAATGTGGTATATTTATAAAAGTTGTCCAGACTTCAAAAACTGATCATTAAAATGGGCGGTGATGTCCACACGTGTGGCTAGCAATGTATCACTCTCTGGGAGATCACAAGGAAGCTATGGGATCATAGAAATTAGTTACTTCGCCAAAAAGACAATCAGGTGAAGAATACGGCGTCTCAAAATAGTTATCAAGAAGAAATAGGAAAGTATCCAGACAGGTTCTTCCGATCACAGACACGAGGTTTCTAGCACGACAATAATGGAAAGTGTCAACAACAACATATTAATGCAAGAGAGGAATGTTTGAAGCAAACCGCGATGAACTACGAGATTGTAGGGGGGGAGTGACATCACCGGAAGCGAGAGGATTGGAGAATATTCAATGGGAGAATATCAAAGGATGCGTGAAGCCTTAGATTCCAAATTGCGAAATTGATTTTGCATTCTAGTTAATGATAATTGCCGAGGATCCAAATCATCGCTCGCCAGTAAGAAAGTAATGGTCGAAAATGTTAGTATGGTTTCCGTAATCAACCTGCGATGCGGCACTTGCCCGAGGTGAAACTGTATATCCAGCACCATATCGAATACAATTGACCACTTGGACTACATGTAATAAAAAATGCAAAATTAAAATACAATGATATGCTCAGTCTCAAGTCGGATATGTAGTCTAGCAGAAGTAGAATCAGAAGCGTGCAACCAATCTGGTCCAACTTACCATAATATAGTACTTGAACGAGACTGAGGATTTTGGAGTGGTTTCCACCAGCGTTTCAAAGACATCGTAATGGCAAGGGCTGGAATGAAAAGCTGCCCAATAGGGTAGACTACATCGGTCTTTCGGGCACATGATAAAATTACTGATGATTGATACGGCAGTTGATGGTATCAAAGCTGCAGCTGTCTTGTCAAGAATATTGCATAGATCATCCGTCATCGGGAACCAAATGAGCAAAGCTACGATCACTTGTATGAATATGGTCGATTCGTGCAGGTCCTTTTATCCACAGATACTCGAACCGCATCATCTGTCTGGTGAAATTTGGTCATTACTCTACAAATGGGTGCGTAGTATCAGACAAATGAAATAGGGGGGACCAACATCATACAAAAGGCTAAAGGATGAGAAAATTCAACAGCTTGATGATTTGGGGTTGGAATTTATGAAAGGAATGCCATTCTCTCAAAAGAAAGGTGCTAGACATTCATACTGAGAACAAAAGGCTTTGTACGGAGAAACATGTCGCCGAGTTTGAGGTTACAAAGCTACGTGGGAATCATCAAGTTCAAGTTAAAGCCCTAGAGAAAGAGTTACGTGTGTTTGTGAGATTTCGTGAGAAGAGTCGAGTTCGAGATGAGGCTTTTGATGCCTTAAAGATAGAGTTACATGAGTCGAAATTCGAAAACCAGATACTTCGTGAGAAGAGTCGAGGTCGAGTTGAAAGAAACGTGTCACAGGATCAGGCCGAGTTTCCAGAAGAGCAGGAACGCCACACGCAACTTGAGAGCGGTGACGAGAACCCAGATGACGACAATGCTGCTTCAGTTGCATCCCTTTATTCGTCCTCTGATGCTGATTCTTTTGATACGCTACTATCATTCGAAGACAAAATACTTCCCGAAAGGAGTCTACTTCAGGACGAGGCTTGCGAGTTTGATCTTTCTCTGGACGCTGTTGAAAAAAGAGAGAACGAAATGAAATTCAACCGATTGATAAATGGAAAAACAATTGAGCTATCTCAAACAGTTGCTCTACTGTACGATGATGTTATTAAGGAATTTCTTGATAATGAAGAAATCTGTGGCATTCGAATGGCGTGCGTCGTGGTGGGAAGGGATGCAGGAGTCATACGAGAATTTTGGGCGTTGTATGGACATGCCTCAATCTACGATTCCAGTTCGTGTCTATTTATCGAACCAGAAGAAAGATATCATAACTCAAGTCGTCAATGCTCATTTGCAATTTGCTGAATTCAGTGGCTGTGAAAAAGACGCTGATGGCGCTTTCCTCAATTGCACTTTGAGCAAGATTGAGCAGTGGGCAGAAATGGTTTATTTACTTGCAAAATCATTCGCCCAACCCGGTGTTCAGTGCAATAATTTCGCAGATTCAATCGTCATTATAGACTCTGTCGATGGATTATACGCCAAAGATTGGGCAAAGTCAGCTGACAAAGAAATACTCGTAATTTGGGTTAAAATCCATTTGCTTAAAGTCAAAACACTGGAGGAGGTTTATGAGGAGATGAAAATTCAAGTTACTGGTAAGTTTGCAGTAAATACATTCCGTACTGTCAACTGTCATTGTATTTCAGTCATCTTACAATATGTTTGTCTGTTCTCGTCAGTTTCAATGGCTTACTGTATGGACAAAGTGTCACGCACATAAATGGCAAACCCGCACTGCTGTAAAATATCTAGCGGAATCTTGCAAAAAGAAGAAGAATGTTTTAGTTACCGATCTTTCGCATCCTTCCCGCACTGGTATAGCCGCAAGTATGTTGACAACAACAGAAGTCGAATCGTTTTTGGAAAGTTGCTTGAACCAAATTGTCTGTCACTGTTTTTCTGGAGAATCAAATCCAGATCATGTCTTGAATTTTGGACTTCCGGCTGAGCAAGAGGCTGGACTTCCAACAAAGAAAGAGGCTACTGTATTTGAATTGGTCAGATCAAGAATCGAGGAGTATCCAATCATTGGTTCTTACCTACTTTGAATGATCAATTTGTCAGTTTCTTACTCCATTGCTACTCGTAAATATCTCTAAAAATCGGCAGGTTACGGAAGAATCCAGGAATAAAATGTCGGCTGGTTCTAAGGTTGGTTCTAAGGTTAGATCTGACAAAACTTTTGCTGCTAATCTATCGCAATTGAAGGCGTACAATGAAGCACATGGCCATTTCAACGTAGACCACAAACTTGACAAGCCTCTCTATAATTTTGTTATGTCTACGATTGCATCTCGTAAGGCAACGAGTCCGAAACTGACGGACGAACGGATTCAAGCACTTGATGAATTGGGGTTTGATTGGAATCGGCAGAGACCCGTTGTTACGGAAGAAACCAGGAATAAAATGTCAGCTGGTAATAAGGTTAGATCTGACAAAGCTTTTGCTGCTAATCTATCGCAATTGAAGGCGTACAATGAAGCACATGGCCATTTCAACGTAGACCACAAACTTGACAAGCCTCTCTATACGTGGGTTAAGCTTGTAATAGCTTCTCGTAACGCAATGAGTACAGGGGGGGAACAACATATCAAAATGACGGACGAACGGATTCGAGCACTTGGATGAATTGGGGTTTAACTGGAAGTATAGTAGGTCTCTTTAAAGTAGTGAAGTAAATTTAGTTTACAAAAGAAAAGTTTATTTCGCTGCTACAGTTGCATTTTCAGCACCCTCTTTGGATCCTGGACTTGAGTTGTTTGAGTTGTTTGAGGAAGAATCCACTGTCAATGCCGAGCTCGATGCAACCGTCCAAGGTCATACTCTTCTGCACGACGTAAACATTCCTTACTTCAATGCCAACGCTACCCAAAATTATGGCACTGAAACCGAGTCTTCGACAAAGGGACCAACGGGAATATATGGAGGAGAAGGCCACTATGGTTTATCTCTTGTCGAAAGTGCAAACATTGCCAACTGCAATGTGTCTTCGTTTTGTTATGATGGTTATGAAACTGAAATTGGTGATTGCCTGGGGCATGAATCATCTCTTACGTGTCTCACTACCGGGCCGTCCGCCAACCCCTTTGGCGATCACCAAGAGAAAGGATTTGTGAGAGTAATTCCAAACTTGACATCATACGAAGAGCAAAATTGGGCAGCGTTCAATAGTCGATGTGGTCCCTCGCTTCGCCTTACTCCCTCTGAATCAAGATCTAGTGGGGCGGTTTGGTATGGCAGGAAACTTGAAGTTGGAGAGGGGTTTGATACAGTCTTTTCTTTTGAGATTGCAAATCCATCATTCCGGTATGTTACCAGTCAGTCAACCAGCGATTGGACTGCTTACATTTCACTTGGACTTGAAACTTGGCATCTTGGCACCTTGACTATAATCTCACCATACCCTGCTTTGTGACTTGATTCCCTTTATAGCTGCAACAATATGGAAGGAGCATATTCCAACTGCAGATCTACATGCGGTGATGGATTTGCCTTTGTTCTCCAAGTTAAACTTGTAACCTGCACCGCACAGGGGTGGAATACCAGAGTAAGAATTCTGATAACATAGGTTCGAGTCGTTCGTCGTTGATGGGCGTTAGAATTGACTAGACAACGTGGATTGTTGTAGAATTGGGTTGAGATATGGCAAGCATGGCACCAGCCATGGACTCGTCACATGGTCCAGGAAATATTGGGACTCGTCATCCTTCTTGAACGCGAAAGGGGGGAGATCAGGGATGCTACTGCAGGTTCGCAATTATTTTCGCCACCCATCTTGTCAGATATTGGCTTCTACTGTAGTTAGCAGAATACTTCTCCATCTTATGGAAGTACATTAAAAAATCTGTTGTAGGCAGAAATTTGTATCATTCCCTTTATGTTGTTCCGTGGACTTGCGCGGCGATGATTCTTTCTCGCTTCTTGTTGAACAATCTCTGGATTGTTCTGTATCGATCCTTTGGAGGACCAGGTGGGCATTGACGTTTCTCGACACATGAGAGCTGCTTATCACGTCAAGGACCCCGATATGGATGCAATGGATGGTCTCAACCAGTCTTGTTCCCAACCGAAGCGCAATATGCAAAGAACCGATCAGCTCGATAGATCTGGTAA
>Ga0209712_10003282_pt1 | contig 13136 bp, 9 predicted proteins | sample ArcOceMetagenome_FD_187443 | JGI IMG/M metagenome (GOLD analysis project Ga0209712, IMG submission 187443) | Marine eukaryotic phytoplankton communities from Arctic Ocean - Arctic Ocean - Greenland ARC118M Metagenome (SPAdes) (version 2) | ecosystem: Environmental > Aquatic > Marine > Oceanic...
GAAAGATCCTCATTTGACCATTCTTCTCTGGGCATAGCAAAGGCGTCTTCATTTCGGTACACCTCAGGACCTGATTTAATGTAGCTGTCTGCTTTGGTTAGGATGTAAGGAAACCTATTCTCGATGAAAAGATCGTTTTCCGCATCGGTAAATGCAGCAGTTAATTCATCTAATTTTTTTGTAATATCGTTCATGTTAATTAATGCTATTAGCATTGAGATTAAATCTACTATGGTATAATAACGAATATAGTAAATCCAAAGTGCTTTTAATAATTCAAAACAATTTACCACCATAAATAAATGATGATGAACAATGTAACTAATTTATGCTGCAGCTAAATATATTGAGATTAATGCAGTTGTTTTGCGTATATTTTTTAATATTAGAGAATAATTTTTCTGAATGAGATATTTAACTAAATCAAGATTCCGTCTAGGCATAGATTGTCCATCTAAGTTGTATTATACCAAAAAAGAAAAATTGTATGCCAATACAAAGGATCTAGATACTTTTATGCAGGCACTTGCTTCAGGAGGGTTTCAGGTAGAAGAACTAGCAAGGCTTCATTACCCGGGTGGAACATTAATTGAAGACGATAGGTCTTCCAAAAACTACTATTCGAATGCATTAGATAGTACTATAAGAGCGTTAAGTAAGAGTGATGATGCAGTAATCTATGAAGCAGCATTTTCTTACGAAAAATTATTTGTTCGTACGGATATTCTAGTTAAAAAAGGAAATGACGTTCAGCTGATAGAAGTGAAATCTCGGTCTTTTGATCCAAATAATCTGGGCTTTTTTAATAAGAACGGATCGATCAAACCAGGATGGATAAGTACCTTTTATGATGTGGCTTTTCAGAAGCACGTCATTGAAAAAAGCCGTCCTGAGTGGAATGTATCTGCTTATTTATTAATGGCCGATAAAACTAAAAAAGCTAGTGTTGACGGACTCAATCAGATGTTCCGAAAAACCGACAAAGGCAACAGAACGGGAATCGATGTAATGGTTAAGACACATAAAGAAACCGGAGATTCTGTATTAGGGCTATTAAAAGTTGATGAATATTTAAACCGTATTTATAATGGTCAGCAAAGGGCGATAGAAAGCATGGACTTTTATGAAATGATCGACACATTTTCAGAGTATTATGGCAAAGATGAAAAGATTAATTGGCCCATAGGATGGCATTGTAAAAAATGTGAGTTTAGAACCAATGAAGAAACGCAGCACCTTATAAGTGGTTTTGATGAATGCTGGAAAAAGCAGAAGAACTTTACCGAAAGCGACCTAAAAAAGCCCAATATTTTTGAAATAGGTAATTTTAGAAAAGCTAAATTACTGGATAGTGGTATATTTTTTATGGAAGAACTTGTACAGGAAGATGTTGGATCAGATTTCTCTCCTTATCATCTTACCAATCAGGAAAGACAGTGGGTACAGGTAGAAAAAGCACTGGAGCTTAACAAAAATGGAAAGGCGGATTTTTACCTAGATATAGAAAATTTATCTAATGTAATGAATAACGAATGGAAATACCCGCTTCATTTTATTGATTTTGAGACCAGTCAGGCCGCATTGCCCTATACTAAAGGAAGAAAGCCTTATGAACAGGTTGCTTTTCAATTCTCTCATCATATTGTTCATGAAGATGGACGTATTGCGCATCAATCCGAATATATTCATCATAAGGCTGGAGTTTTCCCGAATTTTGAGTTTGTAAGAATACTGAAAGGGGCACTATCAAATGATAATGGTTCAGTGTTTAAATTCGCCAAACATGAGAACACGATACTTAATGCTATTTATACTCAGCTTGGTGCCTCAAATGAGCTTGATAAAGAAGAGTTGAGAGATTTTATAAGAACTATTACCAAATCTGTTGGTAAGTCTGCTGAGAAGTGGGAGGGAGACAGAAGTATGATTGATCTTTGTGAGGCAGTAAAGAAATATTTTTATCATCCTTACATGAAAGGGTCCTATTCGATTAAGAAAGTACTACCAACCGTACTTCGTGTTAGTGATCATCTGTATCAAAAATACTCTCAGACGATTGGTCAGCTAGGTATCAGTTCCAAAAATTTTCCTGATAATCATATTTGGATAAAAGAAAAGGATGTTTCTCCCTATGATGCGCTACCAGCAGTTGACCTATCGGTAATAAAAGATTCTGTTTCGGGGATTGACCGCATAAGCGATGGGGGTGCGGCCTTATCTGCCTATGCTAAACTGCAATATACCAATATGAGCGATCAGGAAAGAGAGGTCATTAAAAATGCGCTGTTGAAATATTGCGAACTCGATACACTTGCAATGGTAATGATTTGGGAGTTTTTTAAATTTGTTTGCGATAATAAATAAATATGAGCAGATACTTTCTTTTTTTAATAGCGTTGTTTTTTTACAACTTTTCTGTGGCTCAGTCTATTGTCAATACTGAAAAATTATTTTTAGATAATGACGATGGTTTTGCAGTTTCTGCAGAGCTTATGGGTAGTTCTATAAAAGGGAATGCAGACGTGCTGCTAGTGGAATACTCGCTTAATTTTGCTTATAAAAAAGCAAAGAACTCGTTTAAATTATTGAGTGGGGGAGAGTATATTAATGAAAATAAACAGGTAATATCCAATAGTATATTTAGCCAGCTGAGGTATAACTACAATTTTTCAGCAAAAAGCCGCTTGTTTGCCTTTACTCAAATTCAGAGTAATGCCATATTGTTATTGGAGCATAGGCTGCTTGGCGGTGCAGGATTCAGACAGAATATTATTGAAAAGAAAAAGGATTCGACCCGAACGTTTAAAATTGATCTCAGTGCTGGAATAATGCAGGAAGAGGAACTTCTTAATCGAGCTGATTTGCCAGAGACTGAAAAATACTATAACAACTACACAAGAAGTGTTATTTCTTTAGTTGGAGTGTATGAAGTGACCGATGTGTTTACCATTGTTAATACAACCTATTTACAGCAATATTTAAAAGACTTTTCAGATTATAGATTACTCAACGAAACCAATTTGATGTTTTCCATCAATGAGTGGCTATCTGTAAGTTTAGATTTGGAATACAGGTTCGATAGCGATCCGCCATCTACCCTAAAAGACACCGATTTTAACACCAATTTTGGACTGGTTTTTAGTTTGTGACCCGAATTATTTAATTAGAACAAAAGCATAATATTATTACTTCTTCATCCACTCCGGTAAAAGTTTTTCATTATTCGTGTTCTTCGCTAGTCGAATTGATTCTTTAATAGCATCTTGTGTAGGTTTGTGTTCTAGTCCAGCGTCATCTTTTCGCAGTTTTGCGCATAAAACATAGTTTTCAATGGCTTTTTCGTATTCTTTTAACTGCTCATAACAAATTCCCAATTTAAAAGGGAATCCCCCTAATTTAGGTTCTAGTTTAAACCCTTGTGTTAAAATGTTAATAGCAGCTTTAAATTCGTCTGTTTCTATGAGAATATTTCCAATCTCAAAATACAATCTAGCTTTCGCTATGTTATTACTTTCTGAGATTTTAAGTGCCTTTTTTAGGTTTTTCTGTGCATTTAAGTAATCGCCAGAAAAATGATAGGAATTTCCAAGATTCTTGTATGATTCTATATGACCTTCAACTTGAACTTTGTCTGATTTTGCATCAAGTTTACCATGCGTTTTTACATTAAAAGCCAAAGCATCTTCAAAAAATTGTAAATCTTGGTCTTTACTTTTATTAGTTGCCAGGTAGCGTCTTCCTAGGCTATTATATACTGACGCTGCAAGTGAATTATTAAATTCCACAGAACTAACTTCATTCTCTTCTGCGCTATTTATTAATAATAGATTTAAAGCTTTTTCTAAACTCTCAATTGCTCTTGGCACATCATTTTTAGAATCAAATACGTTACTCATATCTGCATAACTTTTAGCTATTTCATAACTATTCTTTCCGTACGCTTTAATTTTATATTCAATAGACTTATTGTAGTGTTTAATTGCCTCATCATATTTTTTTCCAAATTCATATACTCTAGCTAGCCAGTAATGCGAAGCAGCTATAGAATGATCAGGAATACCTTTGTAGTTCTCAATAATTTTCAAGGATTTTAAAGCAAATTTTAAAGCATTACCATAGTCCTCAAAATAATTCATGTAATAAGTTGCTATGGTTGAGTAACTGATTTTAAGCTCCCAACTTAAGGTTAGATCATCCTTAATCAAATTTTCATATATTTCTATTTGTTTTAGTCGAAATTTAATTAAAGAATCGTAATCTTTAGTTAATCTAAAATAGTCGGAATATTCATAGCATCCCAAGGCATATTCTTTAGATTCTTCTCCAATGCTGGATGCAATGATTTGCAAATGCTTTTCACATACAGCTTTTAAATCATCTAATTTTTCAGCTTCCTTTAAAACAGTTTTTTTGGCCTTGAACCAATCTTCTATTAATTTACTCCAATCATTTTTATTATGTCTTTTGTAAATAAAGTCTTCACAGCGTTTTAAATCTTTTTCAGCTTCTTCCGGATTTTCTCTGCAGTAAATGGCTCCAGACCATTGATAGTAAAAGTCAAGTAAGCATGAGACCCAATGAATATTAACAGGTAGTTTATCGAAATCCTCATCATGAATATTTTCTACTCCATTAGTAAGAAGGAAATTAATATTCGATTTATATATTTCAACACCCTGTTCCCATTTCTTCAGATATTGTGATACAACTTTAATTCTCAATTTTATCCATAACTTAATTAGTCTTAGGTCTGCAGTAGTTAAGGCTTTTTTCAGACAATCAGCAGATAATTTATCAATGTCATGCCCTTCAAAATTGTTTTTAAGTAGGATAGTTAACTTTAGATCTTCTATGTATAAGTTAAACCTAAGGTGTTCTTTTGATGCAGTGAGTTTTTCGTCAAGTTTATCCAGGAAGTTCATTTTTTCTTCCATTTTTAAGGAAGAAGAATTTAGGTACAGAAAACCTAAAGACAATAGTGTAGTCCCTTTATAAGTGTCTTCGATCCTATTTAAGATTAGTTTGAGCTCATTTTCGGTTAAGTCCCGTGAAACATCAACATGTGCCGGATTTTCAATTAATTGTTTTTGATTATTTTTTACCTTATTGTTACCTTTATTGGTGTTGTTTTCTCTATCTTCAATTTCATTTCTTTTTTTCATAGCAGACGCAGATGCCTTCTTAAGTAACATCAGACCGTATACTCTTAATTCTTTTTCTACAGAAGCTTTTGGATAGCTCGTGTCTGCCAATTCTTCCCCCATTTTTGTTAACTCTTTAAATGAAGTATCCCGATCAGCAATTTTATTGATTAGAGAGATCAACTCAGCTAGTGCAGTAAGCTTTCTGTTTTTAAGAAAACCTATAAAAGCATCTATTTTATCGTATTCTTCATCAACGATAAGTCTTACAATTATTTCAAAAACAAGACGCATTGCAGCATTATTATACTGAGGGTTAGACATCATTAGTGTCAGTCTTCTTGCAACTGATAATACTTCTTCCAGAGAATAGTTAGAAGGGTCTTCAATAATGCTTTTTTGAAGCTCAAGGTATCTTTTGTTGTATTCAATAATAATCTGCTTAACACCTGTCCCCTGTGAGCCAGGGAAATAACTCTTTATGGCAGAAATAATCCTCTTTTCTTTAAATTCATAGATATTATCTTCATCAGAAACATCTGTGATAAGTCCTTTTTCTTCAGCAGTTTCTAAAAAATCAAGAATTTCAAGGAGTTCATACCCCCATACTTTTGCGAGAATTTCTGCATTGAACTTATTACCTATATTGGCGGCACTCTCTAGAATACGGGTCCATTTTTTGTCGAATTCATCTAATATAGAGTGGTAGTAGGAATCTATTTCATCTGTATTTGGTAGTTCCAGAGAGTCAATAGAGCTATTAAGCACATAACCATCGGGGGTGTATTTAAGTGTTTTGTTCTGTATCCATTGCTCAATTACTTTAAGTATGTATAAAGGAGTAATCGTTAATTGATCATTGTTATCCGAAAGAGCACTATTGAGTTTGTAATTAATGTCTGCTAGTGAATCATCCTGAATTTTAAATTGATCGTTTTGATTGCTGAGGTGATTTACAAAATCTTTTACATTGAACACTTTTTCCAGTGAAGTAAACTCAATTTTAGTTTCAAGCTGTTTATCTAAAATTCGGAGTTCATTCTCGAGCGTTTCCATATCTACTCCTCTGTAAGTGTTCAGTGCATCGTCTCTCAGCGTTAGGATAATAAATAGATTCCCTCGGATAAATTCATTACGATTTGCGGTTTTTATAAAGTGTTTTAAAAAGGCATAGCTTTCAGGGTCGATCCAGTGAAGATCTTCCATAACAAAAACAGTTTTCTTTTTACTGGCTGCGATTTTATCTATTATTTCAATGCACATGTCGGTCATTGAGCGATTTTCATCTCTTTTGAGCTCGCTGATCATATCTGCGCCTGCACCTGATATACCAGCAAGTGCTTTTACAGTATCTCCACTCATATTTTCAATGTCTAGCGCCCGGTCCGTTAATTCTCCGAATGCTTCAGTAAATGGCTCAAACGAAATAGCGTTTTCATCCTGTATTTCGTCGCAATCACCGTAAAACCAGTTCCAGTTATTAGCTGCAAATGTTCCTGGAACGGTCTCATCAGCATCATTTCCATTCAACGCTTCCTTTAGGCTTCTGGTTTTTCCTATTCCCATAGGGGCAGAAATAAGCATCAGATTCAGCTTGTCTTTTGATAAATTATTATCGATATGCTCGTAAATATCTTTACTTGGATCAATAACATCTTTAATAAAATTAAACTCGCTTAAAAGTGTTGCTTCTTTGGAAGAGGCTAATTTTTTTTCATTGATCCTGTCCATGTATTTTCCTATTCCGTAATGTATTAAAGAAAGAGGTGCAATAAAAATCAGGCTACTTATAAATAGCCTAGAAGATATTTCAGTTAGTGCATAGGTGTTAAAGAAGATAAGTGCAAGTATCCCTAAAATAAGACCGGCAAGTGCTTGTGTTTTTAAGTTACTGTGTTTGCTTTTGCTGGTAAATTGAAAATAAGATCGAGCAATCAGATCACCTATCACAAAAGTAAGAGCCACAAGCAGGAAGTGGGCTGTTCTGGGGTAATACTCAAACTGCGTAATGTAGAATATAAAAAGAGGCAGATAGGTGGCATAGAGCGAAGCATTGGCAAAAGTACGGTAGCCCCGTATGTTATGAAACCCATCTATTTGCAAGCGGTTAATCAGAAATAAATTGATAAACGTTGGTATTATACTCATGCAAAGTGTAAGTGCAATCACCCATAAGATTGAGCCAGATTCCATGTAATGATCGGTTGGGTCAGGTGTTAAAAAGGAAAGCGAGTAGATCATTACAAACGAAAGCAGGGTAGGCGTTGCAAAGCAGATACTTACAAATTTTACCTTTTTTATAAACTGGAAAAACATTTCCTTTAGCGAGAACAGTTTTCTTGTTCTTATAAATTTGATGACCTTTTCATCAAAGACAGCAATCAGAGCAATGAACAATATAGACTCCAATAATAATAGCAGTACATTGATGCCAAGCACACCTCTTTTATCTTGGCTAAACCCTCTGCTAAAAACTGCTTCAGTCTGCCCATCTTCAGGCGAGTAGGTACTGAATTCACTATGGACTAGCCAGATTTTCTCATCTATGTTATCCATATTGGTAACATAGAAAACTCCCAGATTATCTAGGTTTAAGCTAGAGCAGATTTTGTTTAATGCGGTAGTGTCTTTATTTCCAGTAGTAAGCAAAGATGCGTTTTCAACCCCTATAATTTCATTCAATTCTTCCAAAGTAATTACATAATGACTTGTGTTACCCATAATAGTTTGTCTTACGATCTCAAACATTTCATCATCACAATTACCTCGAGTAATTACAGAACAGATGTTCGCATTGGATAGCGGACCATTAAGAAGTTCTTCCAGCGCATTGTCATAGGCATATTCAATGGCGTCATCTGCAAACCCCATAAAAGAAGGAAACCCTTTAAAATACGGGAAAAGTTGAACCCGATGGTTCATATTATTCTCGCAAGTAATAAGTGTGAGTTCTATCTTTTCTTTAAATGCTTGGGCCCACGTACTGTCTTTTCCAATCATCATTAGCGAATCGCAGTATTGTACAGCCATATTTAAAAAATATTTGCTGTTGTTGGTTTTTCTACTGATATAATCTAACGTATGAATGTGAGTTTTGAATTTTTTGTTTTCGCTCTCAGAATAATCTGAAGGAGTTGTGGCATAACAGTTTGTAGAAATTAACAAAGAGCTGAACCAAAGACTCGAAATCAAAAAACAAAAGATAAATAGCTGTTTCATAAGTCTTTTAAGGGTTTTTTGTAGATTTATATCTTAAATCAAATATAAAATTTATTATTTTAATGAGGTTAAAGTAAGCTTTAAATAAAACATGGAAGAAAGTTTCGGGAAGCGTATATAACTAACTTAAAAACAACTACTTACTTGTATTTAATTTCTCAATTAAAACCAAATAAGAATATTCATGGTAAATAGATAATTATTAATTAAAATGGCAAGAAAAGCAGAATTTTCAATAAACGGGCTAAGCGTACTAGCGGAGCTCAAAAAAGTAGACCGAAAAAAAATCTATGGCTGGTCTACCATAGAGGTGTTTGACCAAAACGGCAGCAAGTGTACCCTAGCAGGTTTGGCAGAAGGGCAGTATGTGATGCCTTCTGGTTCTTCTGCACTAGTTTCCTTGAATGCAAAAGGGGAAGCGGTTTCAAAAAGCACATTGGTGGGCGTAGACAGCGACGGGAAAAAGGTAGAAAAAGTACCCTCTATTTATGACCAAAAAGTGGTGCTAAGAGAAGCCTCTGTAGATGAATATTTAGCTATGGCTGTAAAATCTGTGTATCAATTACAGATAGATGAGAATAAGGAAGCCCTGCTCGCAGATCTTAATAGCGGCAAGATATACTACTTTGTATTTAATTACAGGGCAGATTATGAGGGTGACGATGCCTTTTTAATTAGTAACGGAACCGATGCGTTTGCCATTACAGGCATGAAGTCTGATCTAGAATTTATAGGCCTTGAAGATAACGAGCAGGAATTAGTTCCTGAAGAGACCGAGGCAGTAGAAGACGACATGGATTTTGCAATGTTTTAATTAAAGAAATATGATAAGATATATAAAACTAGCCAACGATAAAAAAAGGGATGCCGAGATTACCTTTAGATCTCTGAATCCTAAACCTGCCATTACTATGGTTATGGAATCTGGTGATAAAGTGATTAATAAACGCGTGGTAAAAGGCACTTCTCAAACTAGCACACAAACCTTACTTTCCAAGTATAATGAAACCCCCAAAGAGGGTGTTGATTTTAAGATGCAACTTGCATCAAAACTGGCAGAAGACCTTATTGCCAGTGATCCAGAATCTGATTTAGAACTTACAGGTAAATTTATTGAGGATGTCTCTAGAGTGTATATTAACGAGGATGAGAAGCCGGTGTTTAGTGTTAAAAAAACTGAAAAGATTTTTTCTCCCACCGCCGAGCTCAAAGAAGAGCGGGAACCCAAGTACAACGATAGTAATATAACGGGAGAGAGCATTGTTAACTGGACGGGAAAACTAATGCCAAAGGCTAAGATTTACAACAAGCTGGTATTTCATAAAAAATACCAATTAAAGCATATTAATGGCCTTACCTATGATTTTCTGTTTGACATGGCCAAACAACTAGACGATAAAGACGCTATGATGATGATGGGAGGCGGAGCTTCCGGTAAAGAACCTTTGGTTATGAATGATGGAGGAAAACCCTACAGAGCCTTTTTAGAGGGCAGAGTAAAAGGAGATAAATACTGTCTTTTACTTCACCTTACAGACCAAGAATTAAAACCATTACCAACTGAATAAATGTTTCATTAAAATGAAAGAAACTGCACAAAAATACAAACGCCAAACGGCATCCAGGTATCTGCCTGTTGGTGCCCAGGAGATTACCTCAAAGATAATGGAAGCAGAATCTTACGGGGTGTCTACCAAACACGATGGCCACTTTTATCTTCTGAGCTATGATGGTAAAAAAGCAACACTTACAAACCATGGAGGTAGGGTTATTGATGATTTGCCGCTACTAAAAGAAGCCTCTGCGTTACTTAAAGGCAAATGCAAAACTGTTGTGTTGGCAGGAGAATTATATCTGCACAAAGAAGGCGGGCGTACCCGTTCTTTTGATATGACAGCAGCCTTAGATGATACATCTGCAGCTATTTACTTTGCAGCATTTGATTTGCTTAGCCTTGATGGTGAGGAATTATCTATGGATATTAAGGCATTGGACCAAAAGCTTAACGCGGTGTTGTCTGGAGGTAAATCTTTACATGCGGTAAAAAACAGCTTTGTAGAAAGCAGAAAAGACATTGCCGCGCTTTATAAAGAGATTGTAGAAGACGGCGGCCAAGAAGGAATTGTAGTGCGTTCTCACAACGGGCCAACCTATAAAATAAAACCACTAATTACCCTAGACGCTGTTATTTTAGGATATGCAGAAGGCCAGGGAAGCAGAGCCGGCATGCTCAAAGAAGTTTTGGTGGGCTTGTGTGTAGCAAAAGATGAGTACTTATTGTTAACCAAAGTAGGGAATGGCTACAGCGAAGAGGAGCGTAAAAACCTACTAAAAGAATTGGGCAACAAAAAGGTAGATTCTGGATATATTGAAGTATCTGGATCTAACGTGGCTTTTACCATGGTAGCACCCAACCAGGTGGTAGAGTTTAGTTGTTTGGATGTATTTGGAGAAAACTCAAAAGGGGTTATCTCTAAAATGTGTTTGAGCTATAAAGACGGCACTTACACAGCCACTGGCAAACAGCCAATGGCCAGTGTAATATCTCCGGTATACGTTAAGATGAGAACAGATAAAAAACCCGATACAAATGATGCTGGTTTATCTCAAATCACGAAGATCATTTCTTTAGATACAAATGCCTCTGAAAAACTCGATGTAAAGAAAAGTGAGATTGTTTCTAGAGAAGTGTATGTAAAGATAAGCAAGGGCGCCAAGATGGTACGCAAGTTCATGGTTTGGAAAACCAATAAAGAAGCAACGGGCGAGTATCCAGCCTATGTATTCCATTATACAGACTTTAGCGCTGGTAGGGCAGAAATGCTTAAAAAAGAGATTAAAGTGTCAGACTCCAAAAAACAGATTGAAGAGATTTTTGCTGCAGAGGTATTAGAGAATGTAAAGAAGGGTTGGGAGAAGGTTTAATGTGAAAAAAAATAATAAACCATAAGTTTGCTAAAGAGGTGTAATGGCGGATATTAAAAAAACAAACAATAATTATAAATATAATAAAAGGTAATAATATGATTTTAAATATAGTAAGAAAAACAAAAAGTAAAGGCAAAATACTAACTTCAGATAAAATGGAAGTTGATGAAAATTTACTCTCATTATGGTTGTTAAATAGGATCCCCATCCCCCATTTTAAAAACAGAATAAGTATGATGAAGTTTATTACTGCTTTGAGTTTATTAACAGAACCTGTTTCTAGTGATTTATTTGGTCCAGTTGATTTTTTTTATGGCAAAGACAAGAGCATTATTAATAAATTTAAAATGTCAGTAAGTTTATTAGACGGAACTAATATTGAGGTTGTTGGTGATAAATTTAGCCCATGGGGGGATGACATGCCAGAAGGTAACAAGGTATTAAGAAATATCCTTCTAGATGAAAAAAACGAAAAATTAACAGTTAAAGATTATTCCAGTTATGGCCACTCTTCAAAGGAAGACGGTCTGTTTGTTTATGAAGCCCTATGTGTAGACACATTTATTACTTTTTTATCTATTAATTACTTGAACAACGCTAACAAAAGTTTTTTAAACTGGTATGATTCCAAAAATACAAAGGTGGAGTATGAAGGAGATGGTGAAGAATATTGGGTTTTTTCACTTGAATAAAATTAATCCTAAAAAACTTGACAAAATTTTAAAACAATAAAAAATAATAGACATGAATATTGAAGAAACACATCAAAATGTAAATAAAATTTATTCAAATAATTTTAAAAAAATTATAAAAGGATTCAGAGACGATAATGCGGATGACGAATTAAGTTGGGATTTGGAAATAGTCCATGAGGAAAGTGAATATTTGGGTGACCTTATTGATTGGCTTGTAGAAAATGAAAAATGTACCACATGGGATACCCCGTATATAATATTTTTGATACTGAATCACCCTGAAAAAGTCTATACATATTTTAAACCTTCATCATGATTGAACACCAATTCACTTATAATAAGATATACTTTTAAACTAAAATTTTTCATGTAAGAATCGTTAACAAATACAATAAGTGAAATATTAAAATATGATAGAAAAAATATTACTTAATCGAATAGTTTTAAAACCATAAATTAACAGATAAAAAGATAATTATGAAAAATTACGAATTTGATTATGAAATGTACCCAGACGGTATTTCTGAAGAGGTATATGACCTAGAACCTTCTGTTTGGGATAGAGGCTACTATTGTGAAACCGAAGAGGGTGTTTGGTATGAATTGTATGTGAATGAAACGATAAAATCAGATTATCCTACCATTGCTGAGGATTTTGATAATATTGATTCTATTTCCTACAACTTCAGAGGATTTTTTGGTTTGTGGCTGGGAGATTACGAAGAAAACTCACAAATAACATTTTTTGTTCCAAACCAAGAGAAGGAGTTCACTTTTGATGAAATGACTGATATATTTATATAATGACAAAAAAAATTAGAGAAGAATTAAAGAAAGGTATTAGTAATTATCTAGAGAAAAATATTTAAAACCCGATTTTGGAGAAGATATCTATGACGAAGAAGAATCACCAAGAGATGATGTCACATTTAGGTGGTATGGAAGAGTTGAGGGAGGCATGTTTATATATGCAGATGAGTATGAAGGCCTTATCTATGAACATAATGGAGTTAGCTTAGATTATGTGCAGGTAATTGATCAATATGTAGAAAAATAACAATTGGAAAACAAAAAATAATATTGAATTAAAATCAGCAATTGATATGAAAAGAGTATTTAGAGTAGATTTTGGTAATTATGGAGGTGAGTTAGT
>Ga0209712_10003283_pt1 | contig 13135 bp, 5 predicted proteins | sample ArcOceMetagenome_FD_187443 | JGI IMG/M metagenome (GOLD analysis project Ga0209712, IMG submission 187443) | Marine eukaryotic phytoplankton communities from Arctic Ocean - Arctic Ocean - Greenland ARC118M Metagenome (SPAdes) (version 2) | ecosystem: Environmental > Aquatic > Marine > Oceanic...
TACTATTGTTATACCCCATATGTTATTAATTTATTTCAGTTATGTCTACAAACTGTGCGTGGGGGTCGGTCAGAGGGTGGAGAAGGGAACACATACGTGAAAGGCGTAGCCTTAAAGACCGGTGTTTTAACGTTTTTTAACGTCTAAATGGTGACGGTGGTTAGAAAAGAAAAGATGTTGCAGAACTTTGAATGAAGAAGTCCGTACTTTATTTTAGGTAATTGTATTAAAAGTGTTTTGATTGAAATCATGCTAACCCATGAGGAAGTAATCTTTTACATTCAATGGTCAATTCGTGTGTACGCTCTACCAACTCAGGGACTTCTTGTTCCAAGCCGGATGTAATATAAAACAAAACATCAGCCATGCAGTAATCATTGTCGAAATTTTGTAACGAACCCTTCGAATTCAAAAAAACACAAAGGTCTTTTGCAGTGTTAGTCAATTTTTTATTTTCGTCCTTGTCATGAGAATAATGTGCTAGCGCAACGCTCAGCCAAGTACCCACTCTTTGTCCACAGGGATATTTTGTATGTTTGAATAATAGATCCTTCGTAAAGTACCCTGTCAACCATGGAATGCATTTGATTAAGTCTTTATCACAGCAAATAGTACTGATCAATACCAATAGCATTGTTTCATCGTTTTCGTGTATGTCACCTACCCAATATGCAACTTTTTCAGGTATCAAATCCTCAATATTTTGAAATGTCAAATCTGTATTGTTCCTGATGGCTTCAAATAGAAAAGGTAAAATAACATTTGCCTTGTTACCATTGTCTTTTCTCATGTTTCCATTAATAGCAGTTGTCATGCAATCCATTTCTAACCATCTTTCCAAAAACGAGACTAGGAAACACTTTTTACGTTGAAAGTTTTGTAGATTTTCATATACATACGACAATACCACTCTTTCCATGTCATTATCACCATCATAACATGGAACTTTTTTCAGTAATTCAATTACAGAGTGGAACTTCGAATCAAGAAGAAGTTCATTGTCATCACATTCCACAAGATATGTGAGCAATTGGCCAAATGGTAGAACAGTATTTGACATGTTTAAATCTCAACCGTGATTTTATGAACAGAAGTAAGATTGTGAAACGCATTATACCGATTGAAATAAATAGGAAGGAATACAATTAGAATTGCCCAAGTCGCTAGAAGCGATGTTATTCCCATGAAAAATAATTTTTTATTATTATGCCGTTCATATTCAGCGGTGAATCCCGTCGCCAATAATGTGAACATTAAAATTATACATGGGTGTATAAAACGTACTTGATATTGATATGTTTCAAAAATAAGTTCATACTTATTTTTGAACTATTGTAATGTAACGTTTAGTTATTATGCGATGAATGAAAAAGTAGAGTGTCATCGAGTTGTTTTTGGGTGTATGTCGTGTTCTGACACCAATGTTGTAATTCCGATTTTTCAGCCGTTGTAAACGTATGTAGTGATATTTTTTTTCTAGATTGTAGATAAGCTTGCCAATTTTCACGCTCAATGACCTTAACATATTTTTTTTGTCCTGATGTACGTTTCCGCACTAGATCTGTCAATCTATGTTTATCAAAGAAACCTGTAAAATACAAGGAAGATGCATTAACATCACCCATACCAAGCGTCAAAGCTCTACTAATACCTGTGTATGCAAAACCAGGGTTTCTACCTTCGACTCCCGAATCGCCCATATCGAAAACCATAATTTTGATTGGATATGTTTCACCAACTTCTGCACCTTGAAATTTATGTAGTGTTCTTGCTGATGACAAAGTTAATGGCATGTGATGTAGAGTGCAACAGCGCTTGGAACATGTTTGGACATTGACAGGGATAGGAACGAAGGATGGGTTATTTTTATCCCATGGTGGACCGAGGTAGTTGTCAAAATCAACAATGACGTATGCAGGCTTATCGCCTTTGAGTGGTGAAGTCCCATGTTGATATCGTATATCAATTACTTTACCCATTGAACCATTGAACAATCCTTTTTCTGCCCAAATATTTCTTGTTAAAGCAACCCTTGCGTTTCTTACTAAAATACAGTTTAAGCTTTTTCTAGAATCATTTTCAAAATGATTTTTGTAAGTTTTGCCTGTGGTGTTGACTTCTGTTGGCTCATATGTAGCAGGGCAATGCACGACGGGATTTTCGGGAGTAACAAGCTGGCATAAATTATCAAAATTGTGTTCATCAACATCAAAATTAGTATGAAAGATCCATATTGCTTTTTCCTTGATCTCAGATCTCCGTTTTTCAGAAATATTGTCATTGTCAAGGTGTAATGTTTGAAGGAAATCTGCTTGTTGTTCTGTAACACCGTCACTGTTTCTCATGTTGCAGCAAATATCTCTCAAAACACTGTCATTTGTTTTTGATCTTTTGTTTTCCTTCAACTCAACAACATTGGACGCAAGTCTTTTGAATGATTTCGCTCCATTCATTTCAACAGCATTTTTAATTTTGTTTGACCGAATTGTACCTTGTGGGGTAAACACTGCAGGTGCTCCTTTTCCTTTACCTCGTACTTGAACAGATGGCAGTTGATGATCGTCACCAAGCAGAATTACTATTGGAATATTACCAAAAAATCCCTCTTCATTGGCACCTTTATGACAATTTGCACTAAAATTGTACTCACATCCACCCAACACTTCCAAGGACATCAGCGAACGTTCATCAAAAATCAAAGCTATAGTTCTTGTGAATTGCTCTTTCAAAAACTTTTCAGCGTATGTAGAGATTGGTTTTGTTGGATCTTTTATCCGTAGCTTGAAATGTTTATGACACGTTGTACCACCTACGCCGAAAGCTGCAGCACCAGTTGGAGCTGTAACTGATACTACATACAAGTCCGGAAACATGGTTTCAATAGCTTGGACGATGATGTTAATGATTGTACTTTTGCCTGTGCCACCAGCTCCTTGAACAGTAAGATATAACGGATTGAACTGCAATAATGGTTGTTGTCGTTTCTGATCAGGGAATTCCATCCATCTTTTTAATGTCTTGATCACACTGTAGACGACTTGAGATTGTTCAGGATTGTCATTGACTTTGTCAATTACGTTGTGTTTTGAATTAGTATTGTTTCGATTCAAAAGAGATTCACTTTCATGAGCTCTTTGTGTGTCCTGCAACCATGTGGTTCCATTCAATTCATGGTCATAATTATGATGTTTTTGTTGAAAGTCATAGTGTAGACCTCTGTCCAATTTTCGAGCAGTAATTTTTTTATGAAAGGATTTACACGCCATCATCATTTCTTTAACATCGTCTGTCATGTCGTCGTGTATTTGATAATGTTCAGGATCAGCATCATTCACTGCATCTCGTTTTAGTTGTCTGCGGAAGTAATTCTCTTTTGCAGTATCATAACTCATTCGAACCGTGATAGGGCAATGTTTGGATGTCAAGAAGTCATTGAATTCACTTAAAATAGTATGGGTTGGATTTTTGTCTTCGAAGCTCAATCTTGAAGTAGTAGACCATGGCTTGTGCATGATTAAAGTTGCCTTGGCGTAGTTGATTGAAGGTGGGTAAACTGGTTGACCACCGATTCCGGTTGGGTGGGGAATCCCTTGTTTCATGTTGTGTGGTTTATGTAGTTTGTTATGAAATGGAGGAGCATTTTTGTTCTTTTGTTTCTGAAGTATACGAATGACGAATTCATTGAGACACTGATCATGTTCATGATTCGGACGAAGAGCATAGTCATCAAGGATGCTTTTTTGTTTCATCTCTTTGTTTGAAAGTTTGGCATATTTTGAAAGAGACACCGGAAAGAATGACTCAGTGCATTTGTATAATGGTAGCCGTAGTAATTGACATGTAGCTTCTGATCTGGATATGATTCTATCTTTCAAAGTGCTGTTCATGATATGTCTTGCAAGCTTGACAGTACCGACGTTTGAATCATTCATTATGTCATCTTCCATTGCGAGTATTAAAGAAATGATTGCATTACGTTCTGATTTATACGAAGCGTTTCCCTTTGTACAATAAGCTGTGACATATCCACAAATAGCTGCAATGTCTTGAGAACTAATGTCGCACGGGTCATGATCATATACTAAAACACTCACATCACAGTTCGCTCTCCAGGATTGGAGCATTGAAAGGGATGTCTGCTTCAGTCTATCATGTGTTCTTCGTAGTTTGAGTAGCTTTATATTTCGTTTCTTATCAATTTCAATAACATCATGATCTCTGAACGGAAATCCCGGAGTATCGCCTTTACCTGCTGTTTGTTCAACACCTGCCCCACATCGACAATATCGTTTAGTTGATTTTTCTCCGTTGCTTTGAAAGAGGTGTGTCGGAATGATTTAGGAAGGTTACAAAAATAAGTTCGAACTTATTGTTTGGTTTACTTACCGAAGACGTGGCAGGCGTAAACAAAATGAGTTACATTCATGTATATGAACTTCTTTACACAGGTTTGTTCCATCTTCCTCTATATCATTGATTTCACTAAATTTCTTCAAAAGAGGATTGACATAATTTGCATTGTGGGTTTTGTTTGTATCGTCTAACAATTCTTCAGTCATATCAAGACGCCCTCTTGCATATGAAGAAAGTATGTCAGCTGCCCCTTGCGGATTTTTTTCTTTCATTTTCTTGTGAACATCATAAATCAGATGCGTGTCTTTTGTGATAGCCAAAATATGAGCATGAATTTGTCCTCTACCTTTAGCAAACTCGAATCTGCAGTAGTAGTGAGATATACCAAATACATCCTTTCCAACCGTTTCTAGCCAATTATCTGTTCGTATTTGGAAGAATTCTTGGATAACTCCTGAATATCTGTCTATCAACACATGCTTAGCCTTTTTACCAGCAACTGAATTTGGATCATCTCTCATTAAGTTTGCTAATAATTCATCTTCTGTCCCATTGCATCTGTCCTGAATAAGTTGACACAAATCAGGCCACCAGTATTCTGCACATGACAATGTAAGGAATAAAGTGGGCGGACCATTTCCTTCTCTGAGATGATGTGAAATCCATGAATCTAATTCATATTTCCGATCACGCCACCATCCATCACTTCCTTTTATTTTCGACCCACTGAATGCCATCAATTTGTTAATGAATGATAAATCTCTCTTTTCTATCTGCTCTTGAATCTGTGTTACTGTGATGTTTGAATCGCTAATGAATGTCTTCACAAAATACAATGCGGAATTATTGTTGATATGTCTTTGAACATAATTTGGGATATGGAACACAAACAATGGGTCTCTGAGGAACCTTCCATCCTTCCATCTCATTAACATTTCGGTCCATTCATATGCTTTCTTTTCACCTGGTAATTTGTGTCGAGTTATGTCTCCTGATCCACTTGGAAAAAGCCATGGATATGCATCAGCAAATAGTCCTTTAGTTTTGTATTCATTAACAGGAGTTTCATCCACAAATGGAAACATCAAGGCCGTTATATCTTTGTCAACTTTTTGAGATGCAGTGAGCAAGTCATTTAACATTGATTTGTCATCATTATTCCCCTTTGAGTTATAATCATTTGGTACCGAACCTTGGAATTCCATTGTTTCTTGATTATCTTCCATTGTATGTGTTTGTGTCTTTGCAACCGTTTCTGTTTCATCACATTCTGTATCAATATCATCACATTCCGTACGCTTAAAAAATGACACTGAATCCTCATTTAGAGATTGTTCGTTTCTTGTTGGCTCCATCCAATCTAGATTTTCGGGACAAATTTTTATGTCTTTGTATCCTGAATGATTTTGTTTTAACCATTGAAGTGCTGACATTACTTTTTGTCTTCTGATTTTGAATGTTTGTTGGCATAATTCTCCTGAAGCACAATTTTCATATTCTTTGATGATGTACACCATATCAACTTTTTTCCGAGGTAGTTCATTACATATGTCAGTAAAATCCTTTGGAAACATAACAGTGTGGCCTTTGATTCCTAACGTCCCTTTGTACAAATGAACAACTGGCATCAAAACAGCATATTTCTGGATTAGAAGCTTCTCTCCTACTGTCAAATTTTTCAAGACTTCAGGAATGTCACATCTTATTACACCGTTTGCGTCGACCCAAACTGGTACGTAATCATCCTTTACCAATTTATCAAAATCCTTTTTTTTCGTCTTACACGATGAACAGACCCCTTTCGTATGTTTTTGGTCTTTCTCAAGGAATTGTCCATTGCATACCATGCAATGAAACCATCTCACTTGGATATTAATAAAGTCGAACTTGACCATGGAAACTATCTTTGATTGTTCATTTTGCGTTGATGTTTGGAACCGATCAGATAATGCACTTGATATTTTCAATTGAATAATATGTTTTTTCCGTTTTGTGTTACGAATCTTGTGTTTCATATCATCCACTCGTTTTTCAAATGTCTCAACAGTTGTAGCATAGAAAGGATCAACATCTTCATTTTGGAAACAATCTATTCCATAGGAACTTGATTCTAAGTATAACGCATTCACAGTTCTTATCAAATAGGTTTTTCCTGTCACATACATCAGGATTACAGCAGTAGCTACAACCAAATAATGAGTCTTGACTGTTGGATCCAAAATTAAGTTAGAACTTATTTTTGGAACTTTGAAACTAACAATGTTGCACGTACATTGATTTCTTTTCTCCTGCACTTCTATTTTTCTATCATTGCATTTTTTCTCATAATGACGCTGGATCTTTTGACGGTGGGAACTTTGTTCTGTACTCCTATCTATAAAGTAAATCAGAAAGCAATTCATTAGTAATGGATTTTAGTAAAATGTAATTATGTAAACATGTATGTTTGAAACTAAAATTTCAAAAAAGAGTCATCCGCAGTATCATGGTTCTTGAAAGCTATCTTTTTCATAGCGGGGGAGTAAATGCTGAACATCTTGTGACTGAATTCCTTGACATTGTTATCCGTAAACATTTCATCAAGAGACTTGTTTGACGCGATCTGGATCGGAATCTTTTTCAACCTTTGAAAAATAGATCCATCCCCAACAAGATATTGTGAGTAGGAATTTGCTTTCATCGCGTTGATCATGTCGGTCTCATTGGAATCAATCAATTGGATTTCATGAATGTCACAATCCTTGTGAGCAATCTGCCACCATGTTGCAAATTGCATTGCATCCTTGAAAACGTCAGATGAAACAATTGTTTTCATATTTGACTCAAGGACCTTCAGCTGAGATATGAATTGATCATCAGTACCAGCATCAAGATCAATTACTCCAGACATGAGTGACACCCTGTATCCTGATTTGTTTTGAACAGCTAACGAATAGTCGCTTGGATCCCGAATATTGCACAGGTCGGACAAAGATTCCAACAAATGTTTTGTGTAATGTCCGTCTGGAGCACAATCAAGAGCTAAAATGAAATCAATAGCTTTAGATAAGACATCAGCTCTGAATCCAAAAAGCACATCTTCGCTTGCATTTTTTGTAGACACTGGAAAAAGAACAATTGCCGCGCGCATTTTGTTTAAACCTTGCTGCTTGATGGGCTTTGATACCATCAATCTCATTGCTTCTTTCATACCAGTTGACCCGTTGGACCGAAAGTCGTCTTTGATTTTTTTTGTTTTCAATTTCTTCAAGGCCTGAAACGCATTGAACTTACCTCTTTTTTTGTTGTCAGGGGCTTCAGGAGTAACAACCGTTGCATTTGTAGCAACTCTTCCAATAGGTGAAGACGGACAAGGTAAAATGTTGTTTGTATTTTGTGGTTTGGTTAAATCAACATGAACAGAAGCGTCAGAAACAGCTTTTCTCTTCTTTTCTAACACAGAACGATCATGTGCTTCGGTGGTATCAATGATTGTTTTAATTTGTTTGAACATTGTGGCCATTTCCTGTGCTTTCGCATGTCCTGATCCTTCACACAATCTGATGAGGTCGTAGATATCAAACTTACTGAATAAGTGAAGTTGTTTTTTGAAAGCTACCTTGTATGTCTTTTCCAATAGCCTGGCATGGCGAAACAAATCTTCGTGCTCCATGATCTGTTGTAACACTTTAAATACATGAGATGCTTGTCTTCCATCAACTGAAAACTCGTTTTCAATGTAGGTCCATACGGTTGAAAACATTACGGAACTATCATCGCTCCTTGATACTTTGTCACTAGTAGATGCCAAGTAGAAACCATAGTGACCATCATCTTTTCGTTTACCAACGTGCAAGTGTATATCTGACATGACATGAGAAATCTTTTCTTTATTCATTGGTTCCCACTTTTTATGTTTTGCATCGAATTCTGCGTATTGAATTCTCAATTCTTCAACAGTAGAGAGTTCAAAAATTGTCTTAATGCATTCATCAAATGTGTTTGGAAATTCTTTTTTTGCAATCTCTCTTTTTGTATAGAGAGAACCAATGACGTCATGGAGATGCTGTTTGTTGGTCCATGAGAACTGTTCGGTAATAGAAACATCTGGCGCTAGCGTACATTTTGTGTTGTAAACCTGAAAAAGATAAAATTATATTGAGAACACGGACAATGCAAACATAGCACACACATACGCAATCAATTGACAAATCAATTACAATGGAGTTTGGAGTTTTTCATTTGTTATACACAACAGTCAATAATGGATTTTCCCAATAGATGATTTTAAACATCTATGAGGAAAATGGCCATTATTAATTGCACACACACAAAAACACAAGATACAGCATACAAAAAAGTTTGACGAATCAATTCCAATGGACTTTGAGATTTATCATTTGTTCTACACAACAGACAATTATAGATGTTTCTAATAGATGATCATAAACATCTATGAGAAACTCTAGTCATTGCTTGCTCTGCAATCAAAATTATTTCACAAACACAAACACATCATACGAAGTAGGTAACGAAGTGTTACAATGGAGTTTGATTCCAAAAATAAGTTTGAACTTATTTTTTGATCTCCATTTCTTTCCGTCTTCTCTTCCCTTTCTCTCTTTTTTTTATTTTTTTCTCCTCTTTCTTTCCCTTCTTTTACTTTTTTCAAACATGTTGAATCAATCAATCATATGAAAGAAATTACAAACAGCGTTGTTTTTATGACAAGAATTAGTCAACAGAAGAATTTCTCACCTCCAGGCTGTTGAGATAGTTATTGTGACCCTTATTGATCATTGTTGAGATGTTGTGACTGTCTACTTTACTCATGATGATGATTCCGGAAATTATTGCAAAGCTTGTGGAGAATGTGTTAAGGAGTTACTGGTATGAGATCAACACCAGTATGAACTTTGAATTTAATTCAATAATGAAATGAAAGAAAGAAAAATAAATTCCGCCCTCATTTTTTTGTATCAACATAAAATTACGTTGCATATCATCACTGACGTCGTCTTCACCTCAATCCAATTTGATTGGTTCATATTTTTCTAACTTCAACAACAAACAGAACACCAACAGCTGTTTCTTTACCTTCGTTCGGTAAACGTACAGACTGTTTATTTTACGTCTGTACATCCTTCCTTTTTTTTCCGTTTCAAAAATCAAACACCACCAGATTTTAGCGATACATTTTCAACACGGTACACACATACACGCACAACAAACACAACACACACAACACACACAACACACAGAACACACACAACACACACAACACACATAACACACACAACACCCACTACTAACACACACAACAACAACAACTGTGAGGTACTCATTAACACAAACTCAAAACATAAAACAGACACATTGATCAACACCAATTCCAACACGAACAACAACATCAACACTGACACCATACAACACCAACAAGCACGCACAATGTCGTCTAAACCTTTATCCGTAACAGAAACTCTGCAAAGTAAGGCTCTCATCATCAATTTTATTTTCTTGTTCTTTCCTTCTCCTTTCTATCTGAAATGGTTCAAAAAATAAGTTCTAACTTATTTTTGTAATTTAAAGGCGTGCAGAAATCTCTTATTGTTGATTCGAAAGAAGTTCAATCACTTCTGCATGTTCAATTCGAGACACATATGGTATATCTGCATCCGTTGGCAGTGTTAGCTTTGATATATTCTGAAAATAAAGAACTCTTTCATCCTCAAGTCAATCATCATGCAACTAATCTTCATACTGAGAGTTTTTACGCGTTAAAAGACATTGTCCTTGACTCCATCAAAACGAAGGAAGTAAAGTTGTCAAATACAAAGTATGTCACAGTCTTGTATGAGCTCGAAAACAACGAAACAGACATTTCTTTATACAATGTGAATGACAATTCTCAAATATCAACTAATCATTATGCGAAGTATGCTGATGCTAAAAGCATGGACACATTTAAAGAGAACGTAAAGAAAGTACAACAACTTGACATCGGTAGTTTTGACACATTTGAATCGTACAGAAATGAGGTTCTTCAATTAATCGATCTGCATAGGTTCGGAATTCTTGATGGTCTTCACAGAAACATTTGTTTCTGTCAATTGTTTTCAGATCCAAACTACAACTTATGGTCGAGGCAATGTTTTCTGAATGCTGGTTCAGTTCAATGTGAAGCTTATTATCGTTCCTCTCCTGCATCCACAACAAACGTCCTCAACGATAATCAGTGCACAAAATTGTTAAAGCAGTTCTCTTCAGTTCTCACATGCGATTTAAGCAAGGGTGTATTTCATACACTAAGCGATTCGTTTGAAGATTTCTTAACAATGTTAATTGAAATGAACACGTACATTTTTGACGGAACAATAGCTGAGGAGAAGGACAGGGGAATATGTTACATTATTAAGAAAAAGAAGTACCAGCAAGTGAGAGACATCAAAGTAGACATCAAGAACTGTCTGTACAGTATTCTATTTAGGTGCTTGTTCAAAAGTCAAGAATATCAAAAAATCGCTCTACTGACATTTGATGAGAGTTCTCCAGTTGAAGATCAGTTACCACCTCTAACGAAGCCTTACTCAGACTACATGGAGCAGCAAACTCATTTTCTTACCATCAAATCAATAGGACAAACTGTTTGTGGTACAGTTGATGTGCAAGGTCGAAATAGTGCGTTCCGGTTTAAGGCTCTAGTACTAGTGAGAGTTCTAGAAAGCGCTCTTCATACGAAACAACATGCTTGTACGCTTTTGAAAAATATCAGATCAATCACAAAGAAAAGGAATCTTATCACAACACCTAGACTGGTATTCATGCAGGGATTGGCCGACATCATTTGCCAAACTTATTTTATGACGTTCCAAAAAAGTCCACAAGTTAAGACCCTAAAGTTGAAAATACTGACCGCTAGAAAAGTTGTTTCTGCTGAAATCATGTTCATGTTACTTGACGGACTCTCATGGCTTTCTGATCAATCTACCAAAGATGTTGACAAGATGAAAACTTTTGCTCAGGACAATATGATCGAAGTACAAGACTTTGCTAAATTTCCTCTCCCAAATGAAGAAACTTCAGAAGATGTTTTACTGTCACTATATGTAAATTATCTCTGGCACCTTGTTCAGGTGCCGCAGGTAGTTTGTGACACTGAACAATGCATGTCTATTCATATTGACAACATTGAACAAGATACAAAAAATTGTTTCAAGCCAACTTATCCGTTTGATAAGTGGATGCCAGGTGTTGTGTCTATCACGAAACATATTCTTCCTCCTAGTTCTGTGCTACCTGGTACGGAAACCTTACAGGTTTCTAACTATGTTACCGACGTTCTTGATACCTCCATTGATGACGAGGACCCTACCAATTTTGAAACTTTTACAATACAACTTCCAACATATTTCAAAAACACCATGCAACAGTTTTTATTGATTGTCAACGACGTCACCTATAATAATTCAGACGAATATAATCGGAGCTGGAATATATGCGATCCATCCAAGTCTTTGACAACATTATTTGAACTTCCAAAAAATCACTTTGTTCCTCCAAAAAACGGGAAAAGATCCAGAGATCCGAATGCGGAAAAATTACAGCCACCCAAGGCTTCCAAGATCCCTGCCATTTCGAATCCAAACATACCAAAAAACATGATTGCAGACATACCACAACCATCGATTCCAGACATACCAAAAGCAACAATTGATGATGCAATTCAACGACCTCAATCGAAAACAACATCGGAATTCATCCCTGTCGTAGAAAAAATGATCGAAGGCGCACATTCTGATAATGTCAAAATCGCCCTCCAAAGTATTATTGACCATTATAAGAAAATTTTGAAGAAATATGATAACGAAAAACATGGTTTAAAAAAAGAAATTCAAAACCAATACAATAAATACCACAAAACTGACGAAGAATAAAACAACTAAACCTGATTATTCCATCAAATATTGACATTTTCTCTATACCCAATCCTAGGAATCCTTTTCTTATACTCTACCGTCAATAACCTATTATTCTCTAACTTTCAATCCAAACATTTAAACTTGTCCAATTCACTACATACTATGTGCGATCGTAATATCATTCAATTCTATTATGTACTATTATACCATTCACATCCAACGGTGATTTCCGTCGGCAAAAAAAAAGTTCCAACTTATTTTTGGAACCATGTCATAATTATGTACTATTATACCATTCAAATCCAACGGTGATTTCCGTCGGCAAAAAAATAAGCTCCAACTTATTTTTGGAACCATGTCATCATTTTAGTCCCAAATCGCCAAAAAAATAATCTCACACTTATTTTCGGCATCTAAATTAGCTGTATCGTACAACAACCTGATCTTATGGTATTTTTTAATATTGCCTGATTCCCACCAAAAGATCTATATTAGCCACTATATATTTAACACATTCAGAACTGATTCTGAATCGTACGCTAAATCCTTCCTTTCGTAACCTTCATACGATCAATTACGATCAATTACGATCAGTTCCGATCAGCTAAAAATGCTGATAATATTTACAACAGAAATTATGACATTTCTCTAATTTTTGCGCATTCGTTTCTGTATATCTTGTTTTCCGTTCATAACTTAAATTAGCTTGAAAAGTGGCGTAAGGCCATATGCTGCAATCCAATTATACATGGCTGTATAAAACCTACTTGACTTTTCCGCTCAAAAACTCGGAATTGCAAAGTTTTAACAATTCAAAGGAAAGTGCCCGGGGGGCCCAAAATTATAAATTTATGTGACCCCCACGCATGATTATGTTGTAGTCT
>Ga0209712_10003285_pt1 | contig 13129 bp, 12 predicted proteins | sample ArcOceMetagenome_FD_187443 | JGI IMG/M metagenome (GOLD analysis project Ga0209712, IMG submission 187443) | Marine eukaryotic phytoplankton communities from Arctic Ocean - Arctic Ocean - Greenland ARC118M Metagenome (SPAdes) (version 2) | ecosystem: Environmental > Aquatic > Marine > Oceanic...
GCGATTTAATTACAGTTAAAATATTAGCTATTGAATTCTAAGGAGGGAATAAATGGCGGCTCTACCACAAAGTCCATGTACAGGTGTATTAGCAGAAGAAGCAGTAGTTATTGATTTTGGAGAACACGAAGGAAAATCTGTTCTACAAGTTAATGATGAAAATCCAGATTTCTACTCGTTCTTAGTTGAACAAAGAGAGAAAGGAAACTTTTCAATCAGAAGAAACAAAAACAAAGAGTTCAAACTTTTTGTTAAGACGCCTCTTCAATAAAAGATTGTAAAAGAAAATGAACATAATTTTAATTTCAATATTCGGAGTGCTTGGTGTCTTATCCAGGTACTCTATTGAAACCCTACTTGGAAATAAAAATCATATTTTTCCAATCGCAACTTTATTTGCAAATGTCCTAGGCTGTTTATTAGCTGGTTGCTTGTACACACTTATGAGTCAAAAAGATTCTGCGAATCAACAATACTATCTAACAATTATAATTGGCTTTTGCGGAGGATTAACAACCTTTTCAGGCTATGCCCTTCAAACACTAGGTATAATGGAATCAGGACAATTACTAAAGGGAATCTCTTACCTTATAATTAGCCCAGCACTGGGTCTAATCTGTGTACTGATAGGCATGAAGTTAACATCTTTAGCGTCATAAGTTGTCGAATTCACTTCTCAGAGCCAAATCGCACTCTATAAGACTTACTAAATTTCTTACTTTATTTTTACATATCATGTTTATGTTAGTTATAATCGAGATGACTGTTCAAACTTCAATAGAGCTTCAATGGAGACAAGGTTTATGAAAAAAGGATTTTTAATTTTACCACTTTTCGCGGGATTTTCTTTAAGCGGTATTTGTAGTGAAAACAACTATCAAATTCACTTATTGAAGCCAGGCGAAACATTGTCTGATCTTTTGTATTCGAAAGATTACAAACCTCTTTATGGAAAAAATAATTGGGTAGCAAAAGTTTTAGAGATGAATCACTTAAAACTTGAAGATGCTGGAAAGATAAAAAAAGGTTACCCTATAATTCTTCCCCAAGATTCTGATGTTAGCTCTTTAGGAAATATAGATGAAGTTTCTACGGGTCAAGCAAGTACTATGAGCTATGGATTAATTGGTAATAAAATTAGTCATCATCAAAATGTATTTATAGATTTTACTCACTCAAGAAGAGACACAAATCTTAAGGACACAACAATCTCTCAAAACGAAAATTTTAGAGTTGGTTTAACTTTTGAAGATAAAAATATACGAACGACTGGAAAACTCAGTTGGAATCCGGTAGTAAGTCTGGGAGTTGAATCTCACGGAAGTGCAGAATTTTCAAATAACGATTCTTTCTCTGCGAGTTATGGGCCAACTTGGAATGTTCAAGCTGCAGTTGAGTTTGATCATGTAAATCTTGAATATAAGTTTGCGCCTTTCTTGGATCTAGAAGAAACATCTAACATGAGTCAATTAGCAGATGGATTTGAAGTAAGACGTGATCGACTAGTTAGTCTTGGTGTAAAAGCATTTCAAACATATGAAAAAAATAATATTGAAATGAACTTTGCCGCTTCAATGGGAACAAGTATTTTATCTCAAAACTTAAATGGTGATAAAGGCCTTCAAGTTTTTAGTTCTAAAATTGAAGGTGACGTAAATCTGACTCGTGATTACTATGTTGGTTTATTTTGGTTAGGAGAACAATTCTCTGGATCGAATTTAGAAACGGCGAGCACTTTTGGTCTAAATCTTAAATATTTTATAAATTAGGAATAAAGATATGAAAATTCAATCTCTTCTTATTTTGTTATTATTAGTTTTCACTCTATCTTCATGTAAAGATAAAGTGACTAGTGATAACATAATTGAATCAACAACAGACAGACAAACTTCAGAGCCTGGAGATGATGTTGTCCCCAATACTCCTAGTCCATTTAATTTTGATGGTGCAAAGACGGCTTCAGCAATAGGCCAAAGAGGATTTAAAGTTCACTGGGATGTAGTTCCTGAAGCCGGAAGCTACCATGTATTTCTTGTAAATAATGGTATTCTTGAGCACCAAAAATCTTTTAATCACCCTAAAACGAATAGTGGGAATACACTCTCTGCAATTTTAGAATCAAATACTGAGTATCAAGTAATCGTTAGAATGATGGATAAGCAAGGAAGACTTGATCAAAATGATACTAAGCTTTTAGTTAAAACTTCTGCATGGCCCATTTATTCAAATGGAAAGTCGGTTTTATTTAATGGAAATCAATCTGTATCACTAGGCGCAAGTAATAAAATTATTAATAATAATAGATATACAATCTCACTTTGGTTTAAAACATCTACTACTCAAAATGATGCTCGTATAATTAACTTTCATTCTAAATCTTCAGCTCAAACAGCTGTTAATTTTCATGTTACAGGAACTAAGCTTACAGTTGGTTACAGAGATAGCGCTAATGCTTATAAAAAACTTGAAGTGAGCTTTCCATATTTTGATGGAAAATGGCATCACATGGCCGCAACTCATAATGGAAAGTGGCATAATGTTTATATTGATGGCATAAAAGAGATATCTGTTCAGGACTCTTTCATAGGACTTGGAACTCACCCAGCTACTATTGGAGCTTACACAGGTATGCAACAAGGTTTTACGGGTAATATTGATGAAGTATCAATCTGGAGATCTGCTATTGGTCTAAAAGATATTAAAAATATCTGGAACAACGGTGTTCCATTTGATGTTAAACAACATAAAAGACATGGTGTTTTAAGAGCCTATTATAGGATGGGAGATCATATTTCTGATTCAGATACATATATGAAAGATACTTTTGATGCTGACTTTAGGTCACCTGATTTTTACGGAACCCCCCTTGGTATAACACCAGGTGATTTTGTATTTGATACACCTTAAAAATGAATAGATATTAATAATATTAAAAGCCTCAATAATTTCAAATGATTGGGGCTTTCTTTTGCCCTTGCATCAAACAGCACGACCGTGCTAAAATATATGTATGACAAAAGGTTTTTCAACAAAAGAAACTATTCTCAAATCAGCTTTCGAACTTACAAGTAAGTTTGGCCTAGAGAGCTTATCAATTGGCGAGCTAGCAAAGAGTGTTGGCATGAGTAAGTCTGGATTGTTTAGTCATTTTAAATCTAAAGAGAAGCTGCAGATAATGGTGATGAACTATGCTGCAGAGAACTTCACTTTAAAAGTTATAAAACCCGCAATCAAAGAAGATAGAGGCATACCTAGGATTGAGGCCATAATGAAGAATTGGCAAAAGTGGTCTGGAACATATCTTCCTGGAGGCTGTCCTTTTCTTTCTGCCATAGTCGAGTTTGATGACCGGCCTGGAAAAGTGAGAGATAGAATCCAGTTTCTTCAACAAACAATGGTAGATACCTTCTCTAGATCTTTTAGAATAGCAAAAGAAGAGGGACATATTAAAAGTGATGCTGACCATGATCAACTTGGATACGAGATATATTCGAATATGATTGGTTACCATATTTACAATAGATTACTCAAAGACAAAAAAGCTAAGCACAAATTTGAAACTATGTTTCAAGGAACAATTGATAAAGTAAGAGTTTAAAAAAATTTACCCAAAACAAAATAGCACGATCGTTCGGATTGTTATAGTAAGGAGATAATTATGAGTATTACACTAAAGCTTGTGGCCCTAGTAGACAAATTACAGCTTCAAAACTTCTTCATGGAAAAAGAGAATAAAGTGATGTTAAACCTGAGTTTTGATCCAAGTAGAATTGAAGATTTAATTGATAGCGTACTATCAACCAAAGGTCATAGTTATAAACCTAGTAAATTTGAATTAGATGTATTGAATGAATTAGATAGATAATAAATGGGGCCTGTTAGTTCAGGCCTAAATTCTAAAGTTATTTAGTTTCTCTTTTATTTTATTTTTTATAATTATATTTTTTAGTTTTGACCACTGTGAAGAGACTTTAGACTTTATCTTTTTTCTCTTTGGCTTTTCATTTACATGATGAAGCTTAACTAATAGATCATTAAGATCTCCAAAATGAGATATAATATTTAATAGATCTGATTTGATCCTTTGTACTTCATGGTCTGATTCAACAGCCTTTATAAAGAAGACATCAACGAGTTTTAGATGAGACCTTACTAGCTTTCTAAAATCATGATATTCATTTTCTCTCTCGTATGTGAATAGATCTTTAAGTTTTAAAACATTTGATAACCTATTTTCTGCTTTCGCTGCCATACCATTTAATAAAGCCTTTAAAACCTTATCACCATCCTCTATTTTCTTTTTTGGAAATTTAACAATTGCCCAGAAGAACTTTGGAAGTTTAGATTTTTTTCTTTTATATGTTTTATTAATCAGTGGTTCTTTTAAATAGTTATAATAGTCTTTCGAATGAAATTGATAAAGAAAACTATCTTTCCATTTTAAGGCCTTATCTCTTCTTTCATTTAAGATCTTCTTTGTAATTTCTTTTGGATCAAAAGTGTCATACAAGTCTTTAAAATGCCCAATAACTTCATATCCATAATCAAGTTTGTTTCTTATTTTTAATAATTTTGAACCTTTATAAGCATATGTGAAAACATCTAAAAAGATTTTTAATTTTCCAATGTCTTTCCTAACCTCTTTTACTGATTGCGGGTTTGAATCTTCTAAGAATTGATCCAAACCATTTAGAACCTTATCGAGTTGGACGATAATATTACTCGACGCTAAATCTCCATAAGAAGAGGCATAGGCCTCAAAAGAGAATAAAGAAATTAAAATCAGTAACAAACGCACTGCGCACTCCTATATTTAACAAGCTCTTAACATATCCCTATTGTCGAAACATTGTTAAGTGCATAAGCTTTTATTATGAAAATGTTTCAAGGTTTTACATTCATATCATTATTTCTTTTTTCATCATGTGCTACGGTATCTGCAAAGCCCTGCCAGAGTAATTCTAAAAAAGGTAGATGTACTATTAAAATTAATGATTTAAGACCTACTCAATATTCACTTGGAATGCTATCAATTGACTCCAAAGTTTCAGAAATAGAGAAAGCATATTCAAAAGGTAAATTTAATAAATATTTAAAATCAAAAATAGCACCTGCAATTATAGGTCCTGACAATAATTACTATATTACAGATAGGCATCATACTAGCTTTGCCATTATTAAAGCTGCAATACCAGAAGAGTATAAAGTATTAAAAATAGAAGTACTGCATAATTGGTCAAACTTAAGCTTTGAAGAATTTGAAAAGAAAATGATTGAGAATGAGTATGTTTGGCTTATAGATGAAAATCATACAGAAAGAGAGTTTAAAGGCCTACCGAAAAGTATTTCTGACCTTACAGATGATCCATATAGATCATTAGCATGGAAAGTTAGAAAAGCCGGAGGATTTCAAAAGGTAAAAGTTAGCTATCTTGAGTTTTACTGGGGAATTTTCTTTAAGGAAAATGGAATTAGACTTTCAAATTCAAGCCCAGATGAAGTAGCGACAGTTTTAAAGCTTGCAATAGATCTTGCATACTCTAAAAAGGCATCTCACTTACCTGGTTTTAAAGACTAATCCTTACAAGGAAGCCTGCCAACTAAGTAGTCACCATTTTCACAAAGTGTTATATTAATTGCCTGCATATATTCTTTTTTTACTTTGTAGATTTTTTCAAGACCGGCCCTAGATTGATTTAGTGAAGTTGTGTAAGGCCATCTGACTTTTATGTATTCGATAGTCTCTCCCTCAGCTAGAGCAAACAATAAACCCTCTTCATTTTGTGGTGGTAATCCACCATATGAATAGCTAACATTTTGTTTTCTAATCGTGAATTTGTTATCTTTTATTACCTTAACCATAACTGTTGCATTCAGGCCGTGATAGTTTGATTTTTGCCCTCTTAAATACAGTCTTAGCGGTCTAGACCTCCCTGTATCAACATGATTTTCAAATATATAAATTCGTTTTTTGATAGAAGCATCCCTTAAATTTGTTTGAGCTGTAATAATATCCATTTTACCATCTCGATTAAGATCTGCGATAACACTTGATTGAGGATTAACAATATCAAGCCCCATATCTTTTGCTACATTTTCAAATGAATGATCAGGATACTGTTTAAATAATATCATTCTACTATGAGGTGGAAATCCAGCATTATCTATTAGTAGATCAAGCAGGCCATCATTATTATAATCAAACCAAACAGCTCGTCTGTCGGCTTGGTGCCATTCAATATCCTTTGCATCTAGAAAATATTCTGTTCTCATAAAAAAAGGCGGAAATTTAAAAGTAGATCCTGAAAGAATACTAGATTTATCTTTGATTTCATTATCATAATTATGTGAAATTTCACCTAAGAATATATCCATAATTCCATCTTCATTGTAATCATGACAGGCCAGAGAAAAGCTTCTACCTCCTCCTTTTGGAGTTAAATTTCCTTCTGTATCTCCCCCAAACAATGAAGTTCTTCCATAGTCTTGGAAGTATCTTTTCTTCTCTCTTACTTTATAGCGGTTCATCCATAATCGATTTGCATAACCGTTTGTACCAGTAGTGAGTATGTCAGGAAAACCATTTTGATCAATATCACAAATCTGTGTCGCAAAACTTGGGATAGCATTTGTAAACATCGTTTTTGATTCATTCTGTTTTGTTTCACCAAGCATTATTTCTGAAACATCTGTATACTTACCTTTATCATTTTTAAGTAAGTAATCACGATAGGGAAAAGTTCCTTTTTTCGTTTTTTTAAACCAATTTCCAATATATAAATCTAAGTCTCCATCTAAATCAAAATCTATAAGTCCGACACTTGCACTTGGTGCAGGAGCAGCTGGAATCACACCCTTCTCTTCTTTTAAAACTAATTTTCTATTTTCGTATGAGCCTTTAAAAATACGGATTGGATTTTGTGCCATTTCTGTTTTTTGATTTAAAACACCAACAATTGCATCTAATATTTTATCGCGGTTTAAATCATAAAATAAAACATATGAAGCTTTTATATTTCCCACAAATGGGCTTTCCATTTTCTCGAACTTCCCAGAATGTATATTAAAACGAAAGAACTTTGGTTGAGAGAAGTACTCAGGTAATATCATAATATCCGTGAATCCATCACGGTCTAAATCCACTAAACTAAAATTTGTGGCCTCTAAGTTTTCTAAACCGTAAAATGAAGTCTTATCAATAAAACCCGTTAACTCACTTTTAGTAGGCCCATAGTTTGTTTCTTTATCTTTAATAGTGTCTAAACCAGCATTAAAAGATGCTGGATCAAAAGACTCAACCTTATTTGTCGAGCAAGAAGTAAGAAGTACTAAAATTGAAATTTGGAAAAAAAGATTAAATTGTTTCACGTAAATATTATAGAAAATTCATTTATTAAAGTATAGCTTGATTATAAACAAAAATACCCGAGTAAATCATTGTTAAAATAATCAATAGTTATACTTGCACAATGTTAAAATATTGGCGAAAATAATAAAATGATTAATAAAATTCGTAACTTACTTAAAAAAATAATAAAAGACAAAAAAGATACATCTTCACAAGAATATGAGGATGACTTTACTGGCGATATTGAAATTAATCTTAGTGAAGAGGAAATAATTGAGCAGCCTCTTCAGCCTATGACTTTGGATGAAGATCTTACTGGAGAGATAGAAATATCTAATCTTACAGATCAAGATTCAACTGGTGATATTCCTGCTATGCCAGAAGAGTACTATGTTTCAGATGAGCAGACAGGACAGTTTGATGAGAATACAATTGATTTAGAACACGGTAAGGTTCCTTTTAAAGATAAAATGAAAATAGCCTTTTCAAATGCTAAAGATGGACTGAGTATATTAAAACTTACTAAGCCTAAAAAAATGCAAGTACTAGGAAAAGAAGATCAAAATTCTGAATCATCTAAATTAGCTCAACTCACTCAAAAGATTAATCTACCTCCAGCACTTAAGTCAGTGGAAAAAGATATTAAAGCAAAAATTTCAAAAATAAACTGGGGAAATATTCAAAACGAATTCTTTCATCAGAAAAATCGTGGCATCTACCACAGAACATTCCAATACACTGGAATAATTTTACTTACGTTTGTAGTTGGTAAATCAGTAGGAATTCTACTGTCTGGAAGTAAAGACTATAAGAATTTACCAAAGAATGCATCACTGGATATAGATAAAGCAAATGAGTTAAATGCTAAAAATGTTAATAAGATTAAAAATGCAAAACTATTTAAGACTGAAGCTCAGAAAGTTACTACGGGTAAAAAGAAGACTGTTGTAACAACTGATATCGCTTGTAAGAGTTCATCGAAGAAATCAAGACTTCCGATTAAGTTAGTAAATACAATAGTCTTACAGGATAGTGTTAAATCTATAGCGTCAGTTCAAGTAAGAGGAGACTCTCTTCTTAAAGAATTTAGAATCGGTGATAAAATAAATGGCATGGCGAAACTAGATAAGATTGAAAGAAGTAAATTAATTGTTAAAAATCTTCAAACTGGAAGTTGTGAAGCAATTGAAAACATTAAAGACGAGGCTCCATCACCTATTGCTGTTATGTCTCCAAGTAAAAGTAAACAGTTTAAGAAAAATAGAAAAAAGATTAATGGTATTGAGAATGACGGAAATTCATTTTCAATTGAAAAAAGCTTCTTAAAAGATAAAATGTCGAATATTAGTGATATTTTAACTCAAGCCCGTGGAATTCAAATTAATAACCCTGATGGAACAATTTCATTTAAAATTGTAGATATTGAACCAGGTGGAATATTTGCATATTTAGGAATTGAAAATAACGATATTATTACACAGATTAATGGTGAATCTATCAGCGATCTTAATGCAGTAATGAGCTTATTTGGAAAGATTGGAAATGTAGATAAATTAAACTTAACAGTAAAAAGAGGTGGAACAGAAACACCTCTAGATTATAAATTTAAATAGACTTTTTAAAGTAAAGGAATCTTCATGAAGAAGAAGCTAACTACAAGCTCAAGGATGATAAGTTGTACTCTTGCCATTGCCACATTTATGGCGATGAGTCCGGATAGCTTTGCTCAGTTTAAGAAATATAAATCTAAAACTAGGTATAAAGCTCAACAAGTTCAAACTCCAAAACCAAGTGAAAGTAATAACTTCGCTAAAGGTAGTTTTAGTAATTCAGCATCAGATAAAAAAGATGACTCTTCTACATTTGGAAATAGAACGAGCTCAGCTCCAGCTGTAAAAAATTCTAAATATGTAAATTTAAATCCAGAAACAGCTTTTGGTCCAGAAATAATAACAAGCTTCGATTTCCCAGATACTGATATCATGGAAATGACTCGTCATATGCAAAAGCTAACTGGAATTAACTTGATATTAGATAAAGATGTTAAAGGAAAAGTTTCAATAACAGCACCAAGTCCAATTACTGTTGGTGATGCATGGAAAGCATACTTAGCTGCCTTAAACATGGCCGGCTATACATTAGTTAAGTCAGGAGCTTTTTATAAAATAATTAACTCTAGAGATGTTAGGTATGTTCCTACTGAAATTTATACAGGATCATACACACCAGATACTGAATCACATATGATGAAAGTATTATCATTGAAAAATGTTGATGCTGGTGAAATCTCAAGAAATTTCCGACCATTCATGAGTAGATATGGAAGAATTATTGATATCAAACAAACAAATACAATTATTATATCTGATACAGGTTCAAACATTGCTAGGCTCGAAAGATTAATAAAGTTCTTAGATGTACCTGGACATGATGAGGCTCTACAAATAATTAAAGTACATCACACTTCTGCTCAAGAGATAGCAAAGCTTCTAGATGAAATTTTAAAAGGTGGTGGATCTTCTACAAAAAGTAAAAGAAGTCGTGTTGGAACCTCTTCTTCAGCAAGATTTTCTGGAAGTTCAAAAGGTGGAAGTACTTCTAGTAACATTAGTAAGATCATTGCAGAGCCTAGAACAAATTCAATAATTGCGATGGCAAATGCTGAAGGTGAAAGACAATTAAGACAATTAATAAATAAGTTAGATACTAAAACAGCATCTACTAACTCAGATAAAATTCATGTTCACTATTTAAATTTTGGTGATGCTGAAGAGTTAGCAAAAACAATTGGTTCTCTAGTATCGGGAACTAAGTCAGCGACTTCATCTGCAAGACCTGGAGCCCGATCATTTACTCCAGCAACGAATGGAAGTTCACTATTTAATGGTGAAGTAAAAGTAACTGCTGATAAGAATAACAATGCATTAGTTGTTACAGCGAACCCTAATGACTGGGCGACTATTAAAAGTGTAATATCCAAGTTAGATATTCCAAGAGATCAAGTTTATGTTGAAGGTTTAATTGTTGAAACTACTATCACAAAAGTAAAATCTTTTGGTGTTGAATATTTTGGTGCTTATGGCCGTGGAAATGCTCAAAGAGGTGGTTTCAGTAATGGTGGTGGCCTTACAGATCTATTAGCTGGAAATCCAACGAGTCTTTCTGGATTCTTTGTTGGTGGTGGTGCTGGTGGAACTGTTGAAGTACCAAACCCAGCCGGTGGAGATCCTTTGAGAGTAAACTCTGTGAATGGATTAATAAAGGCAATTGTAAATAATGGAAATACAAACGTACTCGCAACCCCTCAAATACTTGCAATGGATAATACTGAAGCTGAATTTGAAGTGGGGCAAACAATTCCAGTAAGGCAAACAACTACGAACCTTGGTGTTACAAATGAGAGTTTTCAAAACCAAGAAGCGAAACTTACTTTGCAAATCACACCTCAAATTAATAAAGTCACTAGATTTGTAAAACTTAAAATTAATCAAAGTATTAATGACTTTACTGGCTCTCCAGATGTATCGGGAGGTGGTGCTGCTACAAATACAAGAAGTATTATTACTGAAGTTATGGTTAAGGATAGAGATACAATTGCTATGGGTGGACTATTAAGAGACAAGGAAATTGTTCAATACAGTAAAGTCCCTCTTCTTGGTGATATTCCTGTTCTTGGTTGGTTATTCAAAAATAAATCAAGATCTGTTGAGAAAGTTAATATGTTATTTTTTCTAACTCCAAAGATTCTCTCTCCATATCAAAAGAATGCTTCTCAAAATACTTTAGATCAACTGTCTAAAAGAATTGATCACTTAAAAGGTGATGTCGTAGACTCTGAGGATATGCCTTTTGCAAAAGAAGTTAATAAACTTACTCAGAAAGTTCAAATGAATGCAGGTGGATCTTTGTCAAATGCGAATGAGAATGTCTATCAGAAGTCAAATAATTCTGAAGGGATTGGACCATCAAGAATAGATGGTGGTACTGAAGCTCCTGATTATCAAGAAATACTTGAAGAAGCAAAACCAGAAATAAAGGAAGAATAGTAAATGAAAGTTTCTGATCATTTAATGGAGAAAGTTGAATCTAATAAAGCTAAAATTGGTGAGCTTCTCCTACAACATACTGCCCTTACTCAGGTTCAACTTGATGAAGCTTTAAATGTACAAAAAGAAGAAAATAAACTTCTTGGAGAAATTCTTCTATCAAAAAACTATATTCATCCTCATGATATTGTAAAAGTTATGTGTCATCAGGTTGAAATACCATATTTAAACGAATTGAATATTGAAGACATTGATCCAAATATAGTTACAGATATTGCTATCAACTATGCAAAACATCATGAAATTCTTCCGATAATGGAAACACAGAATACAGTTACTGTTGCTATGAGTGATCCATTTAATTTTAATGCTATCAATGATTTAACAGGTATTTTTAAAAAAGAAATTAATGTTGTTGTTACTACTCCACTGAAAATTCAAGACGCAGTAAACAGAGTCTATGAAAAAGCTAATAGAAACTTAGTTGACTCAATTGAAGATGAATTTGAAGAAAACTTAGACCTTGATGGACCAATTGATATATTAGATGCTGCAGCAGATGAAGCTCCAGTTATTAGATTTGTGAACTCTATTATCTTTAGAGCAGTAAAAGAGCGAGCATCAGATATACATATTGAACCATATGAGAAAGAAGTCGTTTATAGGTTTAGAATCAACAGGGTTATGACTGAGATTTTGAGACAACCAAAGAAAACTCATGCCGCTGTATCTTCAAGAATTAAGGTTATGGCAAAACTTGATATCGCTGAAAAACGATTACCTCAAGATGGACGTATAAAGATCAAGATTGCAGGTAAAGATATTGATATTCGTTTAAGTACAGTCCCTATTCAAAACGGTGAAAGAATCGTTATGAGAGTACTAGAAAAAACAAATACCGTTTTAGAACTAGAAAGTCTTGGATTCCAAGGTAAAGTTCTTCAAGGATTAAGAGAACTCTCGACTAAAAAGAACGGAGTTCTGTATGTAACAGGACCTACTGGTCATGGTAAGTCGACTACACTATTCGCAATCCTAGATAGGATGAATACTCCAGATAGAATGATTATTACTGTTGAAGATCCTGTAGAGTACGAACTTTCTGGAATATCACAGATTCAAGTAAATCATAAGATCGATTTATCATTTGCAAGAGCTTTAAAAGCAATATTAAGGCAAAACCCCGATGTTGTAATGGTTGGTGAAACAAGAGATCAAGAAACAGCTGAGATGGCCATTAATGCATCTCTTACAGGTCACTTTGTTCTCTCTACTCTCCATACAAATGATGCTAGTGCTGCTCCAACGCGATTAATTGATATGGGAGTTCAACCATTCCTTATCTCTTCCTCTTTAGTAGGTGTACTAGCTCAAAGATTAGTAAGAAAACTTTGTAGTCATTGTAAAGAAGAGACGACATTAACGGATTTTGAAAAACAAACTTTAGATGTTGAAGTTATTCCAGAAGATGCAACTATTTGTAAGCCCATTGGCTGTGAGAAATGTAGTATGACAGGTTACGGTGGAATGACTGTAGTAGCAGAGCTTTTAATTATTACAGATACAATTCGCCAGCTAATATTAGCAAAGACCGATTCATCAACAATTAAAAAAGCTGCTGTAAAAGAAGGAATGTTAACTTTAGCAGATGATGCAATTACAAAAATATATGGTGGAGTAACTTCAGTTGAAGAAGTTTTAAGAGCAATTATTTCAGAATCGGAAGAATAATAAA
>Ga0209712_10003286_pt1 | contig 13128 bp, 7 predicted proteins | sample ArcOceMetagenome_FD_187443 | JGI IMG/M metagenome (GOLD analysis project Ga0209712, IMG submission 187443) | Marine eukaryotic phytoplankton communities from Arctic Ocean - Arctic Ocean - Greenland ARC118M Metagenome (SPAdes) (version 2) | ecosystem: Environmental > Aquatic > Marine > Oceanic...
CAGGAAGGTTATGTTGCTGCGGTTTCACTCATCAAGACAGCCGTTCTTTTATGTCAATTCGAGCCTTTCCTGTTGCAAGAAGGCTAGCCGACGACAACAGGAGCATGATTGGTGAAACGGAGCTTATCTTGTCCGACGTTGAGTTCAGAGTTGGTTTAGAGCAAAGCAACTTAGGTGATATCTATGTGGACAAGGCTATGCTTTACCAAATGGTGTCGCGGGTACCTGTTACACAAAATATAAGCAACTGGTCATCATCATTTAACATTGGAATAAATCGCGTGCTAACCGGCGAGCGAAAACGCAAACTCATTGTGCAATCGGAGTTTGGTTTAGGCTTTACACGTGAAGTAATGCAGGGTTTAGGGGTGTATAGCGACATCATTGTGGGTGCAGGCGCTAACAAGCACGAAGCATTTGTGTACGCCAAACCCGTTATTGGACTATATGCATATACAAAACTGAATAGTAAGTTGGCGGTTAACTTAAGTAGGACCTACAACCAATACGGAAGTGATGACCCAATCGATGCATTATCATTAAGCTTGCACCAATATGGTTTCGAAAATATGGCGTTAGATTTTGAACTGGGCATACAAAAAGTTGCCAATGAATATGAATCCAGCGCTTCTTTTATGCTGGGGTACCGTTTCTAAATTGTTTGGAGCTGGGTGCGTTGAGGTTACGTTATCGCTTGATTAGTAACAATTGAAGTAACCCTGCAAACCGATTAAAGTCGCTCAACATTTCCTCTCCCAATTTATTGAAAGGCCTTTTTAATGAACATCGAAAGAATGGAAACTAAGCAGCGCATGAGTCGTATTGTGAAACACAATGGCGTTATCTATTTATGTGGGCAAGTGTGTGCTGATGCCACACAAGACATTACTCACCAAACTCAGACTATGTTGGATAAAGTCGACAGCCTGCTTATTCAAGCGGGTAGCGATAGAAAACATATGCTTTCTGCCACTATTTATCTGAAAACTATGGATGATTTTGCCAAGATGAATGAGGTGTGGGACAACTGGGTGCCCGAGGGTTATGCGCCAGCAAGGGCCTGTGTAACCGCTGATATGGCGCGCGAAGCGCTACTTGTGGAAATCTCTGTTGTCGCCGCTGAAATAACTGACTAAAACAATCTGGCTAGAGAGCAAACAGAGGGCTTTGCTCTCTCTGTTCTCTCTGCTCTCTATGTTCTGGGCCCTATATCACTCAAGCAAAATAACCCTTTCCCGTCATAACTCTGAAATAAACCACCTGTAACGTAGGAGGCTCTCGGATAGAGTCTGCGAAGACTCAACCTCAAACACGCAAATTGCTTCGATACGAGTTTTCATGAAGAAACTGAAACGCTATCAATACGAACGATATGCCATTCTTTGCCAACTCGCCTACCCTGATGCTGACGCACAATATCAAAAAATATTAGACCCCTTTCACGAACGCCACCTTGTGGACAAGTACGGCAGAATGAGCGTAAGGATTCTGTGGGTAAAAAACAAAAAAGAAGTCATTATCGTTTTTCGTGGTTCGCTAGGATTCAAAGACTGGTTCGCCAATTTGTTTTTCATACCTTATAGATTACGACAGCTAAACAGAAGTTTTTTTGTGCATTGGGGCTTTGCTAGATTGCTTGCTCAGCCAATGTATTCAAGCACGAAAACCTCAGAAGACGCACTACCGCTTAGAGAGCTACTGGTTAAAGTGTTAGACCCCCTTCGCGAGCAAGGCAAGCGATTTTCTTTTATAGGCCATTCATCTGGCGGCGCCGTCGCCGTGCTAATGGCCGACTATTTTGAGAGAAGGTTTGCGAAATCGGTAAAAAGAGTAGTCACTTTCGGGCAGCCGGCCGTCGGAACGCGGTCATGGTATAAACATTACCTATTACATCATAGAACGTATCGCATTTGCTGCGATCTTGACGTGATAACTTTCATGCCTCCCTTCCCTTTTTATTTTTGGCATGTGGGGAAAATGCTTTGGCTGCATGATGATAAAATTTATGAAAACACGCCTACTCACAGGCGATTTTTAATGTCTCTTAAAAGCTGGTTGTTGCGCCCTATCACGTATCACTATATGCGAAAATACATTCGGAATAAGTCGCTTTTCGATGAACATTAGGGCACCCATTGCGCGTTTAAAAAAAGCGAGTATAAAGTTATCGCCAGCGCGTTTCCTCCTGTAAAAACCATATTACCTTTACCATCAGCCTTTTTCCCATACGTCTTCAATACAGCTGCAATTGAGGGGTAAAAGAACGATCACTTTGGGTTACTCACGCGTAAACGTTTTACGGTCAGTAAATAAATATCCATTACTGCGCATCAACACATAGGCGAGAGAAATATGTCTTCACTGAAACTAGAGCGCGCAAAAGCGGCACTTAAGAACGCGTTTATCGGCGATGCCCTTGCCATGCCTGTGCACTGGTACTATAACCCTGCCGATATCTATAAAGCCTTTCCGTTAGGTATCGAACAATTTGAAGATGCCCCTTCGTTCCACCCTTCATCCATAATGTCGCTGCACTCTACACAACAAGGCGGACGTGCAAACAGGGCGTCTGGCAGTCAGCGGGAAATAGTGGGCGAGGTCATTCTTAAAGGGAAAAGACAGTTTTGGGGTAAAGACAACGTTCATTATCATCAGGGAATGAAAGCTGGAGAGAATACACTCAATGCACATTGTGCTCGCATTGTTTTAGCCTGTGCGCTCAAGGGTTATGAACCCGATGAATTTCTCTCGCGCTATATAGCCTTTATGCGCGCTGATGAGCCACAACATCCTGACACCTATGCGGAGTCTTACCACCGCGGCTTTTTTGCCAAGCTTGAACGTGGGATTCCTGCAAATCAATGCGGTGCAGTAACACACGATACCGCATCTATTGGCGGGCTGGTATCGGTAACGCCCCTTGCTATTGTTCAGATAGCTCAACAACAGCCACTCAAAGATATTCAAGCAATTTGTCGCCATCATCTTTCTCTGACCCATCCAGATGAATCACTTGCTATGGTTTGCGACCTCTACGTTGACTTGCTGAATAGGTTGATGCTCAGAGAGGCTGAAGAACCTGCCGCTATTCTTGAAGATATTGCTCAGCGTTCTGGTAGGCTGAACTTGCCTAGTTTAATTTCAAAGAAAAAAAGCGATATTGAAGTAGTGGGCCGTACGTTTTCACCTGCATGCTATATCAGTGATGCGTGGCCAAGTATTTTATACTTTGCCTATCGCTATGTAGATAACTCTAAGCGCGCACTTATGGCCAATACGAACGTAGGTGGAGACAACGTGCACCGTGGTTTTGTATTAGGAGCTGTCATGGGTTTGATAGAGGGGCGAGAAATTAATGCGTGGTTTGAGCAGCTCGCCGATGCCGAATCGCTTAACTCTGCCATTGAAGGCCTTAGCTAGATTAGTAATAAACATGCCCGCTTTCTTAACGGGCTTGCTATTTAGATAGGTGACTTATACAAAACACCTAAGTAAGTTCATTTGTATGAGCGTTCATGAGTGAGCAATAAAGGTCTATTCATGGTCCGTAAACAACTACAGGCTCACCCGCCTGCTCGTTTTTGCCGCCTCGAATATGGCGTTCATAATATGAATATCGGCCAGTCCTTCGCTGCCGGTCACTAGAGGCTCTCGGCCAGTTAATATGGCTAACGCATCGTTATCCATTTGAAGGGTTTGCTGCATGCCGCTAATAGGAAGTAGCGTCATTCTTGTGTTCAACCATCATCCCCATCATGTCAAAAAACAAATGAACCTAGAAGATCATGGGCTATAAAGACGAATCGGCACAAACCCATTACTGAAAACTTAAGGCGTTAATGCTTTGAGGATATTTTCACCTGCCATGCTTGCGCAATTATTGGTTCAAGATCGTTTAAATCTAAAGGTTTTACGAGGTGATGGTTAAATCCAACTTCTTTCGAGCGCTGAATGTGCGATGGCTGTCCCCATCCTGTTTGAGCCACAAATATTGCGTTGGCTAACGCGCTATTTTCACGAAGTAATTTACATAAATCGTAGCCATTCATTCCAGGCATGCCTATATCTAGCATGACTAAATCAGGTATAAATGTCTGCACAGCTTCTAATGCTGATGGTCCGTCCTCCACAACCTGTACAAGACAGCCTTTTGCCTCCAGGATCCAGCCCATAGTAATAGCCGCATCTTGGTTGTCATCAGCAATTAAAATCTTAAGCTTTTCAGAAGTAATACCCACAACATTGTTGCTCTTTTCCGGTTTACTTTCCGTTTTCTGTGCAGCTTCTAGTACAGGTAATGTGACCGAGAACGATGTGCCTTTTCCCACACCATCACTGTGCACGCGCACACTTCCGCTGTGCATTTCGGTAAGCTTTTTAACCAAGGTAAGACCTATGCCTAGGCCGCCCTGAGAGCGTTCAAGAGCACCATCAATTTGAGTAAACATATCAAAAACTGAGTCTAATTTATCGGTGGGAATACCTTCACCATTATCATTAACAACGATATTTACCCTGTTGTTCGACGTATTGATTTGAACATCAATTTTTCCACCGGCTGGCGTGTACTTAGCAGCATTATTGATTATATTTGAAAAAATCTGCGACAACCGGATGAGATCACCGTTAACCCAAATAGGAACGGAGACTTTTTCCACTGATAACGTATGCCGCTTTTCATCAATTAAAGGTTGAATCGTTTCTATCGCCGTGCCCAATATTTCACATAAATTCACGGGCTCCCGATGAATTCTAATTTTGCCTCGGGTGATGCGCGACACGTCCATAAGATCATCAACTAACCTTGTCATCTGGGTTACTTGGCGCTCAACCCGCCCGAAAGCCTCACTTTTTTGCGTCTGGCTATAATCTTGAGACTGTAAAATCTCTAACGCATTTCGAATGGGCGCCAAAGGATTACGCAGCTCGTGGGCTAACGTAGCAAGGAATTCATCTTTTCTGCGGTCAGCTTCTTGAAGCGCTTCTACCGCATTGCGTTCGCGTGTCGTGTCAACCCCCACACCTGGAAAGCGCTCGGGTTCCCCTGCACTGTCATAAATTACCTGACCTCTAAAAGAAGCCCAGCGAATAGTGCCGTCTTTTTGTAAAATACGGTATTCCTGGTTATAGGGCGTGCCATTGTCGATGCTTTCTTGGATGGCTACTTTATTCGCATCTAAATCATCCGGATGGATATACTGACTGGGTACTTCAATCGCCACACCGTGCTCTGCTTCATCGCTGGTAAGATTAAATAGCTCCCCTAAACGTTCATCTGCTGTAAAGATATTTTGCTTAATATCCCAATCCCAAATACCAAAGCTATGCGAAGCCTCTAGCGCCAAGCGCCTTCGCGATTCTGCACGCTTTACCATTTCTTCGGCTTGCTTACGTTCTGTTATATCTCTTGTTGAACCTGCGATAGCTTCAACGTTTCCGTCTTCACCAATAACAGGAACGAAGATGTAATCGTATATGCGTCGACCGTTGGTACCGTCAAATGGAACGTCGCTACGAATAGATTGTTTAGTTTCAATGACCTGTCGAATCTCTCGCATGTGCATATCGGCATGCCAAGGTTCATAGCCTAATTCCAAGCAGTTTTTTCCAATAGCTTCATCCCACGTCATGCCCCACATTTGCAACAAGGCGTTGTTTGCGTACGTAAAGCGCCCCTCAAGATCGAAGATGTAAAGCAAATCTGGTGTGTTAGACAAGGCCGTTTCATACAATCTTCGCTGTTTATTGAATGATTCGACGTTTTTCAATAACGCCGATTCAGCCTCACGTCGAGCACGATTTTCGTTATTACGCTCGATAATAATTGCGGCAGTTTTCGAGAGCGCGTTAATCATATCGACATCATCAGGCAAGGGCGTAAAACGCTCATGATGGAATAAACAAAAAGTCCCTAAAACAGTGCGACTTTCAGCAGATAAAATGGGCCGGCACCAAAACCATTGCAGCCCTAACTCTTGAGTAGAGCGACAAAAATCATGAAATTCAGATTGCTCGCTGACATCGACACAGACCACATCACGAGTTTGACAGCATTTTCCCAAGGGCGATAAATCATCAATGGCTAAATTATCAAAATATTGACGTGTTTTGCTTGGCATTGAAGGCGCTGCAGCACAAACAAGCGACAGCTCATCCTCTGAAACTAATGAGATACCACAAACGCCCTGAAAGTCGATGGTCTTTTCCACGGCGCTGACCAAACATGCCAATATATCCTCTAAGTCTGCGCCGGATAACGCTAGCCTCATAGCATCTCGCTGTGAATTGGAAATAATCTGTAGTCTTCGTTTCATCGAAAAATCATGAAAAGAAAAACCTACAAAATCCTTCATAACAGGAAATATTGTGAGTTTGAACCAAGAATGATCTGCACCCAAACGAATTTCTAATGGCGTGCTTTGTTCATGTTTAAGAACGTTTTCAAACTGCTGAATAATAAGGTCCGATTTTTCATCGGGAAACAAACTGAATACTGAATCATCGACATTATTTGACTCATGAAGACCACAGATAACACGTGCTTTATCGTTCACATAAGTGATAAGCCCTTTAATATCAGTTAGGATAACCGCATCGGTGATGTTTTCTACGAGAGCTTGGAATGGAGTGTCATTGGTGAAAGAAGATACAGCCTCAGACTTTGGCTCTGGCATAGCGCTCTCAAATTATAAGGAAAAAAATATACTAAAGTATAAAGTTCTCTATGGCTAACATTTTGACCACAATCACTTTACTACTGTGATAAAGGCCAACAGACTCACGAACTCAAATAAAGATAGTGTTTTTAACGCTAATGTATGCGTTGCTATTTACAGGTAAAAACGGGAGAAGTCGGCGAGGGAAACGTAAGTGCGTTAAGGGATGGTTGATCTAAATTAAGAACTGTATTGTTTGTGAACTTTAATGATGAAATTTTCGTAATATTAACACTCTAATTTCAAAGAAATATACGCAAAAATATTTCTCTGCAGAGGCTAAGACATGGATAACGCTGGCTCTACGCAAACTAAACGGAACAAGAAGTACTCTGGCTCTTTTCCCAAAATAGCCCAACAAACAAGGTTGCTCAATACGCTTGTTATTTTTGCTATTATCTACACACTTTATCTTGCCAAAACCTTACTTATTCCTCTTTGTTTCTCTGCATTTGTTGCATTATTACTTAGTCCTCTCGTGGCTTTTGCCAAGAAATTCTTTGTGCCACCAACCATTTCCGCAGCTATTCTCATTGCAATACTCGTCGCCCCTTTTACCTTTTTAGCTTTGGAACTAGCCGAGCCTGCCGAACGTTGGATGCAATCTCTCCCCAAGATAGCAACGGAAATAACTGAAGAAATTGAAGAAATTAGTAGCCATATAGATGGCTACACCACTGAGCCCCCAGTCGACACTAAACCTGCAGATAAAGAAGGGTCATTCTTTAGCTGGTTTAGCGAGGATGATCAGCCGCCTGAGCCCCCGCCAAAAGCTGATAATGCAAACTCGGTAACCGATAAAATTAAGCAGAATGGCATAGATATGGGCCTAACGCTTTTTAGCAATGCACCATTGATGGTCGCACAAATTCTCGCGTGCTTTGTGCTCATATTTTTCTTATTAGTGTTTGGGCCCAGTCTATTTCACGTTTTTATTAGAGACTTTCCTATTGTCACCGATAAAAGGCGCGCGTTAGTTCTGGTTGGTCAAATTCAACACGAGCTTTCCTCTTATATTGTTACCATCAGTATTATTAACACCTGCTTGGGTTTAGCTACAGCAGCAGTATTTTTCTACATTGGTATCGAAGATGCATTACTGTGGGGAGCATTAGTCGCTCTCATGAACTTTGTACCTTATTTAGGCGGCATCGCTAGCTGCCTTGTATTGTTAGTAGTAGGCCTTGTCCAGTTCGGACTTACGAGTAGTGCTTTCTTGCCGGCCGGCATTTTTCTAGCGTTGAACATTGTTGAGTCGCAATTAATCACACCCGCCGTTTTGGGTAGAAGTATGCAGCTAAATCCACTGATCATTATAATTTGGATAGCCATAACAGGCTGGCTATGGGGCGTGATAGGTGTTTTGCTTGCTGTACCTATTCTAATGTGTGTGAAAATTATTTTGGAAAATCTAGGTGTTTTTAACCATTGGATAAGACTTATTGAATCTAAATAGACGCCAAACTCTGGAAAAAATCACAACTAACCATTTGTTTTATCGTTGATCATATCTGCAACTCTTATACTATCCTATACTACCTGGTCAGTGCTTTTACGACTACTATTGGCTATGACACTTTGACGTCCTTTGCCTCCTCAATAATTGGTTATGATAATAAAAACTATAATATTTGCTGTAGTGTTACTGCTGGTATTCACACGCTCAATGCTTGCTTTTGCCGAGCCAATCGTTGAGTCGCCACGATTTGAGCGTCTCTCTACAGAAAACGGACTCACACAAGACTTTATTAATGACATGCTCGTCGACAGTGATGGGCTCTTATGGATTGCCACTGCAACTGGCCTAAATCGTTATGATGGGCACGACAACAAGCACTTTACCGGGTTAGAGAATGAATTTGCCGATGACGGTATTTACTCACTTTATCAAGACAAAAATAATGATTTGTGGGTAAGTACGTATAGCCGCGGCGTATTTAGGGTCGACTATGACACAGGAAAAAGTAAACGCGAATTAAGCATTAAATACAAGAATCAACCCACTTGGCAGCAGTATGCGTCGCATTTCATAGAAGGCCCGGCGAACTCTATATTTATTGCATTCGATCACGTTATCGTTCAGTTTGACCTAGGTACCAATGAATGGACAACTATCTTCGAGTTATTAGCGCCTGAATTTGCACTCAACGACGACGCTATTATTCGAAGAATAAACTATCACGATGGCGTGTTAATTATAGCCACTTCGGTTGGTTTATATACTTACAATGAATCTACGCAGAAAATAAAGAAAGCTAGTTATTTAGCAGACAAAGAAACCAACAAGGATAAACTCAACGGTAAGCTTCTTCTCCCTGCCTCTAACGACGAGTTGTGGCTTGGCACAGTAGAAGGTCTATTTAAAATTTCCTTATCGTCATTGATAGCATTCGCAAAAGAAGACTTAAAGATTGCGCCCCTCGCGGAAGAAATCATTCCATCTCTTAATATTTGGAGCATGGCTCACCTAAGCGGAGCTGATTACTATATTGCCACTGACAAGGGGCTGTATACCTTTAACTTAGTGACGAAAAAATTAAAACACTTATTTCTTCCGTCTGATTCAAACTTACTCATAACTGATGACGACATCACGAACATCGCTTTTACCCCAGATAAACGCCTTTGGTTAGCTACTGATACATCTGGCGTTTTATTGTGGGACCCAAAAACATTAGCATTCCAGAATGTCTTTTCAGACGGTAAATATCATAATCAACTCAGCAATAACATAGTCTATGATTTTCATGTTCAAGACGAGGAAAATTTATGGGTGGGAACTCACAACGGACTTAATTGGTATAGCTTGAGTTCAGGCGATATGGAACAATTTCTCGTGACCAGCGATGCCAAAGCCGTTGAGTCTTCAGGGACCATTTATATTATCAGAGAAGGGAAAGGTAGCTGGGTATGGTTGGTGACGTCAGAAGGGTTGACCAAGTTTGACTTGAATACGAAACAGGTAATCCCTCTCGGTTTCGATGAGGAAACCAACACACTACTGAGCTCAGGAAAGGCTAACGATATACTTCATTTTACAGAAGATAAGTTCGTCGTTGTTACAGAGGATAAATTTTATCGACTTGATATTAAAAACAATAAGTCTACTCAGGATGAAGTATTAACTGCATCGCTTAACCCAAGCCAATTTTATACATTTTTACCTGAATTCAATAACGAAAAGTCTAGTGTGCTTATTTCCATGACAGGTGCGCTTTGGCGGTACAACTTCATTACCAGTAGCCTGACAAAGGTACATGAAGCAAGGAACGTCCAAGCGGAGTATGTAATCTCACCTACAGAAGCAATAATTGATGATTTTGGTACTTTATGGATAAGTTACCCTGGACACGGTTTATACGGCATTGATGCTACTACGTATGAACACAAACATTTTTTCGACTCGAGTAACTTGCTCCCTACAAATATCGTATTTAGTTTGATAAAAGATGACCACGGAATGATTTGGATGGGTAGTCATCAAGGACTACTTCAGTTGAACCCTAGTACGCTCAGGTTAAAACAGTTCACTATTAAAGAGGGGCTCACCACAAATGAGTTCACATGGGGAGGGCGCAAAGCACTCTTAAACGACAACTTAGTGTTCGGCTCGCAAAAAGGATTTACGCTTTTTGATCCCAGCGATTTCAATACCCAAACCGAAACTTTAAATGATGTATTTATTACAGACATTCGTTTGATATCGAAAGATCTTGAACTCGGTCTAGGTATACAAAATGACAAGAGCATCGTGCTTAGCCATGACGATATAGGTTTATCAATAAACTACTCTGACATGCAATACACCACCACCAAGTTCGGAAAGTATAAATATGAGCTTTCTGGCGCTGTAAATATTTCTTACCCCCCGACTAACTTGACAGAGGTGTCATTCCCCCAGCTAGACCCCGGAGAATATACTTTTTCTGTGGCGAGTTATGATCCAGCTAGCGACGTATCTGGACCAAAGGCGCGTTTAAAAATAAAGGTTCAGTACCCCTTATTCGCCTCTCCTTTTGCGTATTTTTTATATGCATTTATCGCCCTGACGCTATCAATGCTTATTATGTGGCGAAGGAAACTGAATCGAGAAAACTTACAAGCGGCTCATTTAGATGCGCTGGAAAATAAAAATAGGCTTACCATGGCGCTAAAGGCGAGTAACGCCAACATATGGGAATGGCAAGAAGACTCGAACCTAATTACTCAAGAGAGAATTGAAAGCGAGTTAGGGTATGAAAGAGGAACTGTAGAGCCTACCTTGAAGGCTCACTTATCTCTAATTCACCCACATGACATCACAGCTTTTACGTCTAAGTGGCAAGCCGTAACAAGGGGAGAAAGAAAAAACATAGATATCACCTATCGATTAAAGGCACGTGACGGACGATACATATGGTTTAGAGATGTAGGAGCTCTGGTACTAAGCGAAGTTCTATCCCAGCCTAAAAGGCTCGCAGGCACCTACTCAAATATTGACGAGTCGATAAATACACAGACCAAAGCCCAGCTGTTTGGTGAGGCGTTCGAACATACAAGGGATTGGGTCGTAATCTTTGACACTAATTTTAAGCCTGTAATTGCCAATAATGCATTTAAAGAAGCGCTGGATATTGCTAGTAGCGAAAACATTACAGACCAACTGGAAAGCATCTTCTCCGAGCAAAGGCGTGCACTGCACTGCACCATGAAAAGTATGCGTAAGCTTTTACCCGGCGAGCACTGGAGCGGAGAAGCTGAAATTTCAAGCATTTCTGGACGACGGTATGAGGTCAACATTGGCATTACCGCCGTTTGCAACTCGCAGGCGACAACAGAAATAAGCCGTTACCTTGTCATTCTCTCTGACATTACCAAGCAAAAGCACGCTCAAGATGCGCTAGTTCAATTGGCAAATTATGATAGTTTAACGGGCCTTCCCAACCGTACGCTTTTGTTAGACCGTGTTCAGCATGCTTTTGAGCAAGCGTCCCGCGATCAATCCTCGCTCTGCCTATTTTTTATTGACCTAGACAGATTTAAGCAAATTAACGACAGCCTCGGACATGAAGCAGGAGATACCTTATTACAGATAATTGGCAAGAGAATCGAAAAAATACTTCGAAAATCAGACACTGTTGCTCGCTTAGGGGGTGATGAATTTGTTGTGATGATAGAAAAAATTGAAGCTGAGAAAGATATTGCCCACTTAGCCAATCAAATGATTATTGAACTGGCGCGAAGCGTCACACTAAAAAACCAAATAGTCAGTGTATCGGCAAGTATTGGCATAGCGCTTTACCCCGATGACGCCAGCACGCCCACAGAACTTTTGAAAAATGCAGACATTGCAATGTATCACGCAAAAGAGTTGGGCAGTAATAATTTCCAATACTTCACTGAGCACATGAATGAGCGTGCGCAAACCAAATTAAAACTCGAAAATGCGGTAAAACAAGCTTGTTCGAATAATGAATTCGTAGGTTTTTATCAACCTATTGTTCATACGGCGTCTGGTGCCATTGCTGGGTTTGAGCTACTTATGCGTTGGCCTTCAAAAGATGGCATGACACCGCCAGATGTGTTTATTCCTGTTGCTGAAAGCATTGGAATAATAGAAGCCATGACGCTGCAAGTGCTGGAAAAAGCGTTACCTTTATTAAAGACCTCCGAGTGGATGTCACAGTCACTTTATCTATCGATTAACCTAAGTGCACTGCACATATCAAAACCGGCCAAAATCCAGGAAGTAGTAGAGCTACTAAACGAATACAATATAGCGTCACAAGTCGTAAGGTTTGAAATAACAGAGAGCGCACTTATGTCGGACTATGAAGGCGCGATGAACATTATTTCTTCCCTGAAAAATAAAGGCTTTGTAATAGCTTTGGACGATTTTGGTACAGGGTACTCCTCACTCAAATATCTGAAAGACTTTCCAATCGACATACTCAAAATTGATAAAAGCTTTGTTGATGATGTCGGAGAAGGAAACGAGGGGATCGTGCTCGCTATCCTGCGAATGGCTGAAAGCTTAAATATTTCATGTATCGCCGAAGGTATTGAAACCCAGCAACAAGTAGACTTCTTCAAAGCTCATGGCTGCGAATTTTTGCAAGGCTACCATTTTTCGAAACCCATAGACGGTGATAGCCTTCACGCCATGCTCATCAATACATTACCCCCTTAGACGAACTAAGTGTAATTCAAAATTGCTTGTACCGCTTTCAAGCGTTTCGACCGTGGCTTTGAACTCGGGCGATGTAAGTAAGGTTTCTATGTAAATGGCTTCATTCCATTCGATGATCACAATTTGTTGTGGCGCCACGGCACAAGGGTTGTGGTCGCTTAATACTATATCCTGGGTTGTAGATATCACTTTCCCACCCATGCTTTCAGCTTGTTTCACAAGGCTGTTGATAAAAGTATAGTA